>ERZ772854.1241-NODE-1241-length-25599-cov-8.153030_pt1 | contig 25599 bp, 29 predicted proteins | sample MGYA00580844_ERZ772854 | MGnify/ENA primary metagenome ERZ772854 (study PRJEB29015, sample SAMEA2737727) | human gut metagenome | biome: human gut; feature: human-associated habitat; material: faeces | place: China | collected 2012 ...
GGGGCTATGTGTTATCGACCTCGACACTGTCATGCCGGGGCTGGCCGCGAACGATTTTGGCGATTCCATCCGTTTTGGCGCTAACCACTGCGCCGAGGATGAGCCTGACCTATCGAAAGTGAATTTCAGCATGGAACTGTTTGAAATTTATACCAAGGGCTTCTTGCAGGCAGCAGGTGAAGCGTTCACCCCGCTGGAAAAGCAGACCCTGCCGTGGGGGGCTAAACTGATGACGATGGAATGTGGTATGCGCTTCCTCGCCGATTATCTGGAGGGCGACCACTACTTCCACATCAACTACGAGACTCAAAACCTCAACCGCGCCCGAACCCAGTTCAAACTGACCGCCGACATGGAGAAAAGCTGGGATGCTATGCAGAAAATCATTGAGAAATATTGCTGATAGATATTTGATGCTCTTTTTTCTGCGTTTTGTGTAATGCAAAATCGCGTTTTCTCCTTTTTATAACGCCCGCACCTGACAAGCGCGGGCGTTTTTTACTCTACGTCGAGGTTAATAAGTTGAACAGCTGATGTGGGAGGGCATTCGTAATTATCTGCCGAAACTGACACCGAAAGAGTGCGAAGTTATGATTGCACTTTATATTGATAGGCTGTCTGTGTTTGAAGCAGCCGCCAAATCAGGCGTTGAACCCAATACGGTCAGCACACATCGGCGTAACGCTTGTGAGAAGATTCGTAACGAAATGGAGGGTAAATAATATGATCGCATTTAAGGAATTGTTGGTGCGTGCAAAGCGTGGTGAAGAAAAAGCATTTGAAGAACTGTTTGAACAGTTCGAACCCCTTGTGCGGAAGTGCAGCTATGTGAATGGACATACAGATGAGGACTTGCGGCAAATTTTGCTGATGGAGTTTGTACAGGCAATTCGCAAGTTCAAAATATAAAGCAAGAGGGGGGGAAGCCAAGGCTTCTCCCCCCTTATTATAAACTGATGCTTAAATTACGCCAAATCATGTTCTTTTTGAAAGCACAAAATTCTATCCTTGAGATCGTTTAGGGGTTCTGTTGGAAGTCGAAAATCTGCCGGATTGTATTCCTTACTTTTTACTCCGATTATTGTGTTGCCGCCCGCCATGCAATTTAGCAGAAACTTGTCCGGTATAGATGCAATGTAATCCCCTTCAAGAGCATCCAAACCAAATTGTTCGTAAACGGTGGATATATCTAATGGCATAACATATATTTCGGTAACATCAGCTTCTCTGTATTTCCTATCAAAGTCCGTTTCTGGCTTTCTCCAGTGCTGCTGGATTCGTTTTGTAAGCGAAATCGCCGTTTGTCCAACATAGTATCCTCTTACAGCAGAAAGGCACAGGATATAAATCCCAGCATGATTTTTGTAATCGTCCAAGTTTGTTACTTTTTTTAGTAATGTTGTTTTCTTGAACGTATACCGCCGTTGCAGTTCTATCAAAACCTTATTGTGCAGAGCAAGGGGGAGCTTTTTCCTGTTAGCCTTACCCTTCAATTATCCATTTGGGGATTTCAAGTAACTCATCATGCCAATGTATAGTTACCGTGTCCTCTTGGTGTGTTTTGTGCTCCATGTCGGTGTCCTCATAAGGATTGTGATTGCTGCAAATAGCAGGGCTTAAAGTGTCCTGCCATCTGTACTTTGCAGATGGGGAAATATTTTCATAAACTGGTCGAAGCCGTAGACGCCTTCCTCGTGGATTTTCATTATATGGAAATCATATAATAACGACTGTATTATATCAAAAAATGCCGCGCACAGGTGGTAGTCTGCAAAAATATTTTTGAAAAAATTCAAATTTTATCTCGAACTTTTCCGTTCTCAAAGCGATATTCATATATAGAGGGGCAAAAAGAACCCTCTATCCCCTTGAGAACCTTGAAAGCAGAATATCCGAATCACTGGCTACATAAAACTGACCTTGCCGCAACCCAAGGAGCGTCGGCAGGTGCGTCTCGGCTCTGACGCAAGGATACCGCTGTAACAGCGGTGGAGCGCCCCCAGAGGCCGGGAGAGGTGGTGTGGAACACATACCTCAAGCGAAGGGTCAGCAATCATGATACGCACCGTGGCGATGCTCTCAAGGCGTCGGCGGTACTGCCAACAATGTGGTACAGGAAGCGGGAGCTGTTTCCAGCAGCCGGGCCGGTGGTTCGCCCTCGTATGTCCGGGAAGTAGTGTCGAATAGGATGTACAATTTGATTTCAGATTATGGCGGTCACTTGTTTTCCACAAGTGGCCGCTATGCTTGTGGAATCAAATATGATACACATGAAGGAGGAAAATCTATGGAAATGAATTCTGTTATGGCTACGGAAATTGTAGCCGCAGAAGTGGAGCACATTGTGCTGCCGCAAATCGTCAGCATTAAGCAAGCCAGCCGAATGTTGGGGCTGCCGCCGTATTACCTGCGGCGGCTTTGCAAAGAGGTTCCCGGCGTGGCATTTCAGTCCGGCATCAAGTGGTACATCAACTTGGGGAAACTAGTTGATTACTACAACAATTCGGGCAGAAATGCCGCTGGGTAAGAGCACAAAAGGGCCGCAATGTCAAGGGTGTCGTGCGTTCTGACGACAGCCTACCGCTTTTATGGCAAACGCTGTATAGTTTGGCTTGTCAGAAAAATCAGCCAAGGAGGAATAGAAAATGGCATCTATCGAACTGCGCACACTCAAGAACAAACCCGCTTACTACAAAATCACCGCAAACATCACCCTCAATGGCCGTACCATACGCAAATTTTCCCGCTTTGAGTTTGACCCCAAGACGCTGAAAACCGCAAAGCAGCGCGCAGCGGCAGCCACGGCAGCAGCATTTGAATTTGAAGCAAAAGCACAGGAAGAAGCCGAGCGCAGCCTCAGCGGTGCAAGCAAACCGTTCCGTGAAGTAGCAGACGAGTATATTGCTTCCACCAAAGCAAAACTGGAGCCATCGGCACTGCTGCGCGGTAACTATGATTTTGATAAGAACAAGGCAAACACATCGCGCAACAAAATCGGGTATCTGAAAAAAATGGTTGATGTGGCCCCGTGGTTTGTAGAAAAGTCCATCTCTGAAATCACTAAAGAAGATTGCGAAAAAGTTATTGAGGCAGTCAAAGAAAACGGCTGCGTCCGCAGCGAGTATGCCGTTATTCTGCCGGAATATGCGGCTATGAAAAGTACATCTTATGCCGCCATGGTAGAAGGCTATGATCTTTCTGCATACACAGCTATGAAGTGCTTCGGCGGAGCGGCGGTTACGATGAAAACAGCGGAGGAGGTTTCAAAAATTCTCGGCGTTTCCGTTCGTGATGCGTTCTGCATTGAACGCAAAGAAAAGCCTCTGGCTCCAAAGACAATTCGGGAATATGTGCTGTTCGCCAACCAAGTGCTGCACTTTGCAAACGAGCGGTATCATTCTGTACAGGCTGAGTTCAAGAAGCCGGAAAAAGGAACCCGCCCTCGGTTTGTAGACTGCATCCATGAGGACGAGGTCAAAAAACTGATGGCAGAAATCAGCAAATACCCGATTCAAGAGCAGGCCATTGTGCTTTCGCTTCTGAATACGGGTGTGCGGCGCGCAGAGCTGGCAGGGCTGACATGGAGCGACTTCAATTTCAGAGACTGCACCGTTCACGTCAACAAGAGCCTTTTGGTTTTCAAAGACTTTGGGTATCAGCACACAACCACCAAGGAAAGCAATGACCGCTATATAGATGTAGCCCCCGAATATATGACCTTTATGCAGCGGTATCAGATGAAGCTGGAAGCTGTAAAGAGAAAGGCCGGTAGACCGTCAAAAGAAAATTCCCGACAAGTTGTCGGGGATTTTGAAAGCGCCGATTTAGTCGGTCAAGCAAGCGGCGAAAGCGGGCGGCAAGTCCAGCGCTTCATCCGTCTGAACAAACTCACCCCCGAACTTATGAAAATGGTGGATGATGGCAAGCTAAAAACCACTCCCGCCGTAGAACTTAGCTACCTTACCCCAGAAGAACAAGAGGACTTCCTGTCCTATATGGAATCCGAGGGCTGTACCCCGTCACTGTCTCAAGCACAAAAACTCAAGGAGGCCAGCAAGGAAAGCGTACTGACACCAGAAAAAATCCAGCATATTATGGCCGCCAAGCCGCCCAGTGTAAAGCCGCGTGACCCGCAGCTTATGATTCCCGTTGCTAAAGTTGAGCGTTATTTCCCCAAAGGATTTACGAGCGACCAGATGCAGCAGGTTATCGTAAAACTGCTGGAAAACTATGCCCGCGCCCACCAGCACGGCAGCAGATGAGGGGGACACCGATGACAAGATTATTAGTTGTTGAACCCAGCTACTGCCCTTATCAAGCGGGTTTTTCCAGTGCGGCGACGGCGGTTTCCGAGGTAATCGAGGGTGAAAGCCAAATTCTAAAACCGTTTGGCACACCTCGCATCGGGCTGATATGCAGCAAAGCCCAAAGCCGACTGAAATATAACAGACAGGTCAATGACGAGGGAATTACCGTGCGCGGGCGATTTCTCATCTGCGGGCTAAATGGTGATAAAGTCGTGGGCTTATCCAAAGACCAAGCAGACCGATACAGCCGTCTACTTTTTCTACCGCAAGTCGAAGATATGGCAAGCGGTGAACTGCCCGCCGCAAAGGTACGCCCGCAGGATGAACGCTACGGGAACAAACTATCTTTTTGGGAAAGGTTGGAAAGATAATGGAAGAAAAGACAGATAAAGTAGTCGGCTACATCGAATATCTCGGTGCAGGCGGGATGATCGGTGAAATCGTTCCTTACACAAGCGTGGAAAAATTCAAGGATGAAATTCTGGATTCCTTGGATTGTGGGCGGCCAGTGACACCGGTTGTATTCTCAGATGAACTGGATGAGCCACTCCAATTTGATTCAGACACCTATTTTCCGTGGGGATTTCGCAGCGAAAAGCGAGTGCAAATCCCTTATGAAATCTATCAAACTAACAGGCGAGACCTTGTTTTTATGGAGTATTCTCCTGCGAGGCTCGCTGCCGGAGCAAAGGACTACGAACTCGTGTACAAGGGGCAGATGGAGCGTTGGGAAACGCTGGACAGCATTTATTCACGGCATAATCGGGATGACCGTCCAAACGCCAAAAGTATGCGTTCCGTCTCTGTCAGCGATATTATTGTGACACACAAAGATAACGAGACACACGCTTTTTATGTTCAGCCGATTGGGTATAAGCAGGTAGATAACTTGTTGCCGGAACTTGAAAATGCCACACCGTCAAAAGCAGAACAGCACGAGCGATAAGGAGCAGCCTATGGCAAAATATGAAAATATCCGTGCGCTTGCCAAAAAGCAACTGCAAGCCGTCACGGAGAGCAGCGACCGCTGGAAAGCATTTTTGCGGACAGCGGCCATTGCTTATAATTATAGTTTCCCGAACCAGCTTTTGATTCACGAGCAAAGCCCCACCGCCACAGCCGTGGCCGACATAGCCTACTGGAATAATAATGCGGGCCGCTGGGTCAAGCGCGGTGCGCACGGTATCGCGGTATTTGACACTCGCGCCAATTCTTCCCGGCTGCGGTATCTGTTTGACATTTCCGATACCATCCCCCGTGCAGAGATTCCCGAAGCGCTGCCGTGGGTCATTACAGACCAGAACTGGCGGCCTGTTTGGGATAAAATCGTAGCGGATAATCACGCCGACAGCATCCAGAGCGCCCTACTCATGCTCTCTACATCCTGCGTTGCCCAGCGCAGCGCTATGTTCACAACCGCACTGGGAAAAGCGATAGACGGCAGCAGCTTACAGTGGGCCAAGCCGGACGAACAGCGGCAGCTATTTTTACAGCTTATCACCCAAAGCTGTCTGTATATGGCCGCGCTGCGTTGCGGCGTGGATACTGCGCGGCTGGACCTGTCTGCCCTTGAGTCCGTGAACCAGTTTGATACAAACCGCATCACTCTGTGTTTGGGCAGCGCTTGCCAACAGGTGGCACGGCCTCTCATGCAGCAGATCGGCAGCATCACGAGAGAAATCGACAGTGTTGCACGCGCCGAAAAAGTCCGCTATTATGGTGACAAACAGGAAGAAACCAATAACACCAAGGAGGTCAACAATGGAGTACATGATGGTGAACGGCTACCAAATCCCGGCGCTGACGTTGAACGAGCCGCCGATGCCGGAGATCGGCAAGTACGGCAACCTGCGGCGGAAATTCCTGCTGGAGAACGCGCCGATGGTGTTCGACGAGATGCTGTTGGAGGGAACGCTGTACCCGCATCTGGCGGAGATGGACAACGCAGTACACCGGCAAATCGAGCAGACGATGCAGACGCTGATGCAGCAGAGCACCGCCCCGAACCGGCAGACAGACCCGATGGGCTGGACGCAGTGGATGAACGCCTTGCAGAGCCAAGCCGAGGAACTGGCGATGCAGCAGATTTACAGCCTGTAACACAAGAACCCCAAGCGGAGAGCGATACCACGCCCTCCGCTTTTTCTGTGCCCATTTCTGATTTGCCGCCGCTGAGCGATGAACTGATTCTAGGCTTACTGGCGAAAGAATCCTCCAGCCGTGCCGACAATGCGGCTATTCTGGAATATTTCAATGAGCATCCCGACCTTGCCGAGCGCAGCGCCTTTTGCAAGCACTGTTACAAGCAAATTTATACATATTTGTTCGTGGATGATAATACCGTTGGTTTTATCCGGCATGATATGTACCTTGAACTTTGGGAGGGTAACTATCTTACCAAAACAGCACAGGTCAATCTGACATCACCATTCTGAAAACAGATGCAGCAAACGGCAGTTTGCCGATGTTCTCATAACCGAATATTTTATCTGGGCGCTCACTTTTGTGGGCGCTTTTTCTATTGGAGGAAAACATGATTTATGACGAACTTATTGAAGAATTAGCGTTGACCCTGCTTACAAAGGCAAGGTATGAGGGCTGTATTAGCGTTATAGACGGTTTCTCACAGTGCGAGGAAGATAAAACTCGCATAGAGTATCCTGTTGACGCTGTTATGCGCATCATGCCGGTGGGCAGCGAAATCTGGCCGGAAGAGTGCGAACCATTGTTGAAAAAAATCGGTGCTGAAACGATCGGAGACGTTGCCGATTATCTGAACAAAAACGAATCCGAAAATTCAAGTGCCGATGATGTTCTTTCTACTGCGTTGCTCAAAATCTGCTATGAAAATATGGACATGGACGGCAAGATGGTATTTTGGGAAGATATGCTTGAAAACAACTCCTTGGAATGGAGAGATGTTGAATGATTTGCATACACGAAGTGATTTATTCAGTATGCAGTCGTAATTTTTGTGGGATCTTATCTGCTTCGGAGGATTTTATGACGCACGATGAAATGATGAGTCTGTTAGCCAACACATTGGCAGATGCAGCCGGACACGCTGGCTGTTTACCTATTTTGGACTGTTTCAGCCCGCATCCGGGAGAGGAAGTAACCGTAAGCATTCCTATGTGTGACGACACGGTGGATATTGTGCTGGAAGATCTCGATTTTCCGCACGAGTGGGAAGAATTGTTGGAGAACAGCGGTGCAGATACTATGGGCGACCTTGTTGATTACCTGTGCTATTGTTCGCAAAACAATATTTCTCTTGCCATTTCCCCTGAAGATGAGGAAAAGCTGTATGCAACGCTGATTGATGTCTGCTATGAAAATATGTCTTATGACAGGCAGGTCGATTTTTGGCGTCATGTGCTGGAAACCAATTCTTTGGTGTGCGAGGTAAAAGAATGACCCCGCAGGAGCAGCTCTGCGAAAAAATGCGGGTGGAACAGAGCGCCTATTGCCTATGGCTGACCGCACAGCCGCCAGAAGAAATTCTACACCAGCGTAATGACAGGCTCTGACAGTTATCAGAAATTCACCGTACTGGACGAGGAAATCGAAGTTTATCTCCGCATCACCAAAGTTGACGAGGAAACCGGCAAACCGGTACTGCTGCCCGACACCGCTTTCCAAATCTACTGGCTGGACGAGCAGGGGCATTACCGTTATGACAGCAACGGCAACCCGAAACTCGTCACAATGACCGATACTGTCAACGGCCATCTGACAAAAGATGTAGACACTTTCCACACCAACAGCGAGGGCATCTTGACGCTGCCTGAAAAATTGCCGCTGGGTAAATATCGCATTGTGGAAGTCACCGGCCCGAACGGATTCTACAACGAATGGCTGGATTCTGCCGGATATGAAAACGGCATTTTGGCCGACGATGCAGATGGCATCTACTATGTGGATTTTGAAATCACCACAGACCGCATTTATGCAGCCACCGGCGACAAAAACGAGAACGGCATGGATACCCTTGTGATTGGTGAAAACTACTCTAACCATGAGACGCTGGGCAAATTGACGATCCGCAAAACAGGCGAGGTCTTAGCTGGCTGGAAAACAGAAGTTGGCGCACTTGACCCGTGGATGACCGGCGAGGCCGAGGACGGCAATTTCGTGTATGAAACCCGCCCGCTGGCCAGTGCGGAGTATACCATCACCGCCGCCGAGGATATTTATACGCAGGATCGGCAGACCGACAATTATGGCAACCGCACGCTCTGGTATGCCAAGGGTGATGTGGTCGCCGTAGTCACCACCGGCGACGGCAGCGCAGACATTGCCGCCTTTGCCCCTGCCCGCACCAAGGCCACCTACGATTTCCTGTCCGTAATCCATGACGGCACGATTGGCGAAGTCAGCGTGACCCTGCCGCTGGGCAGCTACCATATCGAGGAAACCAAACCGCCTTACGGCTATATCGGCACCACTGAAAGCTATGATGTCACCTTTGCATGGGATAACGAACTGAACGATGTGGTTATGGCCACGAGCATTGCCAAGGTTGACGGCGCTGCATCTTCCCAGAGTTTTGAGATCGTGCGCAGCAAGGATGCCAACGCAGATTTCACCGAGCAGCAGACCTTAAAATTTCACAATGACCGTGAAAAGGCCAAAGTAGGTGTTTACAAAGTTGACCGCGAAACCGGCAAATACCTTGCGGGTGCGGTATTCAACCTGTACGCTGCCGACGATATTTACAGCGTGGACGGAAAGCTGCTGTTTGCAGCGGGCGAACTGGTCGCCACCAGCCCCGAAACTGGCGCAGACGGCTACACCTATTTTGACTGCAATATTCCTATTCGCGGCGAGTATTACGGCAGCAGCATCCGCAAGGACGCCACCACCAACAGCGGTAATTACATCGTCAAGGAACTCCGCGCCCCTCTCGGCTATTACGTCAACGAGGAGCCGATGGAAGTCACTTTCACCTATGATGGACAAGCTATTATGGTGCTGGATAACACCTGTGCCAACAAGCCTACGGAAATGTGGGTAAGCAAACGTGACCTTACCAACGACGAGGAACTGCCCGGCGCCACCCTTGCAATCAAGGATACGGACGGCAATACCGTAACCACATGGGTGTCCACCGATGAGCCGCATCGCGTGACCGGGCTGCATTTCGGTGAATCTTACACACTGACGGAGATCCGCGCCGCTGATGGGTACGCACTGGCCAATGATATTACTTTCCGCCTGATTCAGAAATCCGATGAGGACGGCAATCATCTGGAGGAGTGCGAAGTTTACTATCTGACCACCAAGAACATTTTGTTCTGGAAGTGGGATGATTGGAAACTGCTGGACGATGCGACCGTTATTATGCAGGATGATATTACCAAGGTGCAGATTTCCAAGAAAGACCTTACCACCAATGAAGAACTTCCCGGCGCGGAACTTATCATTACCGATGAAAAAGGCAGCGAAATTGACCGCTGGATTTCTACCGATGCACCGCACTACATGGAGAAGCTGCCCGCTGGCAAGTATACCTTGACCGAGGTGACTGCCCCGGACGGTTATGCCATTGCGGAGCGCATGGAGTTTGAGGTGCTGCCCAACGGTGAGGTGCAAACCTTTGAAATGTTTGATGATACCATCAAGGTAAAAATTTCCAAGGTAGACATCACCACCAACGAAGAACTTCCCGGCGCAGAACTGGTTATCAAGGACAAGGACGGCACCGAGATTGACCGTTGGATTTCCACAAACGGACCACATTATGTGGAAAAGATGCCAGCAGGAGATTATACACTGACGGAAATCACCGCACCCAACGGCTACAAGGTTGCAGAAAGTATCGACTTTACCGTTCTGCCCACCGGCGAGATGCAGACCGTGGTAATGAAAGATGCCCGCGAGGACACACCGACACCTACCCCCGACAACACGCCGACCCCGGACCATACTCCGCAGCCCACGCCGAACACGACCCCAGCGCCGACACCCGTGCCCGCTGCACCCACTGCAACACCCACGCCGCTGCTGACGATTCCTAAGACCGGCGACAATTCTTCGTTGGGACTGCTGCTGGCGATTGCGGGAATCTCTCTTGCAGGGCTGGCCGTTCTGGTCCACAAGAGCGCCCGCCGCAAAGATATTGCGCCCCGTGACGATGATGACGAGGACACCGAGGACTAAGGAATAATCGGAAAATGAAATATACTTTTTTACAGGGAGGACCGCGTGGTCCTCCCTATTTTTATAGGAGAGAAGATGGCAAAACACATTTTAAGTTGCAGTTTCGGAAAAGACAGTATCGCCACCGCGTTGCTGGCCTTGCAGCATGGTGAACCGCTGGACGAACTTGTGTATTGCGAGGTCATGTTCAGCGAGGAAATATCCGGCGAGCTGCCCGAACACAACCGATTTATCCACGAAACGGCAATCCCGTATTTTGAACAGCGCGGCATCCCGACACGGGTTTTGCGCTCCGAAAAGACCTATCTATCCTGCTTTTACCATGTTGTCACACGAGGAAAAACCAAGGGGATGCTTTCGGGATTCCCTCTGAGTGGGCGCTGTACAATTCAGCGGGATTGCAAGCTGCCGCCGATCAAGGCATATCAGAAGGCATTGCCCCCGGACACGGTGCAGTACATCGGCATCGCCGCAGATGAACCCAAGCGACTGGCACGATTAAAGCCCGGTCAGATTTCTTTGCTGGACAAGTACCATGTGGCCGAACCAGAAGCGAGGTCTATGTGCGCAGCTGAGGGGCTGCTGTCCCCGCTGTATGACTTCACTAAACGCGGGGGTTGTTGGTTTTGCCCGAACGCATCAATCAGCGAACTGCGGCATCTCTACAGATACCACCCCGAACTCTGGCAGCCTTTGCTTGAATTACAGGACGTGCCGAATAAACCCACCGAACGTTTTAGTTGGCGACGCACTTTTCGTGAGATAGACGAACGCTTTCGGCAGGAGGGCGAACAACTAAGTTTTTATGAGGAACGGTGAACAATGGACGAACAGAAAAGACCCCGCGCGTGGGTGTACGCGCGAATTCCCGGCGACTACGATGGCACAATGAACAGCTATAAAGTTTGCTCAATGCAGGCGCTGCATGACGGCTGTGATATTGTCGGTGGAAGCATTGACGAGCGCGGCGGCTGGCTGCTGCGCCCTGGCTACCGTGATATGATGCAGCAGATTAAGGGTGGAAAAGTTGACCGCGTTTATATCTGCCGTATGCGGCAGATCAGCGGCAAGGAGCGCCACTTGTACTCCTTTTTCAAGCGGCTCATGCGCGGTGTACAGGTCACGGCTACCGAGTACAGCCTGCGTGACCGTGTGAATATGTTTCGGCTGGCTCGGCGTATCGAGCGTTATGCGACCCGAAAGGGGTTGCAGCTGCCGTGGTGATTTTCAGAGGGCGGCGTACTGTGCCTATGGCACAGTACGAGCAAGCACGGCATTTGGTGTACCAAACGCCCACTTGTTAGGGGAATGCCCCTAAGACCCCTGCTTCCGCTTTCTGAAATATAAATTTCCCGCTGCGAAAATATTTGCATTTCTATGAACTTTGAAAATTGGCTATTGCTATTGTTTCGGCGTACCGATATAATATAAGTAAGGAGGCGGAAACAATGGTTATAGAAGATTTACTTGCCAAGCGCGGCATGACAAAGTATAAACTTGCTGTGCAAGCGGGAATTCCGCACCCGACGCTCAGTGATATTTGCAGCGGAAAAACAAAACTCGAAAAATGCTCTGCCGAAACGGTCTATAAGTTGTCGCAGGTGTTGGGAGTTTCTATGGAGCAGTTGACGGAGGACGGCATCCGCCAAACCGAACGTGAACGCGCCTACGAGTATGGCTTGCCGGACTATTTGCAGCACGACTTGGATGCGTATAAAAGCGGAATCAAAAATCACAGCAGCCTGTTGGACTGTTTATGGGGTGAACTTTATGGCAGCATCAACATGGCAGAAATCAATGAAAGAAGCATTACCCACGAACACGCAGACTACCTGCGAAAGAAATACTTGTATGGAGCAAAGCTATGACTGATTTTACAAACTGCCCCATTGTTCCCGGTAGAGCTTACAATGGAGCAAACGGCAGCAAGATTGCCGTTGAATATGGCGGCGGGATTTATATGCTGAAATTTCCCCCGTCAGGGGAACGAAAGCCCACAAACTTGTCGTACACCAATAGCTGCATTAGTGAACACCTTGCAAGCAGCATCTTCAATCTAATTGGAATCAACGCGCAGAAAACCGAACTTGGAACCTTTTCTATTAAAGGCAAAACAAAAGTTGTCTGTGCCTGCAAGGACTTTGCAACAGGCAGCAAGCGCCTGTTCGACTTCTGCTCTATCAAAAACACAATTCTCGACTCTGATAGCAACGGCAGCGGCACGGAACTGGAAGATGTGATGGACACCATTGACAAGCAGCAATATGTATCGCCGGTAGAATTGCGGGAGCATTTCTGGAATGTCTTTATCGTGGATGCGCTGCTCGGAAATTTTGACCGCCACAATGGAAACTGGGGATTTCTTTACGACGACCAGACCCACAGAACAGAAATTGCCCCTGTTTTCGATTGCGGTAGCTGCTTACTTCCACAGGCAGATGAAAATGTCATGCAAGCTGTGCTTACCAATGAAGCAGAACTTCATGCACGGGTGTTCCAATTTCCTACCTCGGCTATAAAACTGAACGGACGGAAGACCAATTACTACGATTTTATCACCCGCGCGGAAAACGATGACTGCAATGCTGCATTGGAACGTGTTTTCCCAAAAATTGATATGGAAAAAATCGCAGCTTTCATTGATGGCACACCTGTAATTTCCGATTTGCAAAAGCAATTTTACTCACGCTATTTACAAGCTCGGTACGACTTGATTCTCTCACCGGCCTACAAACTGATTGAACCACAAAAGTAAATTGAATATGTGCATAAGTGCATCGCCCAACCGCGATGCACTATTTTTATGTCCAGATTTTATAGGGGGGGATTCCTATTCGCAAAAGAAATAACCGCGTTGTTGTTCATCTGAACGATGCTGAACTTTCAAAGCTGGAGCAGGATACGGCGACAGCCGGGATGTGCCGAGAAAAGTATATCCGGCTGGCACTGATGGGCATTATAATTCACCCGCGCCCACCCGATAATTACGGAAAAGTTCTGCAACAGCTTTCGGCATACGGCAACAATCTGAATCAGATTGCCCACGTGGTCAATGCAACCGGCAGAGCCACAGCAGAACAATTAGACACAGCTTTGCAAATCTTGGAGAAAACATGGGATTATGTGGAGGATACGCTTTGATATGGCCTACACAAAAATCAAACCGGTGAAGCATCATCTGCAAAGATGTCTGGACTATACCAGTAACCCTAAAAAGACAGAAAAATTCAGCGCAGATGATTTAAACCGGCTGTTATCCTACACACAGAATCAAAACAAAACCGAGCATCAATTATATGTGACGGGGTTCAGATGTAACCCGGCCACTGCTTACCGCAGAATGTACCGCACAAAGAAACGCTGGAATCAATCGATGGATGAGGGTGATATTTTGGCCTATCACATCATTCAAAGTTTCAGCCCCGGTGAAGCCACCCCCGACCAAGTACATAAGATTGGCTGTGAATTTGCACGGCGGTTTCTTGCGGATCGGTTTGAGTGTACGGTCAGCACCCATTTGGACAAAGGCCACCTGCACAATCATATAGTCGTCAATTCGGTATCCTATGCGGATGGCAAAATGTTCCGCAACAACTTTGACACCTACTACCACGGAATCCGACAGGTATCGGATGAACTTTGCCGAGAAAATCGGCTGTCCGTCATCGAAACGGACGGCAAGGGAAAATCTTATGACGAGTGGCTAAGCGGCCAGACCGGCAAGCCTACCATCCGAGGTATGGTTCGTAAAGATGTGGAACAGGCTATTGCTGCCGCCGACAGCTTTGATGGCTTGCGGCGCAAAAATCCATATTGCAGGAAGTTGTGCAGGATGGCCAGCGCCTTGCCGACTATCTGTACGGCAGGGGGCGGCTTGGTAGTCATATCACATCCGGCAATGCAGCACTTGTGCTGCAAACCCTGCCGCAAGCGCGGGCCATATTGACCGCCAAAGACTGGGATAAATTCGGGCGGCGCGTAAACAAAGGGGCAAAAGGCATCCCGCAGCTTGTGCGCGTCAATGGTTATTATAATGTCGGCTCAATTTTCGATGTGTCCATGACCTACGGCAACAAGCCGTATCCGATTCCTGAAATCAAGCCGGAGCAGATGGACAAGGCCATCAAGGAACTGGAGCGCCTTTCTCCGGTCAACATCATATTTCAAAATGAGGGCGTTGTCGGGTACGATGCCGAGCAACACGCGATTGTGTTCCCAACGGCCATGCCGCAGCGTGAAGTGCTGGCACGACTGCCCGCCGAAATCGTTATTGCAACCGCAGAGCAGCACACGCCGGGTATCTCCCAAGCGCCTTATCTGCGTAAAACAGCAATGGCCGTTTCGGTGGAGTTTTGCGGGCGGTTTTCCCTGCCGATGCCCGATACCGCTGCCGCTACACTGGACGGGATGGACACCCACATTCCACCCGGTGAGGAACGCAAAACACTGGAAGAAATTCGGGAACTGTCTGTGACTATTGGAGACACTGTAGAAAAGGGACTTGGCCTGCAGCGCGGCCAGAGCGCACCGCAGCGGGATGAGGCCCGCTAAACATCATGCGCCCGAATAAAGACCGCCGCACAGAAATCATTCTGTATGGACTGTTGCTGATACCGCTGCTGTTTGCTGCCGCAGCGCTGGCACAGGCAACTGAACAGGCACAGGGGCTGGCAGAAATCACCGCAGTGTTGTCCGAAATTCTGCACACCCCATCCATGCTGCGCTGGTGCGCCAGCACTCCAAAATTCCTGCTGGCGGTGCTGGTGCTTTATCCATTGGCCGTCTACTGCTATATGCTCGACCAAGCAGATCGCCACCCCGGCGCAGAGCACGGCACGGCCAAGTGGGGCAGCGCCCACAGACTAAACATCAAGTACCGCAATACCAAAGACACCAAAGAAAATTACATTTTGACCGAGAATGTACGCTTCAGCACCGACAGCCACGCGCATAAACATAATCTCAACATTATCGTAATCGGCGGATCTGGCAGCGGCAAGACACGCTTTTATGTGAAGCCCAACGCGCTGCAACTGATTGGCTCTTATCTTTTTCTGGACCCCAAAGGGGAATTGACGCGCACCCTCGGCAGAATCATGGAAACGAAAGGTATCAGCGTGACAGTGCTTGACCTTGTGCATTTTCAAGGCCATTACAATCCGATGGCCTATCTCGAAACCGATGAGGACGCCATCAAGCTGGCGTTCGCCATTGTCAACAACACCAAACCCAAGGATGCCCCCAGCGGCGGTGATAAGTTTTGGGATGATTCTTCTGTGCTGCTGATCTCCGCACTGATTCTCTATCTCATGTACGAAGCCCCTGCCAGTGAGCAGAATTTTTCCACATTGATGTATATGATTCTGAATTGCCAAGTCAGCGAAAATGAAATGGTCGAGAACCCCTTGATGATGCTGTTTGGAGAACTGGAGCGCCGCGACCCGCAGCACCCCGCTGTCCTGCAATTCAAGTCTTTTATGTTGGGTGCGAAAAAGACGCTGCAATCCATCTTGATTTCGGCAGCGGCAAACTTGTACATGTTCAACTCCCGCAAGTTTGCAGAAATGACTTCGCGCGATGAAATGTTCCTGCCGCGTATGGGGCTGGAGCAGCGGGCATTATTTATTGTTTTGCCTGACAATGATACAACTTTTAATTTCATTGCAACGATGCTCTACACGCAGCTTTTCGACCAGCTTTTTCGTTTGGCAGATTCCACGCCGGAATACAACGGTGCGCTGCCGGTTCATGTGCGGCTGATGATGGATGAATTTGCGAATGTCGCCTTGCCCAAAAACTTCAAAAACATTTTGGCCGTGTGCCGCAGCCGCAATATCAGCTGCGACATTATTTTGCAGAACATTGCCCAGCTAAAAAGCCTGTTCAAAGACGATTGGGAAGGCATAATCGGAAACTGTGACACCCTGCTTTACCTCGGCGGTAACGAGTACTGTACATACGAGTATCTTTCCAAAATTCTCGGCAAGGAAACCGAACGCACCAAAAGCCAAAGCATTGGCAAAGGCAGCCGGGGCAGCAGCAGCGACAGCCTGCAAACGGTGGGCCGTGAACTGTGTATGCCCGATGAAATTCGCCGTATGCGTGACGATGAGTGCCTGCTGCTGATGCGCAGCGAGGACCCGGTCATCGACAAAAAGTATAATCTGCTTCATCACCCGAATGTAAAATATACACCCGATGCAGGAGGTGAGCCTTATGTAATCCCGCCCGACTATATGGGTGACGCCGTCACTATCACAATGGATGCTGTTGCCGCAGCGACAGCACCCGAAATCACCGAAGAAATGTACGAACAGCTCGACTACTTAGAAAAACACCCGGAGGAAAATTATTATGAAAATGAAGAAAACTTCTCTCAATACGACCAAGGTGACTGACCGCAAAATCAAGCGCCTTTATCTTGTGGCGGCGACGGTGGTTGCCGCTGCTTTTGTTATGGCCATGCCTGCCTTTGCAGATGATCCGCTGACGACCATCAAGAATCTGAGCGACTTTGTGTTCAGCGCCATCAAAGCCATCGGCGCAATCCTGCTGGGCTTCGGCATCGTGCAAATCGGCCTTGCCCTCAAAGGCCACGATGCCAGCCAGCGGGCGCAAGGCTTTATGACGTTCTTCGGCGGCGTGGTCATTTACTTTGCAAAGGATATTCTTGATATGATTCTGTAAGCGATGCCGTCTCGTTGACTTTTGTGCTAAATAAGCGTATAATGTTTAGCGTGAAAGTCAATTCGAGAGAAGGTGTGTGCTATGGATTCTACAACGAAGATTATAGAGTTAGCTTCCCAAAATAATGGCATCGTAACTGCTGCTATGATTTCTTCTGCCGGAATATCACGCGGAAGTTTGAAATATTTGGCCGATACAGGCCGATTAGATCAGGTCTCCCGTGGGGTATATACCCTGCCGGAAGTTTGGGAGGATGAATTTGTATCCATTCAAGAACGATATAAGCGTGGTGTATTTGCATTGGATACCGCACTGTTTCTGCATGATTTGACTGACAGGACACCACACAAGTTTCACATGGCATTTCCCTATGGATATAATACATCCAGTCCAAAAGCAGCGGGAATTTTATGCTCTTGCAAGAAAGAGCCTTATTACAGTCTTGGAATCGCGCTGGTTGACACCCCTGCCGGAAATACAGTCCGGGCCTACAATGCAGAAAAAACCCTATGTGAAATTCTAAAGCCCATCAGCCACACGGATATTCAGATCATTACAGATGCATTCAAGCGGTACGCTGGCCGTAAAGATAAGAACATTCCTTTGCTTTCGGAATATGCTCATCAACTACGCGTAGAAAAACGGCTGCGTCCTTATTTGGAGATACTATTATGAAAAACGCTATGCAGCTGAAAGCGATTATGAAAAAGCTGGCGAAAGAAAACCAGATTTCCGCACAGCTTGTTCTGCAAAATTATATGCTGGAACGATTCTTGGAGCGGGTATCATTATCCCCGTATCGGGATAATTACATTATCAAAGGTGGCTTTTTAATTTCCTCTATGGTGGGGCTGAACTCCAGAGCGACAATGGATATGGATGCAACCATAAAAGGTTATCCAGTTACGCAGGATGCCGTCCAAAAAATGATAGAGCAGATTCTCACCGTTCCTGTTGACGATGACATCACATTTACATTCAAAAGCATTGGTGAAATCCGGGAGGGTGATGAATATACTGGATACCGCGTAGCTTTGACGGCCGATTTTCCGCCTATGGCAGTTCCCTTAAAGCTGGACATCACTACTGGCGATAAAATCACACCACGCGAAATTCAATATGACTACAAGTTGATGCTGGAAGATCGTCATATTCAAGTTATGGCATACAATTTGGCCACCATTCTGGCGGAAAAGCTGGAGACTGTAATATCTCGCAGTGACCAGAATACCCGGCCAAGAGATTATTATGATGTCTATATCCTTACCAAACTGCAAGCAGAAAATATAGACTTTCCCGCTTTAGGGGCGGCACTGATGGCTACAGCCAGTAAGCGAGGCTCTGATTCGATTTTGTAAGATTATAGAGCAATTGTGGAAACGGTGCGAAACAGCGAGATTATGCGTAGGCAATGGGATAATTACCGAAAAGATTTCGACTACGCTTTGGGCTATGCACACAATCACCTATGAAGTCGGAGAAGTAGACGTCACCCCCGACCCCACCGAGGACGACCCCGAGTCGGAGCAGCAAACCGAGTATATCCTGCACATCACCGTCAGCAGCAAAACCGTGGACGAGTTAGCCGAGTTGTACAATTTCACCCAAGACCAAAAAGATATTTTGCACGAACTTCTCTCTGATGAAATGCGCCCTACGCTGCTTGCCCTCTGCGGCGGCAGTATCGGCATCATCGAGGACGGCGAACTCTGCTGGCCGCTGCCCGGTCACCCCTACATATCCTGCAATTTTGGGGATGACGACGCTTACGGTAACTCCGGCCATCGCGGAACGGATATTCCCGCGCCGGAGGGTACGCCTATCTTGGCCGCCCACAGCGGTACGGTAATCATTTCCGGCTGGAACAATAGCTATGGCAACCAAGTTCTGTTGGATAACGGCGCGGGCCTGTCTACGCGGTATGCCCACATGACTGCCGCTGCTGTTTCAGCGGGTGAAACCGTCACGGCGGGGCAAGTAATTGGCTATGTTGGCAACACCGGCGACAGCACCGGTTTCCACCTGCATTTTGAGGTGATGCAGAATGGTGTGCGCGTGAACCCGCTGGATGCAGTTACTCCACAATAAAGATGAACATTTTCCTGCAAAATGTTGAAAATATAGTTGTAGTCCAGATTATAGGATAAGCAAGTGTGTATAATAGAGACAGTGCCTCTTGTATGAAGATAAAAATTGTCTGAAAGGAACTTCTCTATGTCATTCAAAATGAAACGAACCATCGAAATGCGACGTGTAGAAAGTGCGTTTGCTGACTACTTGGAAAACGAGGGCAGTGTTGACCTCCTCTGGTCTGATAAGGTTGGCTATGTATTTCTTACCATCAATGAGAAAACCCACGAATCTGAAAGCTGCGATGATTTACATACCGCAACACAGCTTTGCCGCCGACTGCTGGATGATATGGCCATCACCGTGCTGATGCAGACAAAGCGCAACCACAACTTTTCTACTATGGATGAGGACGAAGCTGCACGAGTGCGGGCCGCTTGGAAGCCTGTAATCGAAAAACTGCCGGACTATGCTTATCTCTGCGATGAAATTCTCCGCGAAGCACAAGAAAATGAGGAGGAAAACGACATTGATTTACAGTGAAGCCGAAAGGAAAGAAATCGAGCGCGTGTACGGCGTTTTCAAGGATTATATTCACGCAAGCAAATTCTTGGATTTTGTCTGGTCTGAAAAGCTGGGGTATCTGCTGCTGCATATCGACCCAACAAAAAACACCATCGAGGAGGACCAAATCATTGCTTCTGCGGATGAATTGTGTGCCGAACTATTCAACGAAGTTGCAATGGATGTTTTTCAAGAAGCTAAGAGAGAACACTTTTATCCTGATGCAGATGATGACGAGATTGCGGAGATTCGCAGACGTTGGCAGCCGTATCTCGACTTGCTTCCTGAGTATAGGAGTTCATGCAGAGCATTTCACACAGCAGAATAAGCGAAAAGCAGCCTTTAGCATGATATGCCCCCCTATATAGTTTTCAGTGCTTTATTTCACTGTTCGCTATATAGGGGGCGTGTCATTGCGCGGGCTGCTATTTGTTTTGGAAATTTGGAATTGTACTTTCTTGCCGAACAGCAGCAGAAATATTTGCTGCTGACACAGCCAATACATACGAAGTGCGGCAGGCTCTTGTTGAGAACGATCTTGAATCACGCTATCCATGATGGAATCATTTGACAAAAATCGCCAAAATGTGCTATTATATGCCGACTTTTAGTTTGCGAGATCGTTTCGCTTATAGGAAGTGGACATCAAAATTTCACTTGGTTTGCTTTACGATATTCTGTCGGGGATGTTCCCTCTATGTTGCTAAATGTCTTGCAAAAGTAGCTGGACGAAGAAAAGCCGAGAATGCTGGCAATCTGAGATGGTGCAAGGTCGGTTTCGGCCAATAACCGCTTTCCCTCCCGGATGCGGCAGTCAATGATATAGTTGATAGGAGAGACACCATATTCGCGCTTAAAAGCGTGTGCCATGTGATATTTGCTGATACTAACCTTTTCGGCAAGCTCATCCAGCGTAAGATTTTCTTTATAATGGTGGTCGATATAGCGCTTTACAGTTGCACACTGGCGGTTAGCAGGCAGCCGGGAATGAATTGGAACAGCGGATACACTGGCATTTCGCATAAGCTGTACCACGATAATATCCATATAAGCCTGACAAAGTATCTGAAAATTGGATTCCCGATTCTGCATTTCCGTAAGAATCTTTCTCATGCAGGACAGTACATCGTTGTTTCCGTCAAACGTATAAACGCAAAAGCTGCCCTCGGCGGCATCGGAAATCGTAAATTCTAATCCCTCAATACCCAGCACAATGTATTCCAGCGGGTGGGATTCCAAGCTGACCTCTGTATGGATAACATTGGGGTTTACAACAACAAGCTGGTGTGCCTGAACAGGGAATAATTTATCGTTGATTTGAAATTGCCCCGCACCATCTACAATATAAAATAATTCAGCATAACTATGAGAATGTGGAATGGAGGGCCAATCCCCGCTATACTTTGTGGAAGCAATATTGCGTAATTTCATCTTATCGCGGGGCAGGGAATCATCAGTCTGATTAAAGGAGTAGTTAATATGGCTCATTGGGGTCACACTTCCTATTTTGTAGTATATTGTCATTATATTGCACGAGGCTGAAAAGCGCAAGACGGTATTCGGCGTTTTTGTCAACAACTAACATTTGATGAAAAAAGCAAATAGTAAAAATGCACAACGATTGCCTACGAAAACCCGGCAATATGCCGAAAAACGGAGAAATAGCAAGATTGTAAAATAGGTGGGCAAGATAATAATTGCTAAAAAGCTGGAAAAGCACTACACTTAAGTCACCGCGAAAGGGAAGTAATCCCGACACAGAATTTACACTTAGGAGGAAAACACAAATGAAGAAGATCGTTGCACTTTTGATGGCTTCTGCTATGGCAGCATCTCTGGCTGCTTGTGGTGGCAGCGCTCAAAGTTCGGAAGCTACCTCTACTGCTCCGGCTGAATCCACGGCTGCCGAGTCTACGGCTACTGATGGCAAGAAGTATGAGGGCGTTGAGTTGACCATGTGGTCTATGTGGTCTGCCGGTGAGGTTCAGGCAAATGCAATTCAGGCCGCCGCTGACGCTTTCGAGGCTGAAACTGGCGCACACGTCAACATCGAGTGGAAAGGCCGCGATGTCAACACCCTGATTTCTGCCGCGCTGGAATCTGGCGAAAAACTGGACATCTTCGAGGATGATTACAACCGTATCGGCCACGCTTACGCTCCCTACACCTACGACCTGACCGAGATGGCAGACGCTGTCGGTTATGATGACTTCAGCTACGCTTGCTTTAACGATCAGTCCAAAGAATGGGCTGGCTACCTGAACTCCATCGTAGAGCAGCCCCAGATTGGCGGTATCTTCTACAACAAGGATGTTTTCGATGCCTGTGGCATTACCGACACCCCCAAGACTTGGGATGAGTTCCTGACTGTCTGCCAGACCCTGAAAGACAACGGCTATGAGCCGCTGGCGCTGGACGGTGCTTACGCAAACTTCAACTTCTACAACCATCTGGTTCGTCATCTGGGTGAGGACGCCATTGCTGAACTGGGCAAGAACGGCGGCTGGGCTGACAATGAAGCTGCTGTGGCGGCTGCGCAGGAAATCATTGATTTCGTGAACGCTGGTTATCTGGCCGAAGGCGCACCTGATGCCTACCCCGCCAGCCAGACCAAGGTTGGCCTTGGCACGGCTGCTATGGTTGCTTGCGCAAACTATGTCACTTCTGAGGTTGACGCTGCGGTTGGCGAGCCTGTAAACTGGGGCTTCTTCAACTACCCCGAAGTCGAGGGCAATGTTGATGCTTCTGCTTACGCCGGTGCAAACTCTCTGGCCATCTCCTCTAACTGCGAGAACCCGCAGGCTGCATTTGACTTCATTATGACCATCGTTACCGGCACTTGCGGTCAGGAACTGGTTGACAAGGGCGGCCAGATTCCCGCTGACACCCGCCTGAAGGAGTCTGTTCTGGCTGGCTCTGTTGAGACCCTGAAGAACACCACCACTCCGATGAGCTGGTGCGGTGCGTTGAACACGCTGGACGGCTGGTCCTCCATCAAGAGTTCCATGATTGAGCTGTTCGAAGGCAAGTACGCAACCGGCGCTGACTACTGCGCTTACTTGGATACCCTGTGCGGCTAATCCTATAATAAATCACGGTACGCCGTCAAGCGGTGCGGCTGTAATGGATTTATTCAGGATTCCCTCAATCTGAACAGAGGCGGCACCTGAATGGGGGCCGCCTTTGCTTATGACATTTCATTTTTGAGGTATTACCAGTATGAAAAAGAACAAGACAATGATTTTCCTATTCATTCTGCCCACCGTTCTTTGCCTGTTGTTCATGTATGTCTATCCGGTCGTTCGGACAGTTATCATGAGTTTCTTTAAGGTAGAGAGCCTTACGGCATCTACAAGCACATGGAGCTTCTATGGGCTGCAAAACTATTTCAAAGTCCTGCGCAATGCCGGTTTTATCAGTTCCATGAAAAACATGGTGATGATTTGGCTGGTAGGCGGCATCATTACCATGTGCCTGTCCATGTTGATGGCCGTGATTTTGACCAGTGGCATCCGCGGCGCAAAATTCTTCAAGGCCGCCATTTATATGCCCAATATCATCAGCGCCGTGGCACTGGCCACCATGTGGATTCAGTATGTGTTCAACTATGATTATGGTCTGCTGAACCAGATCGTCAAAGCATTCGGCGGCGAGAATGTCCGCTGGCTGGGTACGGACCTGATTTTCTGGGCTATGATGATCGCTTTCATTTTTGGCAGTGTTGGTTACTATATGCTGATTTTCATCAGCGGCATCGAAGGTATCCCGCAGGATTTGTACGAAGCTGCCACTATCGACGGCGCGAATATCTTTGACCGCTTCTTCCAGATTACGCTGCCCCTGCTGAAAGGCGTCATCCGTACCTGCGTTACTTTCTGGAGCATCAATGCTACCACATTCTTCCTGTGGACGAAGATGTTCTCCCCCATCAACACGGAAACGGCCACCATTGTGCCCGTTGTGTACCTGTACGATACGGTGTTTGGCGGCAAGGGCGTTGTCGAGCGCGATGCTGGTGCAGGCGCAGCGGTTGGCGTTGTGCTGACTTTGATTATCATTGCTGTGTACGTTATCACCAACCTGATCTTGAAAGACTCGGATCTGGAGTATTAAGGTAGGAGAGCAGTTATGGGAAAATATCACGATAGAATCAACTGGAAGAAAGAGCTTCGGCTTCTGCCCGGTTATATCATTGTTTGCGCGTGGGTCGCGCTTACGGCTGCCATCCTGTTCTGGATCGTCTGCGCCAGCCTTTCCTCAACAAAGGAAATTCTGACGGGCCGTGTTATGGACTTTTCCAATGGCCTGAAGTGGGATAACTACGTCACAGCTTGGAACACCCAAAATGTATCGCTGTATTTCTTCAACAGCTTGGTTTATGCCATTGTTTCCTGTGTGGGCGTATTGCTTATTTCCGCGCCCGGTGCTTATGTGCTTTCTCGCTGGAAGTTTGTCGGCGGTAAGGCCATCCGTATCGGCTTGGTCATTGCCATGAGTGTTCCCACCATTATGATCATCATGCCGCTCTACTCTTTGGCTGTGCAGTGGGGCATCAAGGGGCGCGTGCTGTTGGTTGTGCTGTACATTATGCTGCGCGTACCGTATACCACGATTTACCTACTGGATTTCTTCTCCTCACTGTCCCGATCTTATGAGGAGGCGGCCTACATTGACGGATGCAGCCATTCTCGGACGTTCTGGCAGATTATGCTGCCGCTGGTTCAGCCCGCCATTATTACGGTTACGATTTTCAACTTCATGTCTGTGTGGAACGAGTTCTTCATGGCGTTGATTTTCACTACCAGCGATTCTATGACCCCTGTTGGTGTTGGTTTGTTGCAGATTGTCAACGCAATGAAATATTCCGGTCAGTACGGTGCTATGTTTGCCGCAGTTATCATTGTGTTCCTGCCTACTTTCCTGCTGTATCTTTTCCTGTCTGAAAAGATTATTGTCGGTGCTACCAGTGGCGGCGTTAAGGGCTGATTTGACTTTCCTCCATTCAAAATACTACGTTTCAAGGAGAATCCTTATATGAATGATGTAAGAAAAATGGGCCGCGTGACGATTCCCACTGATACGGACGCAGTGTCTGAAACCCTCGACCTGTTGAAGCGCTGGGGCGCGGATGCCATCCGCGACTGCGATGGCACTGAGTTCCCGCAGGAGCTAAAGGACACCGGCGCAAAGATTTACGCCACCTATTACACTACCCGTAAGGACAACGCCTGGGCAAAGGCCAACCCTGACGAAACCCAGCAGTGCTACATTATGACGCCGTTCTACACCGCTGAAGGCGGTGCGCTGACCATCCCCCTGATGACGGGCATCAGCCGTGAACTGATGAAAGTCAACGACCATGACGATATTGCCCGCTGGTGGGAGGTCATGGATCGCACGACGGGTGAGCCTGTCCCCACTTCCGACTGGTGCTACGATACTGCGGCTGAGAGCGTTGTCATCGACGCCCCTGCCGCCTACCATGAGTACACCGTCAGCTTTCTGGCCTACCTGATTTGGGACCCTGTTCATATGTACAACTCGGTCATCAACGACTGGAAGGACGTCGAGCATCAGATCCCGTTCGATGTACGCCAGCCCAAGACCCACGCCTACACAATGCGCCGTCTGCGGGAGTACCTCGAAAGCCATCCTTATGTAAATGTTGTTCGTTTCACGACGTTTTTCCACCTGTTCACGCTGGTGTTTGACGAGCTGCGCCGCGAGAAATATGTGGACTGGTACGGCTATTCTGCGTCCGTTTCTCCCTATATTTTGGAGCAGTTTGAGAAGGAAGTCGGCTACAAAT
>ERZ772854.1242-NODE-1242-length-25599-cov-5.338788_pt1 | contig 25599 bp, 17 predicted proteins | sample MGYA00580844_ERZ772854 | MGnify/ENA primary metagenome ERZ772854 (study PRJEB29015, sample SAMEA2737727) | human gut metagenome | biome: human gut; feature: human-associated habitat; material: faeces | place: China | collected 2012 ...
AATTTAATGGCATCTCAACATTTGCCAGAGCACTCTGCTTAGGGAGAAGATGAAAGCTCTGAAAAACAAACCCTATCTTATTCAGCCGGAGATCCGACATTTCATTCTCCGAACACGCCTTAATATCCACGCCATCCAGAAAGAAAGTTCCCTCTGTCTGTTTGTCCAGACATCCGATAATATTCATCAAAGTAGTTTTTCCCGAACCGGACGGTCCCATGATTGCGACATATTCTCCCTCTTCCATAGAAAAGTCTACATTTTTTAACACTGGAACCTTCATTTTCCCCTGCTGATATTCTTTATATATGCCTTTCAATTCCAGTATCATTCGATTCCCTCCACATTTCCGTCTGCACTCATACCAGGTGCTTCATCAATTGGCACAAGTTCTTCATTCGGATCGATCATATCTTCTGAACTGTCATCTGCTGTGTCTGCGGAATCTTCCTCCATATCCGGCTCTGTAAAGCTGTCTGAACCGGATTCCATATCTGTAGAATCAATCTGTGCGTCATCCATATTTCCATAATCAGCATTCATATCAGTAATACCGTCTGCTCCTCCGCTCATCGTCTGAGCCAGATCTCCTACTTCTGTCTTCTCACCCTCTTCCAGAGAATCTGTCGGAAATGCAATCGCATCTTTCTTTGTCAGACCGTCGACAATCTCATATTCTCCCAGACTGTCATCATGTTTTCCGAGAGTCACATATCGTTTTTCCAGTCGATTTTTGTCATTCGCTGCCCAGACATATGGTTCATTGGTATCTGTATCCAGAATATAATAATCGCTGAGCCACAGACCATCTTTTTTATCATCCTGTCCCATGTCACGCTCTATATATACATGCTGACCAAGCATAAGATCCTCTGACGAATCCAGTTCCACATAAAAAGGATAGGAAGTAGAAGAAGTCTGATCATCCGAACCGGTGCTGGACATTCCCATATACATATCACTGCTGTCGCTGTCCGAAGTTCCGTTATTCATATCAATGGAGCCCATGGTTCCCTTCCAGGTTTTACTGCTGTCCACTCTGGACCTGATGATCACAGACTCTCCCGGTACAACAGAGTCTCTGTTCTGTTCATTGACCTTACCTTTTACTCTGTAAGCACCTGTACTGAGAATCGTGATAAATGCAGAGCTGTCTGAACCGCCATCATTTGATGACATACTGTCCATTGTACTGCTGTCATCCACAGAATCACCGTCATCACTTGTCATCTTTGATGTATCAATTTTCTGGATCACACCATCTATTTCACTTCTCACTTCTGTGTTCTGTGTGGCACTCTGCAGCTTGTCAATTTCAGACTGTTTACTCTTCTGACTATATTCATTCTTCTTGAGATTCATTTTGTTAGTCTCAATTTCAATGGTATAGGACAACTGATCTTCAGCCTTTGCTTTTTTCTTCTCCGCTTCCAGCCTGGCTATCTGTTCTGTCAGGCTGATCTGTTCATTTTTTAATCTGTCCAGATCCAGTTGTGCCTGCTTCAGATCATCCTCAATACTGCTGAGATCATATTCAAAAAGAAGCTGTCCGGCCTTTACCTCTTCTCCTGTCTTAACTTCCACTTCTTTTACTTTTCGTCCACTTTCTATTTTTACGTTTACAGTTTTCTGCGGTTCTACCACACCGGCAAACCGATTTACCGCTGTTGTTTCAGATCCGGTGATCACACTTACTTTTGACACATACACAATAGAATCACCGGTTCCACTCTGACCGTTTCCTTTAAAGTGATACCAGACTCCGGTTCCGATACCACCTGCTGCGATCAGGATTCCCAAAACGATAATAATACGCTTCTTCATAAGTTGCCTCCTTGATATTATCACCTTGTTCAGGCTAACATCTATTATACACTACTGCTTTTTTATATCATTATTATTCACTTTCCTATCATAGCAGATTCTGCCTTAAAATAAAAGCATTGTAATCAAATGGCAACATTTTTCACAATTTTTTCACGTTTTTTTTATGAATTTCGTTCATCTTTTTCACTTTTTTGACAGTCAGTACAAAATCTGTTAAAATAAACAGAAAAGTAACTGTCAAACAGTTGCACAGAAAGCACTGTGAAAGGAAAGAACACGTATGAATATAAACAAACACCTGATTCTTCTTTTCTCTGTCTTATTTTTTCTTTTTGCTGTATCTGTAAGCAGCGGCTGTTTCCGCAAAAATGAGTCAGATGTAAAGAGTGTAGTCAGAAATGAACTGGATCAGTTAAAAAATCTCGATTCAGAAACTACGCAAAAATACATACCCTATACAGAGCTGTTCCCCGATGCCACAGAGAATACTGATTTAACTGATGAAATCAATGAAACCTTTTCTCTCTTTTTCCGGAAATTTAATTACAAAATTTCGGATGTCATCGTCGGCACAGCCAATCATTCTGCCACTGTTTCTGTCAAACTGACCACAATCGATTCCAAAGTTCTTGCCAGAGATTTTAAAGCAGAACTTCTCCGGACACAGATCACAGAGTCAGCCCAGGCACAAAAAGGAAATATCAAAGATTCTTCCAGATCTCTTGAGGCTCATTATCTGATCCTGAATCATCTTTTAAACACAAATGACTATGATACAGCTGAGACAGACTGTAACATACAGCTTGTCAATACAGGCAATAATAAAAAGGAAAAATGGAAGATCCAGCGTACCAATTCTCTGGAAGATGACCTTGTCGGCGGTCTTATAGCTGATCTGGCAGATCCGGATATCCTTTCACCGGAAGATACCCTGACCGTCTGTCTTGACACTCTACAGAAACTGGATTTGAAAGAAATGACATCTTATCTGGGTGTAGTAAATATCATGAATACATCCGATACTGCAAAAAATTCCATTGCCTCAGCACTTGCCGAACAGATTCATAAAAATTTTAATTATGTCATTAAATCCAGCAGTGAAAATGGATACAATGCCACTGTTACAACTGAAATTACAACCTTTGACAGTGATTCGATCCTGGCTGATTATCAGGAAAAGCTTGATAAATATCTGGCTTCTGCTGACGCAGTTATCGATGGCTCCCAGAAACGATACGAGAAATCTTTCGAAATTCTTCTGAACAGCATCAATGATAATACCGTTACTACCGTCAATGATGTAGATTTTGTTCTAATCAATGATGGGGTATCCTGGAAACTTCAGGATGAGGGAAATACTTTGGGGAATGCTATTTTCGGTACTTTGACAGATTCTCCTCTCGAGACTTCTGATTCTGAGGATGAAAATATTTCTGCCGATACAGATAAGCAGACAGATGATAATACTTCTACTGAAAGCAGTTCCAATTAACGATTAGTCAATCGGATATTCGCAATCCGCTTCCGCTACTTACTCATAACCAAATAACTGCTTCGCAGTTTGGTTAAACAACTAAAAAGGCCACCATATCACAGAAATGTTCCTTTCCCGAATCATTCTATGATATGGTGGTCTTTTTAACCTTTGTCTTATTCTTTTTACATCCCCGTTATAATTTTGATAAACAGTAAAACCAGAACGATCAGAATAATCGGTCTTACGATTTTATTTCCATTTTTCATTACCATTCCAGATCCTACATAATGCCCTGCAATGGAAAAAACAGAAGCTGCAAGTCCAAGATATATGACAATCTTTCCACTAAATAAAAAAACAACTAATGCCATTATATTAGAAGAAAGATTTGCAAGTTTCATAGTTCCGGAAGCTTTCGCTACGGGAAGTTTTGCTACTCCTGTATATAAAATAAGCAGAAACGTACCAGTTCCCGGCCCATAAAAGCCATCGTAGCAGCCAACAGCCAGAGAACACACCGCACACAAAATCCACTGTTTCTTTCTGGAAATCTCTACATTGCTGTTATCATCCAGATTTTTCTTCTTCATTACATAAAACGCAACAATAGGAAGTACTGGAATCAGCATCCATTTTAATATCTTATCACTGGCAAGAAGCGCAATATGAGCGCCTGCAAAAGAACCGACAAGAGCCATGGAAATACATGGCAGTGCAACTCCCCAGTCTACAAATTTATTCTTACATAAACGTGCTGTTGAAATCGCTGTCCCAGTTGCCGAGGATAATTTATTCGTTGCTATCGCATTGTGCATCGGAACCCCTGCAAGCAGATACGCAGGCAGGGAGATCAAACCACCCCCGCCTGCGATAGAATCAACTAATCCTGCAAGGAATACCAACGGGCATACAATCAAAAACGTCTGAATTGTAAGCTCCATCCTTATTCAGTTACTTCCTCCGGTCTTACTTCCAGTTCCAGTTCTTTTAACTGCTCCTCGCTTACGCGGCTCGGAGACTGAGTCATCAGACAGGAAGCATCTTTAACCTTCGGGAATGCGATTACGTCACGGATGCTGTCAACTTTCGCCATAAGCATTACCAGACGGTCAAGTCCGTATGCCAGTCCGGCATGAGGCGGAACTCCATATTTGAATGCGTCCAGAAGGAATCCGAACTGCTCGTGAGCAGCTTCTTTTGTGAATCCAAGTGCTTCAAACATTCTCTCCTGAATATCATCCTGATGGATTCTGACACTTCCTCCACCAATTTCATTACCGTTTAATACGATATCATATGCTTTTGCACGAACTTTTCCAGGATCTGTATCCAGAAGTGGAAGGTCCTCTTCCATAAGCATGGTAAATGGATGATGCATTGCTGTGAAACGATTCTCTTCTTCACTCCATTCAAGAAGCGGGAACTCTGTTACCCATACGAAACGATACTCATTCTTATCAAGAAGATCCATCTGCTTTGCAAGTTCCAGACGAAGTGCGCCAAGTACATCATAAACCAGTTTCTTCTTATCTGCTGCAAACAGAAGTAAGTCTCCTGCTTTACCATCCATAGCTGCTACCAGAGCATCCATCTCTTCATCTGTCATGAATTTAGCAAAAGAAGATTTTCTTGTGCCATCTTCAGCGATTGCAATGTATGCAAGGCCTTTTGCACCGTAACCTTTGGCAAACTCAACCAGTTTGTCAATTTTCTTACGTGGCATAGCGCCCTGTCCTTCTGCATTGATACCACGAACACTGCCGCCATTTTCCAACGCAGAAGTAAACACGCTGAATCCACAGTTTTTAACTACATCACTTACATCATGAAGTTCCATTCCGAAACGCATATCCGGTTTATCAGAACCAAATCTGTCCATAGCTTCCTGCCATGTGATACGCTGGATTGGAAGTTTTACATCAATATCAAGTACTTCCTTGAACAGATAAGCAAGGAATCTCTCATTTACATCAATTACGTCATCAACATCTACAAAAGAGAGTTCCATATCGATCTGGGTAAATTCCGGCTGTCTGTCCGCACGAAGGTCTTCGTCACGGAAACATCTTGCAATCTGGATATAACGGTCATAACCAGAGCACATCAGAAGCTGTTTGTACAGCTGCGGAGACTGTGGCAGACCATAGAAATGTCCCGGATGAACACGAGACGGTACCAGATAATCTCTTGCACCTTCCGGTGTACTCTTACCAAGCATCGGAGTTTCAATTTCAAGGAATCCTTCTTTTGCGAAGAACTGTCTTGTAAGCATCATGACTTTGCTCTTAAGCATAATATTCTTCTGAAGGTCAGGTCTTCTTAAGTCAAGATAACGATATTTCAGACGGATTTCATCTTTTGTCTTGCTGTTCTCTTCAATTGGGAACGGAGGTACCTCTGCTTCAGACAGAACACGAAGGGATTTTACGCGAAGCTCAATTTCACCTGTTGCAAGATTCTTGTTAACAGCGCCGCCTCTTTCTTCTACCACACCGGTAACAGCGATTACGAATTCACTTCTCAGCTTACCTGCTTTTGCAAAACCTTCTTCATCAATGCTGCCATTCTCAAAAATCAGCTGCATGATACCGGAACGGTCTCTTAAATCTACGAAAATAATTCCGCCTTTATCGCGGGCTTTCTGAACCCATCCCATAAGGACAACTTCTTTGCCGATCATTTCCTTTGTTACTTCTGCACATCGGCATGTTCTGTGCAGTCCCTGCATACTTTCAGCCATGTTTCTTTCCTCTTTTCATGCTTTCTATATTATAAGAATTGTTGTAACTATCCGGCAGTCTGCTATCTCGCAATGTTGCTGAACAGTTACGAATTATTACATTCTGTCTTTAAAGAATTCTACAAACTCTGTATAGCCCTCTGCTGTCATCTGATCTTTCTGGAATTTCTTATTCTTCTTCATAATAGAAATATTGATCTGTGTTCCGGCATTACGCTCTTCCTGAGCCTGTTTCAGAATCGTCAGCATCTTGTCTGCCGGCATATTCTTCTCGATAAGATATGCTTTCTTACCATTCTTTGTCGGGATTTCATAATTTCTCTCAAGAAGAAGCATTACGATTCTCTCGAATCCAATTGAAAATCCGCAGGCAGATGTATTGTTTCCTGTAAATTTACCGATCATCTCATCATAGCGTCCACCGCCGCCTACGCTGCCGCCAAACTCATCCATAGAGATTTCAAAAATCGGTCCTGTATAATAAGACATTCCACGTACCAAAGTCGGATCGAAAGACATCTTAAAATCTGCTGTCTTAACAGAATCTACAGTAGAAATGATTGTTTCAAGGTCCTCGGCAACCTTAGGATCCAGAACATCTTTTAATTTCTCTTTGCAGTAGCGAACACCCTCAATGTCAGAAGTGATCTCTTTGAAAAGTCCAAGATAAGTATCAATGCCCTCTTTTGCAAATCCTTCCTTCTCCAGTTCCTCTGCAACACCTTCCAGACCAATCTTGTCCATCTTGTCCAGAATGATAAACACAGTGTCAAAGCTTTCCTGTGGGAATCCGCTATACTGCGCCATCGCTTTTAATATTTTTCTGTCATTAATGCGAATCGTAAAGTTGTGGAAATCCAGCTTTCCGAGCAACGTTGTGGTAGCAAGAACCAGTTCGATCTCAGCCAGATAAGTAGGCTCACCCAGAATATCAATATCACACTGCATAAACTGACGGAAACGTCCTCTCTGCGGTCTGTCTGCTCTCCACACATTGCCCATCTGAAGTGCCTTAAAAGGAGCCGGAAGCTCATTTGCGTTGTTGGAATAATATCTGGAAAGCGGCACAGTCAGATCGTAGCGAAGTCCGGAGTCAACCAGATCACTTTCTTTCTCTGCTTCCGCAAGTTTCAGTTTCTCCCCACGTTTCAGGATCTTGAAAATAAGTTTCTCATTCTCTCCGCCCTGTTTACTGGAAAGATTTTCAATATGTTCCACACATGGTGTCTCTATAGATGAAAAGCCAAATGTTCCGTATGTTTCACGAATCATGTTCATCACATAATTACGGATTTCCATCTCTTTTGGTAAAATGTCCTTCATACCGGTTACCGGTTTCTTCTTTAATGCCATGTTGTCCTCCTCTTTTATAAAAATTCTGCCCGTCTCCATTATGAACCACTCTCTGAAACGCAAGAAAAACCTGCATATCAAAATTTTTTACTTCATCAATCATCAACTCCATAACTGAAGAAATATCAAATCCTCTTCTGTATGGTCTGTCAGAGATCAATGCTGCATATACATCGCAGACTCTGAGTATCCGGGCACCTATGGGTATGTCACCACCTGCTTTATTGGACGGATATCCACTGCCATCATAATTCTCATGATGGTACAGGATACTCTCCAATACAAAATCCGAATATCCCTGCCCTTTAAGTTCCTCATATCCCAATGTAGAATGCATCCGGACATACTTCAGTTCCTCGATCACCAGAGGATCCTGCTCCTGTCCGTTAATATAACTTGTCAGCTTCAGCTTTCCTATATCATGGAGCATTCCTGCTATTGCAAGCTCATAGCACTGTTCATGCGGCAGTCCCATCTCCTCTGCAACCGCATAAGCCAGATTACTTACCAGCATTCCATGATGCAGTTCAGAAGCAAGGTCAAATTCCAGGATCCTCTGCTGTGAACCTGCCGCTGTCTTTTGTACTGTGTCCAAAATGTTACCTCCACATCCTACAGCCAGGTAGCTATTGCTGTCCGTTTTCTCTCGATCATCTCATCAATGCGGGAAATATAATTAGAAACGTCTTTTACATTCTCCACACGTTCAATTCTCTGTCCATGGTCAAAGACCAGCTTGGAAGAACCGCCTGCCCCCAGTGCGATGATAGGCTGTTTTTCCTCCATAATCAGTATATTGTAAATTCCCGCTTTGTCAACCTTTGCATAGCCAACATTTTCAAAATTTCCCTTCATATTCTTCTGTCTGTACAGATAATAAGGACCCATTCCCATTTCATACGCAGTTTTCATGGTCAGATCCATAATTTCCTGATTATTCTCAAAAGACATTTCCTGATATTTCTCTTTAAAAATATTCAGCCTTGCTGCACGTTTCACTGCCAGTGAATGTACGGTAATACTGTCCGGTGCCAGTTCACGAACCTGTTCAAGAGTCCGCTCTACCATGTGAATATCCTCACCCGGAAGACCTACGATCAGATCCATGTTAATGTTATCGTATCCCAGCTCTCGTGCCAGATGAAACGCTTCTTTTGTCTGCTCCACAGTATGTCTGCGGCCGATAATATCCAGGGTTTCCTGATTCATAGTCTGTGGATTTACGGAAATTCTTGTTACCGGATACTCCCTGATCGCCATCAGTTTTTCATGTGTGATACTGTCCGGTCTGCCGGCTTCCACAGTAAACTCTGCCAGTCCTTCATAGCCAAAAGCTTCTCCCACTGTATCCAGGAGCTTACGGATCTGATGTGGAAGCAGTGTAGTCGGGGTACCGCCGCCAATATAGATGGTGTCCAGTTTTCTTCCCTTCATCATAAGAGCAGTCTCTCTTACCTCCCGGCAGAGAGCTTCCACATATTCATCTGTTCTCTTCTCCCACACTTTCAGCGGATAGGAGCTGAAGGAACAATACAGACAGATACTTGGGCAAAACGGGATTCCAATATAAAGGCTATATCCATTTTCATAGTCAATATCCTTCAGAATCTCTCTTTCCCTGTTTGCAATAGTGATGGCAAGCGCTGTTTTCTGCGGGCTTACCAGATATCTCTCACGCATCTCCCGGGCTGCTTCCGTATTTTTCATTCCGGATTCGATCATTCCCATTGCCAGTTTGGCAGGACGTATTCCTGTCAGATTTCCCCATGGAAGAGTTCTGCCCGTCAGTTTTACCAACAACTGATACAGAGCATATTTGATATTATCTTTATTCTCTTTTCTCAGAGCATGAGCATCCTGTATTCCACAGCCTGCATTCTCTTTAGAAAGTATGTCTGCGGAAATTACCCCTTTTTGCTCTGTTTCCTGTTTCGACAGATTCTCTGTCCTTTCGTATTTTATGATATAACTGTCATTATCCTGTTCCACACTGAAGCGGAGGTCATACTCTGCTTCAACATTTTCATAAAGAGTATGTATCTCCGCTTCGGGATAAAACGCTTTGATCAGTTCATAAACATCATGTTCAAAATCTCTGTTCTCAAACAGAATGCCTATTTTACACAAATGGATTATACCTCTTTTCATAACCAATAGTGGTAGATGCATCATGTCCGGGGAAAACCTCGGTCTCTTCAGGAAGCGAATCTACCAGTTTATGGAGACTTCTCACGATTTCTGCTGTACTTCCACCCGGAAAATCCGTTCTTCCAACAGAGCCATAGAACACTGTATCACCGCTGAACAATACACCTTCATCTTTCAGATAATAACAGCAGCTTCCTTTGGTATGTCCCGGTGTATGGATCATCTGAACGGAAAATCCCGCCAGTCTGATAACATCCAGATCCTCCAGAAATACATCCGGCACAATAGAACATCCCTGTCCATAATGTACAGTCATATTGATCGAAGGTTCGCGGAGCATCTCCTCTTCCTGACGACAGGCATAAATCGAAATATTATATTTCTCCTTTACTGCCTGTGCAGCCAGAATGTGGTCAAAATGTCCATGGGTAAGAAGAATCGCCATCGGTTTTCCATTCATCCGGGAAATCTTCATTTCAATCTTCTCCGGACAATCTGCGGGATCAACAATGATCAGTTCTCCGGTTTCTTTATTCTTAAGGAGATAGCAATTTGTATATACAGGTCCTAATATACATTTCTGTAATTCTAAATTCTTCATGTTATTCCTTTCTGTCAATCTGCAGCAGTTCCATAAAATAATGTTCCAGCAGATTTTTCCATGATCAGCCTGTAGTTCTCTCTACGTCAATGACACTCTCTACCTGACGGATCTTCTCGATCAGGGAACGCAGTTCCTCTTTGCTTCCAATCTCAAAACTCATGGAAATAGTTGCCTTCTCCTGCTTGCTTGTACGGCTGTTGATACTTCGCAGGTCGATCTTACGTTCTGTAAATATTTTAGAAAGATCCACAAGAAGCCCTGTACGGTTATTTGCATAAACCTGAATCTCAGCCATATACTTCTCTTTTTCCTTGGTATCAGGCTGCTGCCACTCTGCCTCAATCAGTCGTGTCCTGTCTGTCTCAGACATATTCAACACATTGATACAATCTGTACGATGAATTGTGATTCCACGTCCTCTTGTAACAAAGCCTACAATCTCGTCACCCGGGATCGGATTACAGCACTTGGAAAAACGGACTGCCACATCATGGATTCCTTTTACCACAATTCCACTCTTGCTCTTGGCAATGTGAAGCTTCTCCTGTGTCTCAGAAGCAGCCTCAAGAACCTGCTCGTCTGTCAGATTCTTCTTATTTTCCTTATCATATGCCTCCACCAGCTTATTGAAAACCTGACCTTCTTTCAATCCGCCATGACCAATTGCAGCAAGTACTGAATCCCAGTCCCTGAAACCATATTTACGCAAAACAGCCTCCAGATACTGGGTTTTTGTATAATTTGCGATCTTAAATCCCTTTGCACGCGCATACTGCGCAAGCATCTCCTTGCCCTTAAGGATATTATCTTCTTTTAATTCCTTCTTGAACCACTGGTTAATCTTGTTCTTTGCCTGAGTACTCTTAACCAGTTTCAACCAGTCGCGGCTTGGTCCCTGAGAATTCTGTGAAGTAATGATTTCAATACGGTCGCCGTTTTTGATCTCATATTCAATCGGAACCAGCTTACCGTTAACTCTGGCACCTACCATCTTATTTCCGACTGCACTGTGAACACTGTACGCAAAATCCACCGGTGTAGAACCGCTTGGAAGTGTTTTAACATCTCCCTGTGGAGTGAAACAGTAAACACTGTCCGCAAAAAGATCCAGGTCATTCTTCAGAAGACTCATGAATTCTTTGTTATCAGACATGTCTCTCTGCCATTCCAGAATCTGACGCAGCCAGTTCAGTTTCTCTTCCTCACTCTTACCTACAGGAGCCTTTCCGTCAGACGACTCCTTATATTTCCAGTGTGCAGCGATACCATATTCTGCAGTTCTGTGCATTTCATAAGTACGGATCTGGATTTCAAAGGGCTGTCCGTTGGGTCCGATCAATGTGGTATGCAATGACTGATACATATTGGGTTTCGGCATGGCAATATAATCTTTAAACCGTCCCGGAATTGGCTTATACATCTCATGGATCACACCAAGGGCAGCATAACAATCCTTCACTGTATCTACAAGAATACGGACAGCAAATAAATCATAAATCTGATCAATAGTCTTATCCTGATTTACCATCTTCTTGTAGATGCTGAAAAAGTGTTTTACACGTCCGTCCACCTGCGCCTTAATATTGGCATCATCCATATGTTTCTTAACTTCTTTTACAATCGCACCTACAAACTGTTCTCTCTCGCTTTTACGCAGGGCAACCTTATGCACCAGGTCATAATATACATCCGGCTTAAGGTATTTCAGCGACAGGTCATCCAGCTCTACCTTTATCTTGGAAATACCCAGACGCATGGCAATAGGAGCATAAATATCCATGGTCTCTCTGGCCTTTTCCTGCTGCTTTTCAGGACGCATATACTGTAAGGTACGCATATTATGAAGACGGTCTGCAAGCTTGATCAGAATAACTCTGATATCCTTAGCCATGGCAAGAAACATCTTTCTGAGGTTCTCTGCCTGAACTTCTACTTTATCCGCAGAATAAGATAACTGTCCCAGCTTGGTAACACCATCCACAAGAAGTGCAACCTCTGAACCAAATTCCTTCTCAACTTCCTCATAGGTCATCCAGGTATCTTCAACTGCATCATGAAGAAGACCTGCAACTATCGTTTCTTTGTCAAGTTCCAGATCTGCCAGAATGATGGCAACACACAAAGGATGAATGATATATGGCTCTCCGGACTTTCTCTTCTGTCCTTCATGAGCTTCACTTGCAACCTTATATGCCTTCTCTATCATGGAAATATCTGTTGATGGATGATACTTCAGAACACTGTTTATCAGTTCTTTATAAAGCACCTCCGGACTTGTAAAATCATGCATGGTCTTTACTGCCGCATCTGCTCTCTTTACAGATTCCAGCTTCTCTTTTTCAACCTGCATTTCATCTTTTTTTGCTTCTGTACTTTTTGTTATCTCTGTCATATGCTCCCACCTGCCTGTCCTGCACAATCAGCTGTGCTTATTTACCATCATAACAAATTACAGACGCTACATCATACCCATTCAGTCTTTCGCGTCCCTTTAAACCTGCAAGTTCCATGAGAAATACAACCTTGACAACCTCACCGCCAAGCTGTTCCACCAGCTTGATCGCTGCTTCGATCGTACCGCCTGTTGCGATCAGATCATCAACGATAACCACTTTCTGACCTGGTTTTATGGAATCTTTATGCATTTCAATCTCTGCACTGCCATATTCCAGATCATAGCTTACAGATACTGTTTCGCGGGGAAGTTTACCTTTTTTACGAATCGGTACAAATGGTTTATGAAGATTATATGCGATCGGTACACCAAAGATAAAGCCTCTGGACTCTGTTCCTGCAATCACGTCCACATCTATATCCTTAAGACAGTCCTGCATGGAGTCGATTGCCAACTGCAGGCCATCCGCGTCCTGCAGAACACTTGTAATATCTCTGAAAATAATCCCCGGTTCAGGAAAATCCGGTATACTTAATACATAATCTTCAATTTTCTTCATTTTATTTCTCCTCCAGTGTGTGTTATATTGCTGTTCGCTCATAAATATTTTATAGTATATCACCTTTTTATTTCAGAATCAAGTTACTGTTAAGCCCTGACATTTGTATTTCCAGGCTTACCGGCGGTTACAAACCAAGCGGTAATATTAACAGTAATTCTGAATAATAATCTGAAGACTCTCTCGTCCCCTGAATCTGTTGATCTCCGGATAATAAGTAACAGAAATACTGTCTTTTTCCCTGATAAAGTTCACAAAATCCTCTGCTTCTCCGAAATAAATGCCTTCCACTGAAATCCCCTGCGGATCGAGAAGTTTTAGTTTTACTACATTTTTATTTTTCCCGATAATACTGTGATCAAGCACTCTGAGATTTTTCTGCGCAAAGACCGGTTTTGTATTCCCTTTTCCAAAGGGTTCCAGAAGCGAAATCTGTTCTACCAGTTCTTTTGTAATATAAGACACAGGCATCGGCACATCAATCACGATCTTAGGACGCAATTCTTCGTCCGTCAACGTACAGTTGACATTGAGGCGTCTCCGGAATTCTTCTATATTTTTTTCTTCTATAGACAGACCTGCTGCCATCGGATGACCTCCAAACTGTATCATCAGGTCTGCACATTTTACCAGTTCTTCATACATAGAGTAACTTTCTATTGATCTTCCGCTTCCTTTTGCACTTGTCTCACCGCCCGTCAATACAAAGGCAGGCCTGTGATATTTTTCCCTGATCCTGCCTGCTATAATACCGGCAAGACTTTCATGACAATCCGGAAGATAAACTACCAGTACTCTGTCATTTTTCAGCTCTGTAGTCTCTATGATCCGGATTGCCTCTTCTTTTCCTTTCTCAGTGAGAGCTTTTCGACTCTGATTAAGAGCTGTAAGATCTCCGGCAAGCCTTGCTGCTTCTTCCTTTGTTTTTGCATTGAGAAGTGCAAGAGAACGGGCAGCTGTATCCAGTCTGCCACTGGCATTGATACATGGTCCCAGCACAAATCCGATATGATAAGCTGTGATTTTAGCATCTTCCAGAGAATTTGCTCGGATCAGTTCCTGCAATCCTTTATTTTTGGTATTTTTCAGATGGCACAGCCCTTCTTTTACCAGAATCCTATTCTCTCCCTGAAGATCCATAACATCTCCTACTGTTGCAATAGCCGCCAGTTCATAATAATCTTCCAGCTCCTCTGCCGGAACACCAAATCTCTCGTAAAGTGCTGCAATATATTTAAAGGCCACCACTGCCCCACACAGGTTTTTATTCGGGTATGGACAATCATATTGTTTCGGATTCAAAATCGCATCTGCCGGCGGAAGCACCATCTGGCGTTCTCCCTTTTCCTCCCTGTAAGGAACCTCATGATGATCTGTAATAATCACTGTCATTCCCTTATCCTTTGCCATCTGGATTTCAGCAGCCGCAGCAATTCCATTATCACAGGTCACGATCGTATCGATCCGGTCCGTTTCCGCTCTTTCTATAAGATGTGCATGAATCCCATATCCGTCTGCAACTCTGTCCGGAATATAAGTATCCACATCTGCTCCGATCCTCGCAAGGCCTTTCATTAAAATGTATGTAGAGGTCACACCATCAATATCATAATCACCAATAATACGGACTTTTGCTTTCTGCGATATTTTTTTCTCCAGGATATCTACAGCTTTTTCCATATCCTTCATCAGCCAGGGAGAAGGAAGCTCTTGTACTGTTCCTGACAGATACTCTCTTATCTTATCTTCTCCGATCACATCTCTGTTCCTGATCAGTCTCGCAATCACCGGATCAATATGAAACTGTTGACCGATCTGGTTAAAATCTGCTCTTTTTGCTGCTATTACCCATTTCTCCATATATTTTCTCTCCTCATAAAAATATCCCGGAGTTTTACCCCGGGATATTTCTGTCTGCCTGTTTTTCAGACAATTATTGTTTTATTCAGCATCATCATTCTGCTGTTTTTTAGCTGCTTCTTCGGCAGCCAGACGTTCAGCTACTCTTTTTCTGTTTTTCTTCTTTGGCTGAGTCGGATCTTTCTGTGATACATCACGTGCTTTCTTCGGCTTTGAAGAGGACTTTGCAGATGCGGAAGCTGCAGCAATTGCCGGCTGTCCTTTTCCTGCAAATTTCTTTTTCATCACATACCACAACGCACCTGTAATACATACAGAAGAATATGCACCGACAAGAACACCAACCATCAGAGGTGCTGCAAATTCACGGATAGAAGAAACACCCATGATATAAAGAACAGCTACCATAACAAAAGTTGTAAAAGAGGTATAAATACTTCTTGTAAGAGTCTGAGTGATACTTGTGTTTACAATTTCTGCCAGTTTTTCTCTGGAACCACTGTGAAGGTTCTCACGTATACGGTCAAAAATAACGATTGTAGCATTGATAGAATAACCTACGATTGTAAGCATGCAGGCAATAAATGTATTACCGACAGATACTCTGGCAATAGCATAGAATGCAAGTACGACCAGAACATCATGTAGAAGCGCAAATACAGCACTGCTTGCAAAACGGATGTCTTTAAATCTGAACCAGATATAAAGAAGCATACAGATTGTAGCTACTATAACGGCTACGATCGCATCACGACGCATTTCACTACTTACTGTAGAAGAAATACTTTCTGTGGAAATCGTGCTGTCATCTACACCAAATTTCTCAACCAGTGCACTCTGCAGAGCTTCACGTTCGCTCTGATTCAGAGAACGTGTCTTGATCACAACCTGATTTGTTCCGACTACCTTTGTAGGCTGAACATTTTTATCTCCTGTCACCTCTTCTACAACAGGAGTTACTTCAGAATCAATGGTCTTAATATCCATATCTTCATTAAATGTAACAGTCGTAGAAGTACCGCCTGAGAACTCAAGGCTGTAATTTAACGCTTTGTTTCCTGCATGCGAATTAGCAAACATCGCTGCCGGACCGCAGAGGATCAGGATAATGGAAATAGCAAAAAATACTTTCTTCTTTCCAAGGAAATCAACTGCCTTACGTTCTTTTGCAGATCCGTAGAATTTCGGATCACGTACACCAACTGCATAAAGTGCATTTACAATCAGTCTGGATACAACCAGTGCTGTAAACATGGAGATCACGATACCAAGGGCAAGTGTATAAGCAAATCCCTTAACAGTACCTGAACCAAGCCACATCAGCACAAAGGCTGCGATCAGTGTTGTAATATTTCCATCAAAGATTGCAGAGAAAGCTTTGCTGAAACCGGACTTAATAGAATTCCTTACTGAAACTCCTGCACCAATTTCCTCTCTGATTCGGGCATAAATAATAACATTGGCATCCACCGCCATACCGATACCAAGGATAATACCCGCAATACCCGGAAGAGTAAGAGTAATATCAAAGGCATTCAGCGTGATCAGCATTAATGATGTATAAAGAATCAGTGCGATACCTGCAACTACACCAGGTACGCGGTATGCAATGATCATAAAGATAATAACGATGATCAGACCGATCGCACCTGCAAGAACACTTGTAGAGATTGCTTCTTCACCAAGCTGTGCAGCTACAACACTGGAACGAAGTTCTTCCAGTTCCAGTCCCAGAGAACCGATACGGATATAAGAAGCAAGGTTCTGTGCTTCTTCCAGGTCAGACATTCCGCTGATCTGTGCTTTTCCGCCGGAAATCTCTTCATTTACATTCGGAGCACTGATAATGTTATTGTCATAGACGATAGCGATCTGCTTGCCTACATTATTCTTTGTAGCTTCTGCAAATTTTGTTTTACCACTGTTTTCTCCATCAGAAGTAAGAGTAAGACTTACCACATATTCCTTTGCACTTGTGTTCTGATTCTGGATCGCACCACCCTGGGCATCTGCTACATCAGAACCTTCCAGAACAACACTTCCGGATTCCTTGATCTCATCCATAGTTCTGGAGAGAACATATCCATCCTGTCCTGTAGTAAAGTTCTGGTTTCCGTCAGCATCTTCTTTTGTGATGAAATACAGGGAACCTGGTTTACCCAGATCATTCAAAATAGTATCTGCATCTGTAACACCAGGAATTTCAACTGTAATACGGTCTGATCCTTCCTGGTATACCTGAGCCTCAGTACTGTACTGCTCTACACGCTTCTGAAGCTTGTAGATCGTATCTGACATCTCTTCGCTTGTCGGATTGCTCTCCTTAGCCTGGTAGGTAATGCTGACACCACCGGCAAGATCAAGACCCGTGTTGATATGTTTTGCTGCACCGGTTCCGGTAGGACCGATACCTACGGCTGCAGTAAAGCAAAAGAACACAGTCAGGATCAGTGTCAGAAGCAGCACTACGATTCCTTTACTTTTCTTCATAGTTCTTTTCCCTTCTTGATTTTTTGTCCGCGGTCATGTTCATCCGCCTGCCAGCCATTTTCTGTTATGATAACAGCCGACGGCGGTATCAGTCAGACAGATTACTGCCCACTAATCACATGCCAGTGCGGCTTTTATCATGATGGCGCACTCCACACGTTTTCTCTGGAGTTCGCATCCGATTTCATAATTGCCTTTGATATCTCCCTGGAAATGGAATGCATTTGCCGCACATCCGCCACTACAGTAGAAACGTGCGAAGCAGTCTTTGCAGTCTTTCTTTGTGTAAACGTTGCATCCGCCGAATTCCTTCTGGATTTCCGGCTTTGTGATGCCTTCGTCTACATTTCCCATGAGATACTGTTCTTCACCAACAAACTGGTGACATGGGTAAAAATCACCCCAGGGTGTTACAGCCAGGTACTCTGTTCCTGAACCGCAGCCTGACAGTCTCTTGTATACACAAGGGCCACCTGTAAGGTCGATCATAAAATGGAAGAAGTTAAATCCTTTCCCCTCTTTCTCTCTTTTAATCATTTCTTTTGCAAGAGTATCATACTCTTCCATGATCTGTGGGATATCCTCCTCACGGATCGCATATTCCTCCGTATCAGCCGCAACTACAGGCTCTACAGAAATCTGTTTGAATCCAAGATCTGCCAGATGAAGCACATCCTTGGAGAAATCAAGATTATGGTGGGTAAAAGTACCTCTTACATAATACTTGTCCTGATTTCTGGATTCTGCAAACTTCTGGAACTTCGGCATGATCAGATCATAGCTTCCTGCACCTTTTCTGAATGGACGCATGTAGTCATGTACTTCCTTACGTCCGTCCACACTCAGTACAACGTTGCCCATCTCTTTATTGCAGAATTCCATTACTTCATCATTCAGAAGAACTCCGTTTGTTGTTAAAGTGAAACGGAATTTCTTATTGTGAAGCTTTTCCTGCTCTCTGCCATATTTTACCAGATCTTTTACAACCTGCCAGTTCATCAGCGGCTCGCCGCCAAAGAAATCTACTTCCAGGTTTTTCCTGGAACCGGAGTTCGCGATCAGGAAATCAAGAGCTTTTTTGCCGACTTCATAAGACATAAGAGCTCTTCTGCCATGATATTCGCCTTCTTCGGCAAAACAATAACGGCAGGCCAGATTGCAGTCATGAGCAATGTGCAGGCACAATGCTTTTACAACGGTCTGCCGGTTATTTGAAAATTCTTCAATTACATTCTCATAAACATCTTTTGTAAAAAGCATTCCATCTTCTTTCAGCTTATTACATTCTCTTACAGATGTCTCAATATCTTCTCTGTTATATTTGTTTTCCAGTTTCTCTGCAATAGCTTCTGTGCCAAGGCCCTCTTCCAGATATGGAAGGACCTCATATGTAACCTCATCTACCAGATGGATGCATCCACTGTTGATATCCAGTACAATATTAAAGCCATTGCTTTTATAACGGTGAATCAGACTCATTTTACTAAAATCCTTTCTAAGCGTAAGATAAGCAGCGGAATAAAAGTTCCGCTGCTTATCTCATTTCTCCATAGCTGATCTTATTTCTGCTCGCAGCTCTGGTTTCCTACTGTACAGGAAGTTTTACATGCGGACTGGCAGGAAGTCTGGCACTCGCCACATCCACCTTTTTTTACAGTGTTCTGTAAATTCTTTGTATTCAGGGTTTTGATATGTTCCATAACTCTATCCTCCTTATGTAATTATATTCTTGGCATAGTATATCATATATCTTTTCATTTTAAAAGCTTTTTTTTACGACAGCATTCCACCCAGTGTTCCACCGCCTGTGCACATAAAAAATGTTGTAACTGCATGAGCTGCACTCATATCCCAGCCGCCTTTTGCCATAACAGAGACAGTCAACAGTAATACATAGTAAGCCAGACCTGTGATAACACCCCACAGATATTTGTCTTTACGCACAATTTTGCCGGCCATAAAGCCTCCCATGAAACATGCAAGTACATAAATTATAATAATACCCGCATCTACAGCTGTTTCTCCCAGATCAAAAGCAAACAGTACCAGGGCCAAAAGCAGTAATGCCACTCCTGTTAATGCATATGCAAATAATAGTGATTTCAAAATTGCTCTGACTTTCATTGCTTCCCCTCCTGTTAAACTATATGGGGGAGGAATCAGTGTTATTCTTTTATTTCTTTCTCTTTTTTATAAATACAGCCACACCGGCGATCACTGCAGCTGCCACAAACAGTATCACAAACGGCATAATTGATGTTGTATCTCCGGTATTTACTGTATTGTTATTTTTCACAGCTTTATTTTCCGTTGAATTATCATTCTGATCAGAAGAAGAACCATTATTGCTGTCAGAACTGTCATTCACAGATACTGTATTGTTCTTTCCGGAATCAGAGCTCTGACTGTCGGAGGAAGCCGGTGCAGGAGTTACCGCATCTGTGTCGTCCGTATCATTCCCCGCATCAGGTCCTACTAATTGTCTGCTTCCTGCAATTCCAAATGGACTGAAAGAATGTGTGCTGAATACCATAATACCATTCTCTACACTCGGAATAATCGTCTCAGTTGCCCCGTTATCCAGGAGATGTTCGATAGTATACTGATATCCGGATTTTACCGGCACAGTGACACTGATATAATCTCCATTAGGGATCTCGTATTCTGTATTATTCTTAAGATCCCAGAGTTCAAATTCATAAGACTGGAAAATCATTGCATCTGATTCATTGGTAAACTGATAGCTGTCACCGCTTGAAACTCTGAACTGTACATACCATGGAAGATTAACTCCGCTTACTGTAATACCGTCGCAGGTATGATTAAGTGCGGCCCTCTCTTCTTTTTCTTCATCAGAAAGAGAATCCTCTGCATCTGTAGGACGGTCATCCTTATCGTCCGGCAGAACAGGATTATCAAAGATATTATCATCTGCGCCATCTTCATCATCTTTCTTCGTATCTTCTTTATCCTGTGTCATATCATCTGCAGGTTCCAGCTTACCGGTAGTTTCTGTATCTTTATCCGTCTTATCTGCATTGCTGTTATTATCTTTGTTGTTTTTATTATCTGTTTTATCTTCTTCAATCTTATTCTCTTCATTGTCTGTATCAGTTTTATTATCCTGATCTGATTTACTTTCCTTATCTTCTTTATTGTCTGTATCAGCGTTTTCATCTGCGGCAGGTTTTTCTGACGAAGTTTCAGGCGTTTCTGTTGGATCTGCATTTTCTGTTGGATCTGTTTTACCTGAGCCTTCTGTCTTATCAACATTATCACTATCCGTAATACTGTTCACTATTACATTGATGTAACCGACAACCGCGCCGCTCTCCGGATCCCATCCATCCACATGGCTTAAATCCTGCCCTTCTGCCGGTATAAGAAGTACCTCACAGCTCTGTACACGCTGTGCAGGAACGAAACTTCCATCTGCCCATTCAAAAGTTCCATATTCCGTTGCCGGAAGTTCTACATCCGCAAGTTCTACAGGCTTATCAAGCGTGATGTTGTCCGGGATCAGAGAAGACACAGTATTCTCCTGTGACTCAGCCGCACTGACCTGTCTTGTTACACCCGGTATATTATTTCCTGCAATCAAAGCCGCTGTTAAAGCCGCTGCCGCCAAAATACCCGTTCCTTTTAATTTATTTTTTCTTATTCTTATATTATTGGACATATCGCACCTCTATATTTATATTCGATTCTTATGTTTCCTGATAATCATTTTTTTACTTTCAGCCAAATATCAGTTCTCTTTTTACATAATACAACAATATTACATATCTGTATATTATCAAACTTTTATCATTTTGTAAATATTCTGTAATGTTTTTTTTCATTTTAATCGAGTGAATTATAACACAAATCTTACTTTTTCGACAGTCCTCTTTTAAATTTTTTTATACTATCTTTGAACCAAAAGCTTTTTCTTGATTTTTTATATGAAATCATGTATATTTTGCTTAAATGTTTTATGATATGATTCAATCAATAAAGATAATCAAAAGGAGTGAATAAATCTTGGATTCAAGTATTGCCTTTCAGGCGGTGGCGATTCTGATACTGATCGCACTTTCTTCATTTTTTTCTTCTGCGGAAACCGCTATGACAACCGTAAATAAGATTCGGATACAGTCTCTTGCCGAGCAGGGCAACAAACGTGCTGTTATTCTGGAAAAAATAATTTCCAATTCCCCAAAGATGCTCAGTACCGTATTAATCGGAAACAACATTGTAAATATGTCTGTTTCTTCTCTCATGACTACACTCACCATAAAGATTCTGGGAAACGCATATGTAGGAATCACAACCGGCATCCTGACTCTGCTGATTCTCATTTTCGGTGAGATAACCCCCAAAAACCTGGCAACAATTCATGCTGAAAAATTGTCCCTGGCCTATTCAAGAATAATATACGGGCTTATGATTCTCCTTACTCCCGTTGTTTTCATTGTAAATAAAATAACAGAAGGTGTACTGGTCATTCTGCATGTTAACCCGGACGAAAAGGCAAATGCCATGACTGAACATGAACTGCGTACCCTCGTCAATGTAGGTGAAAAAGACGGCGTCATTGAAAACGAAGAAAAACAGATGATCTACAATGTGTTTGATTTTGGCGATTCAACTGCAAAAGATGTCATGATTCCCAGAATCGACATGACCTTTATAGATATCAATTTTTCCTATGATGAACTTATGGCGGTCTTCAGTGAAGATATGCATACCCGTTTTCCGGTTTATGAGGACAACACTGATAACGTAATCGGTATTATCAATATGAAAGATCTTCTTGTTTATCCAAAGGACAAACCTTTTTCAATCCGCAACATCCTGCGTGAGCCTTATTTTACCTATGAATACAAAGCTACAGCAGACCTGATGATTGAAATGCGTAAAGCATCCGTCAATCTGGCAATCGTTCTGGACGAATACGGTGCCACAGCGGGTCTGGTCACATTGGAAGACCTGTTGGAAGAGATCGTAGGTGAGATTCGCGACGAATACGATGAGGATGAAGTCGAAGATATTAAAGAAATCCAGCCTGAAAGAGAATATGTTGTTCAGGGTTCTGCCAAGCTGGATGATATCAACGAAGCCCTCCATATTAATCTGGAATCTGAAGATTATGATTCTATTGGCGGATATATTATTGAACAGCTTGACTGCCTTCCCAAAGAGGGTCAGTCTGTCACACTTGAAAGTGGCATCCGCCTGGTTGTTGACCGTCTGGACAAAAACAGAATCGAACTTGTCCACATCTGGCTTCCCGAGAAGAAAACTGAAACAGAAGAACAGCCGTAACTGTCATCTCTCCAGCATCAGTGAAAATTGTTTCACGATTCTGGAGAGTTCTCCTGTAACCGCATCAATTCCTTCTTCGTTCTTTCTCCAGTTTTCTCTGGTAATTCCATCTGCATTCACAGGCACCACATAAAATTCTGTTTTCGGATACAAGAGCTGATAATACATCAGACATCTTCTTGCATGGTAAGATTTGCAGCACAAAATCGCTCTTTCTATTTCCAGTTCTGCATGATCTGTCACCTGTCTGGAATAAATTGCGTTCTCATAAGTAAAGGTTGCCTGGTCTTCTTTCAGGATTTTCTGATCCGGAACTCCGTTTTTTATAAGAACATCCCTGAGAAATTCCCATTCTGTTCCATATTCCTTATCATATACATTGCTTTTTTCAAGAACGCCTGAAAACTTTCCATTTACTACGCTGTATTTTCCACTGGGCAGAATCCAGTCCGCCATCCCTTTCTTAAACAATTCTGCTGCTTTTTCCGCCATCTGCGGATAACCATTTCCAGGGACAAAAATAATATCAGATTTTTCCGGCTTGTTTTCTGCAAAAATAAACTCTTCTGAACTTTTTAAAAATTTTTCATATACGTCATTCATCATTACTAACTCCTCGTTATCTGTTTTTTCTACAGCACCTCTCAAATAATGCGTTTGTAACAGTCCAACAAAATTTCACGCTCTGATGAACCGAAACAATATGCATTATTTACGAAGATTTCTATGGAATTTCTATAGATAGATACAGTGTACCATATTTTTTCTATTAACGTACAACCAAGTTAATTCTTAAAACTATATCCCCCACTGCTTATTGCTTTTCGCAACCTCCGCAGGGGACTTATTTGATTCGGTTAAACAAAAAATCCGCAGACTTCCAATATTTCCAGAAAGCTATTTTGTCACAATAACCGTACTGTAACCATCATCCCTCAGTCTCTGCTCCATATTTACTGCATTACCAATCTGCTGATAGGCACCTGTCTGAACTTTATACAATCCGTTTTCATGTAACATAAAAGAGGGATAACCTTTTTCCAGTAACTGATATAACATACGGTCCGCATTCTCTTTTTTTCTGAACGCTCCAGTCTGCACTCTGTAATAAAGCGGTTCCTGCACTGTTTCCTCATCCAGACTTCCAAGAATCGCATCTGCAATTCCCTGAGCTATATCGCTAAACTTGTTATCAAACAGTTTATTATCTTCTTCGGAATTGATAAATCCGGTTTCTATTAAAAGAGCCGGCATCCTGGTTCGTCTGAGGACCACAAGTCCCGGCCGCTCTTTTACACCGATTTCGCGGAATCCCACTTCTCCCAGAGCTCCCAGAATATTCTCAGCCATCTGATATTTAATCCCGCTTTTATCATAAATCAAAACTTCCGCTCCATTATACTGATTTTCCTTTGGACTGCTGTTTCGATGAAATGAAATAAAGTAATCTACTCCTGCCTGATTTGCAAGCTGTGCCTTCTCAAAAGGTGTCTGATAGACATCACCGGTACGGGTATAAGAGATGTCAATCCCTTTATTTTTTAAAATCTCACCTACCGCAAGAGCAAGTTTAAGATTGTCATTCTTTTCCTGTCTTCCCTTATATACGGCTCCCGGATCCTGACCTCCATGTGCTGATTGTAGTTTACGCAAATTTTGATATGTATTCCCCAGTATATATGGGGAGTTAGAAATGTATTGAGATTAGATAGCCTTTTTCTCCAAGTCCTCACAGTAAACGCTTGAAAATAAATGTTCCAGTTCATTTCCGAAGTTGTATGAGATTTTAAGTTTGCGGTTTTCATAAACTGTTATCTGGTCTATCATTTCCACAATAATATCTCTGTCTAATTCTTCAATGTCTTTCAGTTCCAACAACCGCCTTAACCACGGTGTTTCAAAAACATCTTCTGTTACACTTTCCTTTTTCTTTTCTTCCAGCGTTTCAATCTGTTTGGAGTAAAGCGTTTCTTTTTGTTGATAGTCCTCTCGATAAGAAAGAAATTCTTCTTTAGAAATCAGTTCGTCTTTATAATCTTCATAAATTGACTTTTTCAACTTCTTCACTCTTTCAAGCTCTGCTTTTAACTTTGTCAGTTCTATATCTGTTGATTTTCTGATTTTTGTTGCTGTGAAAGATTGTGATTTTACAAGTTCCTGCAAGTTCTCTACATTGCGGATAATCTTCTTTAAATCTCCCAGCACAATATCATTCAATACTTGAAACGGGAGCGTGTGCGGAGTGCAATAATCTTTTCCACTTCTTTTGTAAGTTCCACAATAGAATGAATAGGACTTACTTCCGTCAGCACGTCGCCAGAAATTTTTCATCATTGCCCGACCACAATCGCCACACTTGATAAAACCTGCAAAGATATTTTTATTTGTTTCTAAATCAATATCCCTATGCTTTTTCGTCAGCAATTTTTGTACCTTATCCCACAGTTGACGGTCTATAATCGGTTCATGTGTATTTTCAACCCTTATCCAGTTTTCTTTCTCAACTAGACGCTGTTTGCTTCGCATACGTTGATGTTTCTTTCCTTGTACCATGTTTCCAATATAAATCTCATTTTGCAACATCACTTTAATTGTGGAATACGTCCAATAAGAAGTTTTCTCTAAACGGTTGCAATTTTTGTAGTTTTCGCCGTTAAGCTTTTTATATTCCGACGGACAAAGGATACCCTCTGCATTTAGTATTTTTGCAATGCTTTGTTTTCCTATTCCTTGTGCATACATGGTAAATACTCTTTTTACAACTTCGGACGCATATTCATCAATCACAAGTTTATTTTTATTTGCAGGAGATTTCTTATAACCATAACTTGTAAAAGCT
>ERZ772854.1246-NODE-1246-length-25550-cov-4.442283_pt1 | contig 25550 bp, 17 predicted proteins | sample MGYA00580844_ERZ772854 | MGnify/ENA primary metagenome ERZ772854 (study PRJEB29015, sample SAMEA2737727) | human gut metagenome | biome: human gut; feature: human-associated habitat; material: faeces | place: China | collected 2012 ...
AACCATGAAGGTGATACATTTCAATCGCCAACAAAAAACATTATATGGATAAATTCAGTTACTCTATTGGCCTCGGAATTGGTCAAAACTTATCAAGCATGGGAATCGGAAACCTTGCGGTAGATGATTTCGCACAAGCAATCAAAGACGTATTGGAAGGCAATCAGACGGCTATCAGCCACAATGAAGCCCGCGAAATAGTAAACAAGTATTTCGAAGAACTGGAAACTAAAATGGGTGCCGTTGCTATCGAGCAAGGACAAGCTTTCCTCGAAGAAAACAAAAAAGGACCGGGCGTAGTTGTTCTTCCCAGCGGACTACAATATGAAATCATCAAAGAAGCTCTTTTAGAGCGCATCCGCACCGGACAGTTTTCTTCCGATGCCGTGTTCTGCACGGAAAAAATGCTCTCGGAGCAATATGAGGTAAGCCGCATCACAGCAAAGCGGGCGATTGAAGATCTGGAACAGCAGGGAATCCTGTATCGAAAACGCGGCGTTGGAAGCTTTGTCTCGCAGAAAATCCCACCGGTTTCCTCCTCCGCATCAGAAACCGACAGCAAATCAAAAATGGTTTCCCTGCTGCTTCCCTTTGCCACAACACAGGGAAACATTTCGGAAACGATTGGTTCCTTAAGTGCCGCACTGGCGGAAAAAGGATACTTTTTAAGCATTCATATCACCGGCTCTTCCTCTCCGAAGGAACGTGCCACACTGGAACTGCTCCGTTCTCAGAATATCGCCGGACTTGTCTACTATCCCAAGCGTGACAATATCCACCTGGAACAGTTAAACGATTTCCTGTTTGCAAACCGCCCGGTTGTCATCATCGACAAGCAGACCGACTGTCCGTATTTAAACAATGTTGTCTGCGACAATTACGATGGCGGACGGCAGCTCACCCGCCACCTTCTGGAACAAGGGCATCGCAACATCGCCTTTTTCACAACAGCTCCCCTTTCCGAAACCTCGTCGGTCCGTGATCGTTTCGGCGGATTTTTGCACGAAATAAAAGCCGCCGGAATCATGCCCGATTCCCGGCAGCTTATCACCTGGCCACATGCACTTTCTACAGAAGATGCCCTTTCAACAGAAATCACACCTTTTCAACAGCAGCTCCTTACCCTGCGGCAAAATGGAATTACTGCACTTCTCGCAGAAAATGATCAGGTTGCCGAACTCATCTTTCTCGCCTGCCGTACCATTGGCCTTAGGATTCCGGAAGATCTCTGCCTCTGTGGTTTTGATGACACGAGTCTCAGCCGGAGTCTTGAAATTACCTCTATTCATCAGGACTTTGAAAGCATCGGACGGGAAGCCAGCCGGATTCTCCTTTCCACACTGGAAAACCCTGCGGCGGAACCGGAAAAAATTGTACTGCCGGTGACACTTGTTCCCCGGGCATCCTCGCTTCGAATGATAAAAACAGAATCCTAAAACCAGATCATTTTTCATCTGAATTTTCTTCCAGAAATTTTCGGATCTTCTCTGGCGGCAGCAATGCATAAATACTTTTATGGAATGTTGCCGCCACTTCCAGTTCTCCGTAATATCCTGTACGCACATCACAATTTCCCTGGAACGCCTCCCGCAGTGTCGCATTCAGCGCTGCTCCCTCATCACTGTCCATAAAATCTTTCAGCATCCGGCAGCAGGTGTGCGTGTTTTCATAATAGCGGCGGTATGCCGGATGAAATTCCCGCATCCATCCGCTCACGGATACACAGAACAACGCCGTCGGATGGATCACCGGCTGATAAAGAAGACGCCATTTTTCCTGCTGTACTGGATCTACCGCAAACGCAAGCAAAGAAACTTTCAGCTCTTCCATAAAACCCGGATAATCTTCCTCCGTCAGAGAGATAATTTTCTGATTGCGCAGATACTGGTTGATATTCGTCGCATCAATCTGCTCCGGAGAAATGTACTGTAAATAACGGGACATCATTTTCAAATCCGTACCTGCGTGCTCAATCGTATGCTGTGTGATTTTCTGCCACAAAAACTGCTGATATTCCGTAACCGGCGTATCCAGATATGCCATCCACAAATACTGTGCCAGCAGCCGGGCATCCCGGGATTCCATCTGATTCCGGGTAGGATCCTCCGGGCAAAAATCGGTATCTGCAAGCATCCCCGCAAGCTGTTCAAGCGACTGGCACACAGGAAGCTGTCCGCTCAGACGATCCATTTCGCTGATCGTCTGCTGAATGGTAAGCATCTGCGACTGGAGTGCATTCAGCTGTTTATGCAGATAAAATGGTGTTGTGCGCGGCTTGTGAAGAATCGCGCGGATATCCGCCAGTGAAAGTCCTGCCTCGCGCAGCTTGCGGATGATAAAAAGTTTTTGAATATCTGCTTCTGAAAAATCATGGTAACCGTTATGTTCATCAACAACAGGCGAGATCATCTTCTGATCGATATAATAATAAACCGTCCTCCTGGACAATCCTGTTTTTTTGATTACTTCCTGAATTCTCATTGTTGCACCCCGTTTTTCCTTTTGTCCAGTCATTCCCCCGCATTCTGACTGTTTCTCTTTTTTTTCACTCTTTTTCTTTCTGTTTTTCCGCTTTTTTCGTTTTGATTTTATAAAAGCATACACCTGGTGTATACTTTTGTTTCCTATTATATCCTGTTTTCCCTCAAAAAGCCACGTAACAATTCTCTTTTTCCATAGAAATCTTCTGCTTTTGAGAAAAGAATGCTGTTTATTTCTGAAAAAATTTGCATTGACTGTCCACCAACGATATCCCGTATAATAAAGGAAAAGATTTGCAACAAAATTTAAGAGAAAGGAAATATCCCGTTTTTTGTATTCTCCAAAACGAATCGTCATTCAGAGTCAAATGATTTTTCATGCAAAATTCATTTTTCTCCGAATCGTTAAAAAAATAAAAACTACAGCCTGCATAATCAGTTTTCATTGATACGAAAAAACGGGATCGGGTGAATGGTATGATGTTAAAAGATAAAGTTGCAATTGTTACCGGCGGAACCAGAGGAATCGGCTATGCCATTGTGCACAAATTTCTGCAGAACGGCGCGAAAGTCGTCCTGTTCGGATCCCGGGAAGAGACCGTTGCAAAAGCGGTTGCATCTTTAAAAGAAGAAAACCCGGACTGGGAAGTTTCCGGTGCATGGCCAAAGCTAACCGATGCAGCTGCCATGGTAGATGAGATCAACAAAGTCAAAGAAAAATACGGCAAAATCGATATTCTTGTGAACAACGCCGGTGTCTCAGACAGTACACCAATTGACAAGTATACCGCAGAGCGCTTTGCCAGTGTCATGGATCTAAATGTCAACGCCATGATGAACGGCATCCTTCCAACCGTTGCTATTATGAAAGAACAGGGCGGCGGCTGTATTTTAAATACCAGCTCAATGGTCAGCATCTGCGGCCAGCCGGGCGGCGTTGCCTATCCATCCAGTAAATATGCGGTCAACGGTCTGACCTGGTCCCTCGCACGGGAACTTGGTCCTTTCCATATCCGTGTAAACGCGGTTGCACCTGGCATCACCCGTACCGATATGGTTGCCGCACTTCCAAAAGAAATGATTGATCCACTCATCAACCGCATTCCTCTTCGAAGAATTGGTGAGGCAGAAGACATTGCAAACGCATTCCTCTTCCTGGCAAGCGATATGGCTTCGTATGTAACCGGAGAAATTCTTTCCGTGGATGGTGCGATGAGATCCTGATTTATTTTTCATCCAGTTGTACACCATTTTCTGATTTTGGGATTATCTGCGTAAAATCTATAGTTTTATAATAGAAAAAATCCTGCAAGACGTTAAACTATCTCTCAACCTTCCGCTTTTCATTTTGAAGATTGGGAGGCCGTTCATGTCCCACAGGATTTTTTCCTATATAGCAGCAGATATTCTCAATCCGATTCGCTGCTTATTGTTTTTCACCATGGAAGCAAGGGACTTCCTTGATTTGGTTAAATCATATTTGGAAACTTCTAAAGTGTCAGTTGACGTAGTTAGAAAAACAACATCACCACTCCCAGCGCACAAAGCAAAATTCCCGTCACGCGGTTCAGCATTTTCACATTTGCCCCGTTGGCCCATTTCGCTCCAATCTGTGCAAAGACCAAGGTACTGATGACACAGGCAATCAGAATTGGAATGTCCGGCGCGCCGCCGATATAAAAATGGGAGATCGCACCGGTCAGAGCTGTAAAGGTCATAATAAAGACGCTCGTTCCAACTCCTGTTTTCAGTTCATATCCGAGCACGCTGGTCAGCACCAGAAGCAGCATCATGCCACCGCCTGCTCCGACAAATCCACAGATAAATCCAATCACAACACCGCAGAGAATCGACTGCTGGATTTTCTGTTTTTCTGATTTGTTTGCCTGTACTTCTTTCGTCGTCATGATCGGACGGATGATAAATTTCAGTCCGACAAACAGTGTCATCACTTTCGAAAATCCGCCCATGGTTCCATTTGGCACAAGCGAAGATACGAAGCTGCCGACCAGTGTAAAAATCAGAACAGATATCAGCATAATCACGCCATGGCGGATATCAATGTTTTTATTCTTTTTATAAGTCCAGGCACTTACTCCTGATGCCAGCACATCCGATGCCAGCGCAATGCCAATCGCCTGATAAGCCGGCATGTGTAAAAAGGTAATCAGCATCGGTGAAACAACGGCCGCTGCGGAGAGTCCCGCAAGTCCCGTGCCAAGGCCGGCGCCAAGACCAGCCACAATACATACGATAAGTTGTGTTATTGTCATAGTTTTTCTGTCATCCGCTTAGATCCGTTGCACTTTTCCTGTACTTTGCCATTTAGGGGCAGATGACTGTTTTCCTCCTCTTTCTGTTTTTGTTTTGTCTTATTTTTCTATTATGTTCTTCTCTCTGGCTTTCAGCGTTTTTATTTTTCCGTCACGTTCCTCCGAATCAGCTCGCATAATCTGAGAAATTCTTCCCTGTCTTCTCTGGAAATTCCGGAAAACAACGATTCTCCAAACGCTCTCTGGCAATCCTGTCCAAAGCGGATAATTTCTGATGCACTTTCTTCTAGCTTCAAATGCACTTTCTTGCGATCCGCCGCATCTGTTTCTTTTTGAATGTATCCTTTTTCACACAGCTTGTTCACTGCCAGTGAAACATGCGATTTCTGCATTTTCCGCACACGCACAATATCCACTGCAAGATCAAACTGGCTGTTATTCGCAAGAAACAGCAGAACATCCACTTCCGCAGCTGACAGATCATAACGCACCATGACCTTTTTTCGGTACTGGTTGTATTTTCGTTCTACCTCCACTGCAAATTGCCATTGTTCATCAAACATACTTTTTCACCTTCTTTTTTAACTTGATATTCTTATTTGTTCTATTTTGAACTTTTTTGTATAATAGTTCTTTTTTGAACATTTGTCAAGGAGTGTACACGGAAAACGTTCGAACTTATAAATCTAAAGTATTTTTATAAAGTGCAGAAAATTATATTCTTGACTCTATAATTATTGTAGGGTTTACTATAATCGTAACATTCTACAACAGGAGGTTTCCCTATCATGGAACGAAACTTAACAACCGGCAGTATCTGGAAAAATATTTTCTATTTTTCGCTGCCTTATCTCTTATCGTATTTTCTGCAGACGCTCTACGGCATGGCGGATCTTTTCATCATCGGACAGTTTGAAGGCGCGGCCGGTACAACAGCCGTTTCCATCGGCAGTCAGGTTATGCATATGATTACCGTTATCATCGTGGGACTTGCCATGGGAACGACTGTCAGCATTGCGCAGGCCGTCGGCGCAAAAGATAAAAAGCAGGCATCACGCTGCACAGGAAATACCATCACTTTATTTCTCGGTGTTTCCGTCGTGCTGATGGTAATCCTGCTTCTTCTGGTAAAGCCGATCGTACTTGTGATGTCCACACCATCCGAAGCCGTTTCCGGCACCGTCGCTTATCTGACGATCTGTTTCATTGGTATTCCATTCATCACCGCGTATAATATCATCAGTTCCATCTTCCGTGGACTTGGTGATTCGAAAAGCCCGATGTACTTCATCGCAGTCGCATGTGCGGCCAATATCACACTCGACTATCTCTTTATGGGTGCCCTGCATCTTGGTCCATCCGGTGCCGCGCTTGGAACCACGCTTTCCCAGACACTCAGCGTCATTCTGGCACTGATTGCGATCCGCAAACGTGATACCGGCATCCGTCTTACCCGGTCGGATCTCTCCCCTCAGACAGCTGTGATGGGACAGATTCTTAAAATCGGTGTTCCGATCGCCCTGCAGGATGGTTTTATTCAGATCGCCTTTATCATCATTACCATCATCGCTAACCGGCGTGGCCTGGAAGCAGCGGCTGCAGTCGGTATTGTAGAGAAAATCATCAGCTTCCTGTTCCTGATTCCATCTTCCATGCTTTCCACTGTTTCGGCGCTCGGCGCGCAGAACATCGGTGCTGGAAAGCAGAAGCGTGCCGAACAGACCATGTGGTGTGCTGCACTGATTACTGTCGTTTTCGGACTGATCGTCGTTATTACGATTCAGTTTATTTCCGTTCCTGTGGTCGGTCTTTTCACAACAGATGCGGAGGTTGCACGCCTCGGCGGTCAGTATATCCGCGGTTATATCTGGGACTGCATTTTTGCTGGAGTCCACTTCACCTTCAGCGGCTATTTCTGTGCCTGCGGACGGTCGGAATTTTCCTTCCTGCACAATATCATTGCCATTCTGCTTGTCAGAATCCCCGGTGTGTATCTGACTTCCATCTGGTTCCCGGACACGCTGTTCCCGATGGGCATTGCAACGGCATGCGGATCTCTGACCTCTATTATCCTCTGCCTGCTGGTGTTCCGGTACTTAAAGAAGAAACCGATTCGTACTGCTGCATAAATTTTCTTTGGAGATATCTTTATGACAGACGATCGCAGGAAATCACCTTAATTAACAACGGAATGACAAGCGATCCGGAAAAATTTGTAACGGAGATCCGAATCCCGATTCGACCTTCGGATTCTTTGTGATTCGGTGCACGCAGACTGTACGCCTGCGTCATGCGGTTTACCTCCTCGAGGTTTCCGCTTTTTTCTTTTTTTACTTTACTACGCTAAAGTTCGTCCCGCAAGCCCCCGTGGGGGTTATTTTTTCAGATTTTTTACAATTCTTTTTGTTCACTTTTACCGATTTTTTATGAACATTTTGTTTAAATTTAAAGGGTGACTTTTTAACATTTATATGGTATTCTATAGACAACACAGACGGATATCCCGGTGTCGGGATTCCGTACACACACTATCTCGAGGACAGGATTCCTGTCCGATCCGCGGCCGCCTGCACGTCATCGGGTCGCCGCGGTTTTTTCTACAGAAAAAAGCCCTCCGGGCAGGATTCTTTCTTAATTGTAGTGCCAAAACCGGCCCTTTACGGGTTCTGGCTGTATTCTGGCTGTATTTTCGAGTATTGGTGTGAATTTCATCTTGACGAGAAGGAGACTCTCTTATGAGCACAGAGAACTTAGAACACGAAGATCAAAACAAAACAACGGAACCGATCATCGATATCCTGGGCAATGAAGCGCCCGCTGATCCGGAACAGGAAATTGTTTCCCAGGGTGTCCACAACTACAGCGCCGCTGAAACGTATGTGCGTCCGACCGATCCGGCTGTTCTGCAGCAGCTCGAATGGTTCCGGGATCAGAAGCTTGCGCTGATGATGCATTTTGGATTGTACTGCCAGCCCGGCATGGTTGCCTCCTGGGCATTAAGCGACAAGGATTCAGACTGGTCCCGCCACCAGGTAAACTGGACGGACGGCGAAACCTTTAAAAAACAGTATTTCGGCCTGAATCGTTCGTTTAATCCGGTCCGCTTTCAGCCGGAGGAATGGGCGCAGATGGCAGAGGACTGCGGATTCCGTTATCTTCTTCTGACCACAAAGCATCACGACGGATTCTGCCTCTGGGACACCAAATATACAGATTATAAAACAACTGCAGGGGACTGCCCGTTCCATGAACATAAAAATGCGGATATCGTAAAATCCATGTTTGATGCATTCCGTGCAAAAGGCATCGGCATCGGTGCTTATTTTTCCAAAGCCGACTGGCACTGCCCGGACTACTGGAATGAAGATCTGAGAAAAGATGGTCTGACATCCCGCGGACCTTCCTACGATCCGAAGGAATATCCCAACGTGTGGAACCGTTTTAAAGAATATACAAAAAATCAGGTTCTGGAGCTCTGTGAGAATTACGGTAAGCTGGATATTCTCTGGTTCGACGCGGGCTGGGTCTCTGAGAGCAACGGCCAGGATATTGAGCTTGGAGAGATCGTTGAGGAAGCACGTAAGATTCAGCCGTGGATTCTCTCCGTTGACCGTACAATCGGCGGCGCTTACGAAAACTACGTGACACCGGAGCTCTGCATTCCGGAAGAACCGCTGAACGTTCCGTGGGAAAGCTGCCTTACCCTCGGCGTTGACTTTACGTACGAATACGGCGATCATTATAAATCTCCGCGTGAGCTTGTCGGCATGCTTGTCAACATCGTTGCCAAAGGCGGCAACATGGCACTGAACGTCAGCCCACAGCCAGACGGCCGCATCCCGGTCGATGCCTGGGACAGCCTGAACGGTTTTGGCCAGTGGATGAAAACCTTCGGCGATGCTATCTACGGAACCCGCGTCTGCGCGCCGTACCAGAGCGGAACCCTTTCGTTCACACAGAAAGGTGATTCAGTCTATGTATTCCGGTTATATCCGACGGTACAGGAATCGGTAGAGGCAGAAATTTTCGTACCGTATACCGAGACGAAGATTTCGGAGATCTGTATGGTGGAAAACGGAGAAAATGTTGCATTCAAAGAAGTCGAAGGCGGCCTTTGTATGACCGTCCCGGCAGGATACAGACGAGGCTCCGCACCGATTGCGCTGGTGTTTGAGATGAAGAAAGAGCGGTAAATTTTTAATAATCGAAAAGGGCTGTACAGTGTGACTGTTCAGCCCTTTTCATAATTATTAAGATACCTTGGAAAAACCTGTTACTTTTTACAATTTAAAATTTGCTTTTCATTAGAGCGTGTCTGAAAAAAGCTTTTCGTGAGCTCTGGTAGCTATATGGAAGAGCTCCACCTTTTACAGTCAAACGATGACAACGCACATTTTTTTACGCCAAGATCGATGTATCCCAAACAAAAGGGGGGCGATTTCAAATCGCGACTTATATGTTCTGTTCTCATTCTACTGTTTATCAGATTTTCCTTAATATTTATCTTATTTTTTTTGTATTTTTATCACCGATTCGGCAGATGGATTAATCTTCACCAAGATACCCTCTTCCAACTCCAGATAACCTTCCGTAAAATACAGACCTTCTCTCGCAGTCACTTTTGTTAATGTTCTTCCGTTTACGATAGCTTCTGTATTTTTCCAATGAATTCCCGCCAGCATTACATAAAGCTCTACTGTTTTTCCTGAAATTTGGAGCTGTATAGTTTCGCCATTTTTTTTCATGTCACAACATGTTTTGGCACCTGATCTCTCATACAGTGTTTCTTTTACGATGCTGTCATTCTGCGGCACCACAGCCAAAATCATTTCTGTTTCCGATTCGCTCATGCTTTCTCCAAGTTTCAGATTCTCATTCAGTCGAAGTGGAAGAAAACTTCCTTCTCGAACGTACACCGGTATTTTATCAATTGGCACCTCAACGCTCCTCTGCACCGGACCGGAAATTTCATCATTTAAATTCCACAGACTAATCCACCGTCCCTTAGGAAAATAGATTTCCCGCTCTTCTGTTTCATCAGAAACCGGCGCAACCAGAAGATTTTCTCCGAAAAGATATTCGTCCCACACCTTTGTTGCTTCCTGATCTTCTGGATATATCATCGCAAGCGGACGCATCATCGGTATTCCCAATTTATGAGCTTCTGCTGCTACACTTACAATATATGGACGAAGATTTTCCCGCAGCCACGCATAATAACGATAAACTTTCACTGTAAAAGCATCGTATTCCCACGGCTCTCTCGGCTCCGTTCCATGGAAACGCATCAATGGACAAAATGCAGCATACTCTGTCCACCGGAGATATGTTTCCTGATCTGGGAATCCATCATAACCTCCCGCATCAACACCCCAGAATGGAAGTCCAGAAGCAGCTGCAGAAAGGCCTCCTGCAATCGCATATTTCAGTCCCTGGAAACTGGTCAGCTGATCCCCGCCGAACTGACACGCAAAGTGTTGAGATCCGGGTGCAGCGCCTCTTGTATAAAGAACATGGTCATCTCCATATTTTTGTTCAAATAACTCTCTATAATTTTTCGCATACTGATAGGCATACGCGTTATGCATCTCATCGCCGCGTCTTCCATCATAAAAAACTGCCTCGTCCGGTACAACATCTCCAAAGTCAACCATACTTCCACGAATACCTGCATCCATACGATCCTTCCACTGTGCTGCCAGAAGCTCTTTCGCACGCGGATGGGAGAAATCGATATACACCGGAAGTTTTTCTTCCTCATCATTTTTATTTCTCGTAATCGGAAGCTCCTCCTTCGGGCATTCCGGCAACAATTCCTGCGCCAATTCCTGCGTCATATTAGGGAACTGCCAGGAAAACACCTTGAATCCATGACGTTCTCCAAACGATACAACTTTGTATAATTCCTCTTTTTTATATTCTCCATAAAAGGTAGCTCCTGCTCCTTCTGCATAAAAGCCGGAATGCGGAATATCGAGTTCATGGAATTTTTTCATTGCCGCCATCTGCTCCAGCGCAATATCCTGTAACGGACCGTTTCTCCATCTTCCGCCGCCACCGCCAGCCCATGGTTCAAATACCCATTCCGGTGGGAAAATCGGAAGCCCTGTGAGCGTTCCGTAAGCAGTCATCGCCTCACGTGGTGTTCCGCTCCAAATATAAAAATCAAAAACATCTCCAAGTGCTTCCACCGAAAGATAGTCTTGCACAGCATCTCCCACATCCATCCGCATCCGATACGAAGTATTTGCAAAAAAGCTGAAACCGTCACTTGTATGTACCAACGGAATATTTTTATACGCCTGATTTCCAATGGATGCAAGACATCCCTCACAAGCATCTCTCTGCCACAGCGCAACGGTTTTTCCATACTGATTTACGCTGTCAAAACGCTCTCCAAATCCATAAATGGCGCTGTTTTCATGAATTGAAAATTGAATTCGCGAAGCCGAAACACTTTCCTTTTCAAATATAAACGAAATATTTTTCAGATTTGTGATTGCTTTTCTATCAATAGAAATTTCCAGTGTTTCTTTCTGGAGTATCATCTCATGCTCTTTACTTCTGATTATATATGCATGCTCGGATTCTTCCATAGAAAATGCTTCCGGCTTTCCATCAAAGAAGCCTTTCTTTCCAGCGACCATTCGAAAACCACCGACTACAGGATAAATCATGAGCTCCCATGTTCTCTCTTTTGATTCAACACAAATCGTTACATGATCTTTCGTTTCCAGAACATGTCTAATTTCACTACATGATGTCCATTTTTCCAGATCCTGGTTTCCAAAGCTGTGATCCGCATACCACCATGCACTGCAAGTTCTTAAAAACGTGAGATAACGATCCAGCTCAGCAGCTGCTTCCTCCCATCGGTTTTCTCTTAACCGCTCATTCACTAAACGCTTTTCTACCCATGGATCCATCGGCTTCCATGGATTTGCAACTTCCTGGTTAAAGAAAAAGTCAAAACCTTCCAATGTCAGACTGTCCTGCCAGCGCTGTGCAATTCGGATTCTATCTATCAGATTTTTTCTCGTTGTTGGTTCTGCACTCTTTTGTAGCTGATAAATTTCCTTTCGTTCTTCCGTACTAGTTTTTTCCAACACTCCTGGTCTCTGCCAGTGGCAAATTCCGGACGGCATGACAAATACAATGCCGTTCTCCGTTTTTGTTTCCCCCTTTTCTCCAAAAGATACCTCAAGAAAAGTCTCTGGATCATATTCAAATCGATCCGAATAATTCACATTCAGATCTAATGGTGTTGGGCAGAGAATTTCACTTGACTGATGTTTTTTTCGATAGACTTGAAGATCAAAAGCCTCCTCTTTCTCCGGCTTTCCACCAAAAAGCATCCACGGTATTGCAAATAAAGCGTACCATCTGTCCTGCAGAATATCTACTGTTACAGAATACTGCTCTTTCGAAATTGCCGTTTTTTCTCCCTGGTCTTTTCCCTCTCCCAGATATGCCTGATCTCCGCTAAGATATGTCATTCCTTTTTCTACAAAAGCACTGCTACTGCCATCCCGTTTTGCTGTGAAAACTGCAAAATCCCTTCTTGAAAACTCTCTTCCTGAAAGTGCAACTTCTACTTGATCTTTTCGTTTTACTGTTAGCTCTGTAACGGTATTTTCTTCTTTCAAGATATGATGATTTTTTTCTTCCATGTTTTCAAACAAAACAAACAGCTTTTCTGCTGTATACAGAAGTTTACATCTTGTTGGTGTAACTGGAGACGGATTTCCTCCCGCGCGGAAAAAATCTCGTATCGTAGTCGCCTCTCCCCACTCCACAGAATCATATTTCAGATTCTCCGTTTTCTGTTCTTTTCCCAGAATAATTGATGAAACCCCAAATTTCAGTTTTCCCATAAAGAACTCCTTTCCCGCAGTTTTTTCAACTGCAGATTTCTTCTATTATTTCTCCATTTTTTCTGCACACAATGTAAAAATTTCCCTTTGAAATCAAAATTGATCTAGCGTTTTCGACTGTAATCTCTACTGTGTCATCACTGTCATTTACAAAAATTTCTATTATCTCCGTTTCATTTTCACGCGCAAAACCATATACGCGTCCATCTGCCAAAACTGTTGTAAACGAACCGTTTCGTATGGCAGAATGTTTTTTTCGAAACTGAATCAGTTTCTGATAAAAACGAAAACTCTCTTTTTCTTCCGGATTTTCTTGCCACGTCATACACTTTCGACAGTCCGGATCATTTTCTCCGTCAATTCCTGCTTCGTCCCCATAATAAATGGACGGCGAACCCGGAAACATCATCTGCACAACAACACCAAGTTTAAAGGAATCTAACCGATGACTACAACTGTTGATAAAACGCTTGGTATCATGTGTGTCCAATGCATTAAACATAGCCATATTCGTTTCATCAGGATGTCGTGACAATGCAGTTTCCAACCTATGACCAAATGTTTCGGCGTTAATACTCCGTTCTGCAAAAAAGTCCAGCATTGCCTGGCGGAAAGAATAATTCATAATACTGTCCATTTCACATCCATTCAGCAGTCGTTTTCCCTCTGCCCATGTCTCACCAATCAGAACAAGTTCCGGGTTCAGACGTTTGAGTCGGTCTCTGATTTTGAGAACAAAATTCTCATCCATTTCATCAATCACATCAAAGCGATATCCATCCACTTGTACTTCCCGTACCCAGTATTCCAGTACATTCAAAAGATACTCCTGTACCTTCTCGTTTCCTGTATTCAGTTTTGGCATGCCAGCAAATCCAAAAAAACATTCATAACAGTCTGCCTCTTCCCGTACCGGAAAACGAGTAATATGATACCAGCTCTGATACTCTGATTTTTCCTGATTTTTTAAAAGATCAGCAAATGCAAAAAAATCTGTTCCAGTATGATTAAACACAGCATCTAAAATAACCCTTATGTTTTTTTCATGTGCTTCTTTGACCAGAACTCGCAGATCTTCATTGATTCCAAAATGAGGATCTACTTTATAGTAATCCGTCGTATCGTATTTATGATTTGAAGGAGACGTAAACACCGGGTTCAAATAAATACATTCCACTCCAAGCTCTGCCAGATAGCTAAGCGATTTTCGGATTCCATCCAGATTTCCGCCCATAAAGTTGGAAGCTGTCGGTTTACTTCCCCACGCCACACAGTTCTCCGGCGCATACGACGGATTTCCTTTGCGGAAGCGCTCTGGAAATATCTGATAGTAAATCGTTCCCTGACTCCATTTGGGTGGCATATACTCCACAAAACACTTATTGGCATATGCATATTCGAAAAAACCAGAATCCGGACATTTTTCGACTGTGCCCCACGCATTATACCAACGCGTATCCCCGTTTTTTCCCGTCACTCGAAAATAATATTGAAGATATCTCGCCGGCTTTTGAAAAGAAACCACTGCCGTATATACAACCGATGTTCCTAAGTGGTACTGCTCTGACATCCTTTCTTCTTTCGTTGTTTCTTCTCTGTGATTCTTATGAAAATAAACCAACGTACACGTTTCTATGTCCCCACTCGCTGCCCGGAAAGAAAATCTCAGATGAAACCGATCCGGTGCATAAATTTCCGGGTACATCCCGCTGTGATAAAAAGCAGCCAGATTCATACTAACTCCTTTCCGAAAGTTTCAGTACCCGGCATCCATGTGGCGGAAGCATGGTATGAAAGCTCTTCATTTCTCCGAGATCTTCATGCATCCAAAGATCCCTGACACTGGCAGCTCTGCACAACAACACTTGTTTAAAATCAATCTCTACTTCTTTTTCTTCTGCATCTCTATTAAATACGGAAAGAATGATCTCTCCTGTTGCTTCTTTTCCAATCCAGATGGTACTGTCCGGATTGTTGGTATCCGTTGACAATGGGAAGGATAAAATTTCTTTTTTATTCAACGCAAGAAGTTCCTCATTCTGATAAATCCATGCCCGATCTTTGATCGTATCATACTGATCTGCGATATCCAGCGGCGCTCCCGCAATCAGTTCCAGCGATACAGCCGATTTGCACTCCTCATCATTTGCAAAGGTATTCAGGCGAAGCATATCCGCATCCATGATCATGTTGTGGTCAGCAAAAATTTTTGACCAGTAAATCAGGCCTTCAAATGCTGTCGTGCACTGAGACCAATAATCAAAATGCAGTCCTCTGTTTCGATCACTAAAAGTATCCCAGCCTCCCGTACCGGAGTCTTCGTTAATACGCGCCATCTGTCCCATGCCAAACTCATTCTCACCATTGTTTTTCAAATGCGGCATAACAAGACTGATCATTATCTGATCCCCTGCTGCTTCCTTGATCCATTCGAGAACTTTTCGGTAATTTGCTGATCCATGATTTCTGCCAATCTGCTTTCCTTTATCCATTCCATCTTCGTACCAGGAAAGAAAATCAATTCGTAAAAAAGCTACATGGCAGTCAATAAAATACTTTACATATCCTTGCACATACTCTTTTGCTCCAGAACGATCTACATCCACCCAATACAATGCTCGATCTTCTCCATTTGGATAAGAAAAACGATCCCCCGTTATTTTTTTCTCATTTTCTCCATTATAAACATACGACAAATCTGTAATTTCCCGCACCGGAATATTTGTTCCTTTGACCAAAATTTCTTTGTTCTTTACCGCTGCCGGGCTGATCCAGGTCGGATTGTAGTAAACGCCGAGAGCCATTCCTCTCTCATTCAGATAGTCTGCCCAATATTTCCAATCATGCTTCCATGAATCATGATGACGAGTTAGATATCCATTTTCATTGATGCAGAAAGAATCCTCGATCCATCCATCTGTGCATACCATCTCGTATCCATATGGAACAAATTCCTTTGCTACCCAATCAATATTTTCTTTGAACCGTTCTTCTGGCATAAAAGTATTTTCAGTAAACTGTTTCTCATAGGTACACCAGTAAAGGGGTCCTGTTCTTTTATCTAATTTCAATCTCATGTAAAAACCCTCCTGTTTTTTTTACCTACGCTCAGAATCCTATTCCAAACGCAGATATATAACAGAAAACACCAATAATTTGTCCAATTCAAATATAATTTCCTGTCTTTGATCATCCCCTAGTTTTACTTTATAATACACTTCTTCTGGCTCCTGAATTTCACCGTCCGGTGTCACAACGTATATTTGTTTCTTTTCTCCCGGAAGTTTTGCCTTCACTTTTATCTTTTCTACACGCTGTGGGAATTCCTCATGTGTTCTATTCCAGTTCATGTCCGAAATTCCCGTAAAATTCACACATCGTATTGAAAATTCTCGTCCTCTCTTATAAATTTGAATCCATACCTTTCCTGCTTCCGGATACGGTGACCAATCAACATTTCCGAATATAAATTCTGAGTTGATTCCTCCTGCATACTGCATCGTCAGATCCGTCCAACTTTCCGGAAATAAAAGTCCGCCGTACGCGGTAATAAAATCATAATATTTTTTCAATGCTTTTCGGAACGAATGTTCCCCGATTCTGCAGTTGTCTGGATAATATGCCTCTGTCAGAACACTTCCTTCCTCGCCCAATAGAAGATGGTATCCGCCAGAAGCGAAAATTGTTGCCATTGCAAGCTGCGCTGTAGATCCATTCAAATTCCTTTCTGGTTCTGTTTTAAACGGATTCAAATATGCTGCCAGAATCACCCTCTTTTCATCCTTTGTTCCCCGAGCATGCGCAATCAAACGATATAGATCTCTATAAGTATCATTTGGCGACCAGACTTCTATATAAACACAATCTTCGCGACTCTTTTTTACCGAATCTACCGGCCAGTTATTTACTGCATTAAAAATGAACTGTTTTTCCGGGTATTTTTCTTTTGTTTCATTGATTAAATCGCCAAAATCATCCGCCAGATCTCGAATGACATATTTTCCATTTTCCAAAATTAATGCCTCTTTCGGATCTCCGTATTGATCCATATGTACGCCATCAAAACCTTTTTCCAGCGCTTTTCCATATTCCTGTAAAATCCATTTTCTCCACGCCGTTCCCCTGTGAATATCCATCAACCATATTTTGTCAATGAAAATCATTGGTTTTCCATTATCGTACCGATAGCTGCATTCCGGATGTTCTTCCTGAAATGATTCTGCACCATAAACAGCGCCATATGCTATTGCCTTGGCACCGCAAGCGTGCACTCCTTCGATTTTTTTCGCAACAGCAGTCATCGAACCTTTTCTTCCCATGATATCTGTATAAATATCACTCTCCGGATAAAACTCATCATGGTGGTACATCCAGTCATAAAACTGAATCACATTCAAGTGCATTTCCCTGAAAAATTCCTGATACTCTTCTTTTTGTTTATCTTCCTCAGAAAAACTGCTAAGAAATCCATATCTTGGAGCTTCTGTCCAGCAATTCACAACATCAAATGCCGTGTAACAGCTCCCTAGTTTTTCAGTCTTTTGAAAAAATTCTATTTTTACCAGATATCCACCCGTTTTTTCTGAAATGCTTTCCGCAAGTGGAATATACACTCCTTGTTCTAGGGTACATTCCATTTTCAGATTTTCTCCCTGATACGTAAACAACGAAACTTTCACGTGATTTGCTTTCGTCGGCCCTGTTTTTCTTATTTCCAGATAGACTCTTTCCCCAATTTCATACTGCGTTTTATTAGGTATTACATAAAACCCTGTATTTTCCATCTTCCACCCTCTCTTTCCATGAAATGTTTCGTTTGTTTTTGAAAAAGTCCCCTCTTCGAAATTAAACCGAAGACGGGACTTTCTCTCAAGAATCTTCGCGAGGATCACTTCGTCATTTTGATACTATTGTTCTTTGTGAACTACATGAATTTCTGTTTTTTCCAATTTCGGAACACTGACAATAACTGCTGTATCCTCTCTCCAATACCAACCGGAACCATAATTCAACGCATTCAAGGACGCACCTTCTGAAAGAGAAATTCCATTCAACTCCAGACTTTCTGGCTTTCTGTCAAAACCAAGAAGAACAATAAATTCTGTCTCGGATGCATGGCGAAGCATAAAGAAATCTTCACCCGTTTGGCCCAAAATATTGTATTCAATTTCTTTTCCATCCGCATACCGTTTGCCTGAGGTTTCATTTAAAGCTCGGCTCATAAGAACTGTATTCTTTTTTTCATATGTCATGCTTTGTCCAAGCTGCAATTCTCCATTCATAACAGACAGAATGCACGCTCCTTCCCGAATATAAACAGGAATTTTGTCAATTGGAACATCCACCTGAAGAATTCGGTTTCCACCAACCATCTTTCTGAAATCCAACAAATTGATCCATCTTCCTGCTGGGAAGTAAATTCTTCTCTGTTCCCCTTCTTGATGAACCGGAGCAGCTAACAGATCTGAACCATAAAAATATTCATCTTCCCAATAGACAGCCTCTTTATCCTTAGGAAATACCATTGGCAACGGTCTCATCATTGGTATGCCTGTTTTATGTGCCTCTTCCGCTGTATGAACCGAATATTTCAGAAGATTTTCTCTTAGCCATGCATAAAATTTATAAACAGATACTGCATATCGACTGTAAACCCACGGCTCTCTTGGGGTCACTCCATGGAAACGCATAATCGGTGAGAAAGCTGCAAATTCCGTCCAACGGAGATACGTTTCTTCATCTGCAAATCCTGAATAACCTCCTGCATCAACACCCCAGAATGGAAAACCGGAAGCCGCCAGTGTCAGGCCTCCATTCATTGCATAAGTCAGACCTCTAAAACTTGAAAGCTGGTCCCCACCAAACTGGCAGGAATACTTTTGAACACCCGCTGCCGCAGATCTTGAAAACAGCACGTGATCCTCTCCTTTATATTTTTCAAAGAGTTTTCGATACGCTTTTGTATAATCCAGCGCGTATGCGTTGTGCATTTCATCTCCCGTACGACCATCGTAAAACACTGCTTCATCTGGAATAATTTCTCCAAAATCCACCATAGTTCCATCAAAACCTGCATCCATTCGATCATGCCATTGGTTTTCCAGAAGTTCCTCTGCTCTTGGATGTGAAAAATCAATAGCACATGGAAGAACTTTTTCTCCATGATAACCCGGCGTTCTTGTAATTGGCAGATCTTCTTCCGCACAGTTCGGCAGAAGTTCCTTTGCCTGCTCCATATCCAGATGTGAAAACTGCCACGAAAAAACCCGCATCTTCTGTTGTTTTGTAAACGCAGCAATCTTATAAATTTCTTCTTTGTTGTAATGGTCTTCCCATTTCCAACCAGCACCCTCTGCATACAGGCCAGAATGTGGGATATCAAGATTTTTAAACTTCCGTACAACACCTTCCATCTCCTGGATTACATCGTGCGTCGGTCCGTCCATCCATCTGCCTACCCCACCGCCGGCCCACGGTTCAAACACCCACGCAGGCGGAAGCAGCGGTTTTCCGGTTAAGGCTGTATATTCCTCCATGTTTTCTAAGACGCTTCCCGTAAAAACATAAATATCTGCTTTGGGTCCTGCTGTTGTGATTCGAAGCCCTTTACTGACTCTTCCAATATCTGCTCTAATTCTGTAAAAACTGTTAATAAACAAAGAGTAACCTTTTGTAGAGTGTAAAAATGATACATTTTTGTAGGACTGATTTCCAATAGAACAATTACAACCTTCAAATGCATCTCTGTGCCACAAAGAAAGTACCCGACCTCTCTGGTTTACAGCATCAAATCGTTCGCCGAATCCATACACCATTTCTCTTTCCTGAAGTGGTTGGCACACATCGAAACCTTTGCTTCCTGCATAATCATAGAGCTTGAAGTTATCTGCATCCAATACAAATTTTTCATCTGCACAGATTTTCCAATCATCTCCCGCTGTAATCACAATCACAGAATGTGCTGTTTTGATCTGATATTCTCCCTCTATTTCTGAAAATGTATACGAAACTGCTTCGCTGTCAAAATCTCCTTTTTCTCTTGTATAAAAGCGAAAACCACGATTCTGTGGAATCAATACGGCATCGCAGGTGTTCAAACCATATTCGTACTTTAATACGATCTTATTCCCCTGATCTGAAACAGATTTCAGATGTGTGAATCCAATCCAGTTGTCTTCGTCTGCATCTCCAAGTGTGTGATCTGCATACCACCATGCCGTGAGCGTTCGGAAATAGCCAATCAAGACATCCAGTTCTCTGCAGGCTGTCGCAGTATCTCCTTTTCGAAGTGCTTCGTTGCAGAGACGTCTCTGTACCCAAGGATCCACTTTATCAAAAGAGTTTTCACATCTTGCATTTGGGAAGAAATCCATTCCTTCCAACATTAACACATCCTGCCATCTTTGTACGGTTATAATCCGATCTGGCAATTCATCCGGTGTTGTCGGTGTCAGCGATTTCTGCAAATGCATAATCTCAGCCCGCTCATTTATAGATGGCCATTCCAGTGTCGCCGGCCGCTGCCAATGCATCGTTCCATCCGGTAGGATCACGCAAGCACTGTTGGAATAGATAACCTGCGGTGTTCCTCCAGGTGTGCACTCAATAAAGCTTTCCGGATCAAAATCAAATCTGGACTCGTAATTTGCATTTAAATCCAACGGATTCAAAGCCAACACTTCACTGGTCTGATTCTTTTTCCGGTAAACCTGAAACTTAAAATATTTTTCCGGAAATCCACCGAACAGCTCCCATGGGATTCCAAACATGACACGCCAACAGTTTTTTTCTACAGCGATTTTGCATGTATATTTCCATGATGGGATTTCTGTTTTTACCGCATCATTTTTTTCGGTAAAGTAATCATTTAAAATTGCTTTATCGCCACCGAAATAGGTCATTCCCTTTTCCGTCCTGGCTCCCGCCTGTTTCTCTGTGTCTGCACAAAATACTGCGTAGTCTCGCTCTCCAAAATTTCCGCTGCTCAATGCAATTTCTATCTTATCTTTGCGAAGCATCCATTCTGTTTTCAGCACATTTTCATCAGACGGACGGGAAACCCTTGCCTCTTTTTCATAGCAAATCAGATACAGATACAGATTTTTCTGATCCCACATCATCCGTAGATTTGTACTTGAAACGGTCTCTCTTCCGCCTGCACTGTAAAATGTGTCCATTAACACCGCATGTTCCCATTCATTTAAATTCACAGGAATGGAAGGTACTGCCGAAACCGGTGCACCAAGTTCAACTGCTGCAATACCAAACGACTGTTTTTTTCTAGTTGTAATCATACTTCACCTCCCGGCTGAAATTTTGCAGAGAATCCGATATTATCCTTTTATGGAACCGTCCGTAATGCCCTGCTGCATAAACTGTTTCTGAAAAATAACAAACAATACAATAATCGGAATAATAACAATAACACTGGCAGCAAACATCAGGCCATAGTTCGTCGTATACTGTCCACGGAACAGTTGCAGTGCAACGGAAAGTGTTCTCTTGTTTGTCGATTTTGTAAAGGTAAGAATATCAAATAGGTTCGACCAGTATCCATTAAACGCCAATACTGCCTGTGTTGCAATTGCCGGTTTACTTAACGGAATAATGCAATGTAACAAGGTCTGAAACCTGGTTGCACCATCAAGGTACATGGACTCTTCCAGCTCTTTCGGCACTGCTTCAAAAAAACCTCTATAGAAGAAGGTGTTTCCTGCCACACAAGTGCCTCCCCACAGCAGCCAAATTCCTTTATAGGTATCAATCAGTTTCAATCCGTTTAAAACAGTGTACTGGGAGATCATAGCCAGCTGTGCCGGAATCATCATTGTGAGCAACAGCAAGTTAAAAATAGGCTCCTTTCCTGGAAACTGGAATCGTGAGAAAGAATATGCCATCGTGATCGAAATTAACAGATTTACGATAAGGCCCACTACAGACACGTATAGTGTGTTGAAAAAGTACGTCTGAAAATGGTTTGCAGTCCACGCTTTTACATAGTTTTCCAGATAAAGTGGAAAATTCGGAAATAAAATTGGCTCGTTCGGCAAAACACCTTTTACCTTCATAAATGAAGTCGAAATCATTGACAAAAAAGGAAGAAGGCATATTGCTGTCAACGCTACTAAAATCACATGAATACAGATCTGACTGATTATTTTCTTTTTCTTCATTACTGCTCTCCTCCTTAAAGATTTTCACCATAGCGAAGGAATCTCTTCAGTCCCATGGAAATAGCAAATACAACAATACCCATGACAATACCACAAGCGGCCGCATACCCAAAATCGAAATAGTTGAAAGCCCTCCGGTAAATATAATCCATAACTACATCTGTTGTTCCGAGCGGATCTCCTTTCGTTAACAGGAATACCTGAATAAAGATATTCATCGCACCATTAATCAGATTAATCAGTAGATAAAGTGTAGTTCCTCTTAATCCCGGAAGTGTAACGTGGAAGAATTTCTGAACCGCATTGGCTCCATCCATCGTTGCAGCTTCATACTGATCTGATGGGATTCCAAGAAGACCGGCGGTGTAAATGATCATAACCCAGCCATAGCCCTTCCAGATTGAGCAGATCCAGATAACAAAGTTTCCTGTCCATGTATTCTGCAACCATGCTACCGGCTCTTTTAAGATTCCGATGGTAGTCAGACAGTAGTTTACAAGACTTCCTTCATCCGGTTGGAAAATATAATCAATGATATTACAGAAAACAACCCAGTCACAAATAACTGCAATATATAAGAGTACTTTATATACATTTTTTCCTGTTTTCAGGTTATGAATCAAAACGGCAACGATCAGGCCAAGAACCAACTGTCCTGGCACAGTAACCAGAACTGCTAAAATATTATTTCGAAATGCAATCCAGAAAAAATAGGCATCAGATCCTTTTGTTGAAATATCTTTGAACATTTTAGCAAAATTACTTATTCCAACAAATGTATTTTCCGAACCTGGCATAATGCTATAATTTGTTAGTGCAATATAAATATTCTTAATTTGTGGATATAATACAAAGACAATAAATAAGGTCATTCCCACTGCAAGGAAGGGCAAAACGGCCAACCATTGTTTCAGACCTTGGGAAAATCTTTCTGATAAAGGTTTTTTCATAACGGATACCTTTCCGGGCTGCTTTTTATCGCCCTATAAACAATTTCCACAGGCAAGAAAGCCTGTGGAAATTTGTTTCACCTTTCTTGAATTATGATGCCTCACCTGCAAGCAATGCATCCAGTTCCGGAGCAATCTTATCGAGTGCGGACTGTGCCGTATCCTCATGAAGAACTGCGCTCTGGAATGCTACAGAGAGTTTATCTGAAATTTTCTCCCATGCCGGAGATGGGGTACGGGATACAGCTCCCTCAAGCTGTTCAATATACGTACTCATATTCGGTACTGCTTGTACTGCTTCTGATTCGGCAATTGTTTTTACAGTCGGGATCAGATGTCCACCGCCTACAGCCTGTGCTGTCTGAGAGAATTCACTCATTAAGAACATTGCAAATACCCAAGATGCTTCTTTCTTATCGCTACTCTCAAACATAACCAGATCCTCGCCACCGTTAACGGTAAGAGATCCGGCTTTGCCAGCCGGCAGAAGTCCTACTTCTACTTTTGCCAGATTTTCTTCATCATCATTTGTGAAGAACCATGGACCCTGATAACTAAACAGATAATTTCCATCGTAAAGACCATTTGCTGCATCCGGCTTTCCACCTGTGAAGCAAGGTCCAATAATTCCTTCATCATACCACTCAACGATAGTCTCCAGTGCCTTTACACTATCTTCACTGTTGATATAACCAGATGCTTTTGTATAATCCTCGTTGGTATAAACACCGCCCAAAGAGTGAAACAGTGGAGCCATAGCCCAAGAGTTTGCCTCCTCGCATGCGATCAGATACTGATCCGGACCAAGTTTGTCTTTCAATGCAACAACTTCATCGTAAGTTGTCGGAATACTGTCAATATTCAGTTCCTCCATCATGGTCTTACTGTAAACGCCTGACAGACAGTTTGTGTTCAATGGCAATCCATAATATTTTCCATTGTAATAATTAGTACTCAGCGGTCCTTCGTACAGATTATCTTTCAGATCTGCAAATCCTTCCAGATCATCAACTGCTGCAAGTGCTCCCATTTCAGCAAGTTCTGGAACCCAGATAATATCCATTCGCATCAGATCCGGACCTGTTCCACTGGAAAGGCTGGTAATAATCTGTTGCATCAATCCATCGTATGGCATTCTTACAGCATCAACATGAATATTGGGATACTGTTTTTCAAACTCAGGAATAATGGTATCCACAAGAACCTCTTCCTCGGAATCACCATGTGTATGCCAATAGGTAATAGTTACATCGTCTCCATCGTACTGGATACCTGAACCAGAAGCATCTGAGCCTGCGTTGGATGCATCAGCTGCGCTGGCGCTGGCACTACCATTGTCAGAAGAACTCTTTGTATCCCCACTTTTGGAATTGCTTCCGCATCCAAAAAGCATGGATGCTGCAAGGATTGCTGATAGTGAAACTGCTAATGTTTTTCTTTTCATCTCTTTTCCTCCTTTAGAAAAGTTCGTTTTTGTTATAATCTATTTTTATACTTTTTCTTATCTTTTCTCAAGACGCTTTCTTATCTAATCTATACAGTATTTTTACTTTATATCACTTTTTTATGGACTTTTTAACGAATTTTGAATAATATGTTATTGTGCAATTTTTATGGTATGTAATCATTTTTTTCTTTTTATTCATGGTTAATATACAATTCAAAAGAGGGCAAAACATATGGAAATTATCGAATATGAACCAATCAATTTGTATGACGGACGCTTTTGCAAAGTATTTCATTCTGACTGGATTCAGTTAGAAAAACCAAAAGATGTAAATTTAGCACCGCATTTTCACTGGCATAACAGTTTTGAATTTAACTGTTCTATTTCGGGAACACTGCTCTGTGAAATCGGTTCTACTATGGCTTATGTAAAAGATAATGATTTTCTTTTTGTGAATCCAAATGTTATTCATAAATCACTTGAAAATTCTGCCTCCTTTCTCGGATTTGCAGTGCTTGTTCCTGTTGCTATCCTACAGCTTTTTTTTAACCCGGATGATAAAAACTCCCCTATTATAGAGCAGGATGTTGTGAACAGACATCGAAAAGAAATCATGGGACTTCTTATGGATATCTACCGATATTCGCGATCCGAAAAACCAGTTGATCTCCTTGGGATGAATGCCTGCGTTCTCCAAATTTTTCATATCCTTCTCTCTGAAAGCATGGCTACTCCGGCTTGTACTACCCCCCCCCGATCAAAATTAGAGGATTCGATTTCTTTTACCGAATATCTGGCAGCACATTATAAAGAACATATTACTCTGGAAAGTGTTTCCGAACATTTTGGCTTCAATCCGACCTATTTTTCCAGAATGTTTGCAAAAAAAACAGGACGCAATTTTAATGTCTATCTTTCTTCGCTCCGATTAGACCATGCGACCCACCTCCTTGAAACTACTACTTCTTCTATTCCTGATATTTCAGAAGAAAGTGGTTTTTCCAGTTCCCGCGCTTTTATTGAAATGTTTAAAAAAGTAAACGAACTCACGCCAAAACAATACAGGGACCAATGCAACGAGCACAAAAAAGTGCATCACTCCAATGACTGATTTTTTTCTTCTGACGTGCAGGCATGTGGTTCTTCTAATACTGCACCGACGTTTCTCCGTATCCTAGAGCGTGTCTGAAAAAGGCTTTTACGCTAGACGTTGATATGCCTAACATCAAAACAGCTCAAGTGCATTTCTGCACCTGAGCTGTTTTTCTGCTTTTTCAACTATAATTGCATCATGCAAGCGGCCTTACGCTTCCTTCCGTAATTCCATTCTCATTAAACGCATCGACTCTCACA
>ERZ772854.1254-NODE-1254-length-25426-cov-9.180876_pt1 | contig 25426 bp, 21 predicted proteins | sample MGYA00580844_ERZ772854 | MGnify/ENA primary metagenome ERZ772854 (study PRJEB29015, sample SAMEA2737727) | human gut metagenome | biome: human gut; feature: human-associated habitat; material: faeces | place: China | collected 2012 ...
TATTTGCATATGCCTTTGCCGGACGTGACATTACAGGAAAGTCCATAGAAGATATGGTATATGAGGCACAGAGAAAAGTTATTTTGGAGTTGGCTGGAAAGGAGCCTTGTGTAATTGTTGGAAGAAATGCTGATTACATTTTGAAAGACAGGGATGATGTGTTAAATGTGTTTATTCATGGGGATATGCCGGAAAAAGTACAGCGTATCATGGGCTTATATAATGTTGAAGAGAAGGAAGCCGTCAAAATTATGGCAGACACAGATAAAAGACGTATGACAAATTATAACTTTTACACGGAGCAGAAATGGGGAAAAGCCAGTAATTATACATTGTGCCTGAACAGTTCACAGCTTGGATATGACAGGTGTGAGAAGATAATTCTGGATTGTATGTGATTGTGCATGAATTGGAAAAATTCCAGCAGGCTGATATACCAGTGTTATGGTGGCCATTTCATGAGGCGGATGGTAACTTGTTCTGGTGGGGAGCAAAATAACCTGTTGTTGCTTTACAAATTTGTTAGCATAAATTGATGACTTTTTCACAACAAAAAAAGGTCAATTCACAACATTCCAGATAGATATTGCATGAACTTATCCGATATAATAGCTATAAATATATGTAAGCAAGGAAGTGACAATATGCGAATTGCTATCTGCGATGATGAAGTATCTATGGTTCAGATACTGGAGGAAAAAATAAAAAAGTTATTGCCGGATGCGGTTATAGAGAAATATTTATCGGGTGATGAACTGATCGCAAGTGGCAGTAAGCCGGATATTCTTTTTCTGGATATTCAGATGCCGGGAATGGATGGGATGGAAACGGCAAAGATGCTTCGTCAGGACAATGAGGATATGATACTCATTTTTGTGACAGCAGCAGAGGAGTATGTTTTTCAGGCATTTGATGTCGGAGCATTTCATTATCTGGTTAAGCCATTTTCCGATGAGAAATTGAAAGAGGTTGTGACAAAGGCAGTCCATAACATAAAAAGGAGTTCCAGACTTGAAAAAGACGAAAAGTATATTATGGTACAGACCGCCGGAAGTCATATAAAGATTTTTCTGCGTGATATTGTGTATGCCGAGGTGTATAACCGGAAAGTTATTATCCATACACGAAGTACGGATATTGAATACTATGGTAAATTACAGGAATTAAGTGATATGGCAGGAACAGATTTTTTCCGAACACACAGAGCCTATCTTGTACATTTTAAATATGTAGAAAAATATGATGCAACTTGTGTAACTATGAAAAATGGAACTGCATTGATTGCAAAAAAGAATTATCCGGAGTTTGTGAGGAGGTATCTGAAGTATAACCAGAGGAAAGGAAATGAAGTCAGATGAGTTTAGTGGAAAGATGCTGGATGATCACATCGAAGTTTTCTGTTATTGCAATTTTGATTATTACAGGAATCTGTTTTGGTGTTTTTGTATATCCATATATGAAAAAGAAAAGGGAAGCTGCTCTGGTCAGTATTGTTTATATTGGAATTATGTCTGTGCTGTATCTGATACCGCAGCAGATTGGCAATTTTTCTGCATATATGCTGGGGGTTGTGGCTGCATTTCTTGTGATGTATGTACAGGACAGAAGAAACATCTATCAGAAAATATTTCTTGCAGTGACATTTTTTTCTATCCGTTGGCTTGCGGTTGCAATGGCAGACAGACTGGATGATTTTATCACAAAAGCTCTGGTTTTTGGGAATACGATTGCAGGAAGACAATGGCTGCAATATGGACTTTATGCTGGAACGAGAATTCTGGATATTGTGCTTTGTATCGTTTTCCTTGCAGTTGCAATCGGTCTGATCAATAAAGCATATGTATACAAAAATGATGAAATGAACGTTAAAGAGCTGGTAATGCTCATCATACCTTCTCTTGTGGGAGTTACAGGATATGGCATTCTACAATATTATCTGAATATTTATGAAAAAGATACAGGAAAGAGCCTGACAGATACCTATGGATTTTATGGAGCTTTAAGCTTTGTGCATTATTTTATCTCTATCATAGCAATTCTTGTTATGACTACGATGTTTCAAAACTGGAAGGTGGCACAGGAAGAACAGACAGGTCAGGAGCTGGTATTAAATCAGGTCAGTGATATGAAAAAGCATATCGGGGAAGTGGAAAAGCTGTATCAGGATATCCGCAGCCTGCGTCATGACATGGGGAATCATATACAGATGCTGGAACATCTTGTGGCAGAGAATCATATGGATGATGCAGCAGAATATATGGAGCATTTGAAAAAGGAGTGGAATGAAATATCTCCTGAGATTAAAACGGGGAGTCCTGTCATTGATGTGATTCTGATGGAAAAGTTAAGAGAAGCAAAGGAAAAGCAGATTCGTTTTATATCAGATTTTCATTATCCGGGGGATACGAAATTAAATGCATTTGATTTAAGCGTGATCTTAAACAATGCACTGGATAATTGCATGGAAAATGTAAGTGGAGAAAATCCTTATATCAGTATCTCTTCTTTTCGGAAAAACAGTATTTTTATGATAACCATAAAGAACAGATATGGGGGAGAGTTAAATTATAAGGACAGTGATCTGCCGGAAACAACGAAATTCGGGAAGGAGCATGGAATTGGACTGCATAATATCCGGAGGGTTGCAAGGATGTATATGGGAGATATATCTTTAGAACAGGAGAATCAGGAAGTGGTTCTAAGTATTATGTTACAGGTAGAATAAGGACAAAAAGCACCTTCGAGGTGTTTTTTATTTGCTTCACAACAAAAAAAGGGCGGTTCACAACATCGCTGTTTATTGTAAAGAAAGATATGCCGAAAGAATCAGTAAAGAGAAATCATGTTGTACAGATTTTTAAGGAAACGGATTTCAGAATTTAAGCTCAAGGAGGCCAAATCCTCTCCTCGCCATGAGGCTCGGATTTTGCTTCGCAAAACAAGGAGGCTAAATCCTCTCCTCGCCATGGGACTCGGATTTTGCTTCGCAAAACAAGGAGGATTAGAATGAGAATCAATGGATTTAGTGGGACAAATACGCAGACAGGAACAATGGGAATGACACAGGGGAATGATTCTGTAAGTAAAAATATTCAGAATCAGATTGCAAATGCACAGCAGAAGCTACAGGATTTATCTTCGAATGAAGAAATGTCATTAGAGGATAAGATGAAAAAGCGTCAGGAGATACAGCAGGAGATTAACAATCTCAATCAGCAGTTAAGACAGCACCAGATCGAGCAGAGAAAGGAACAGCAGAGTAAAAATTCGTCATCTATGGATGATATGGTGGCTGGAACAAGTAACACTTCAAAAAAGAAAGACACCGGATTGTCACAGGCAAGTATGCAGGCGATGATCTGTGCAGATTCTTCCATGAAACAGGCAAAGGTGCAGGGAAGTATGGCAACACAGATACAGGGACGTGCCAGTGTGCTTGAATCTGAAATCAAACAGGATGCCGGAAAAGGAAATACTGAGAAGAAGGAAGAAGAACTGGCAGAGCTGCAGGCAAAGGCACAGTCTGCGACAGCAGCACAGATGTCTACACTTGCAGATGCAAATAAATCAGTAGAAGAAGCTGCAAAAGCGGAGAACAGCAATACAGAAGACACTGCAACAAAGAACAATACTGATAAATCCGAGAAAACACAGGAATCTGCGGGGGCTGCGGCAGAGGAGACATACAGCGTAAAGAATACGGATATCAAAGGGGAAACACAGGTGACAGTAGAAACACCGACTCTGGAAAATGCACAGAAAGCAACACAGCAGGCAGTGTATACACCGATTGATATTCGTTTATAGTTGGTAAAGGAGAATGGTATTATGTCAGAGATTAAGAGTTTTAGTGATTACACAAGTAAATATAACAGCAATGTAGATTATTTCGCATTATTTGGAGGAACTTCCGACAGTTCATCCGTAGGAAACACCAATATGCTTTCTGATTATGCTGCGATTAAAAACGGAAGCTATGGAAAACTTATGAAAGCATATTATGCAAAGCAGGATGCAGAAAAATTATCGGGGAAAGGCGATACTTCACAGAAGCTTACACTGATGAAAACAAGTGCGGATTCCCTGAAAAAATCAGCAGATGCACTAAACGATGCGTCACTCTGGGAAAAAAAGAAAATAAAAAAGAAGGATGAAAAGACCGGGGAAGAAACAGAGGTAGAGGATTATGACTGGGATGCAATTACCAAAAAAGTGAAATCTTTTATTGATGATTATAATGACGTTGTTAAGGAGGCAGGAGAATCCAATACAAAAGATGTCCTTAGAAATGCTTCATGGATGACAGGCATGACAGACAAAACCAGTCATTTACTTTCTAAAATAGGTATTACCATAGGAAAGGGTAACAAGCTGGAGCTGGATGAAGATGAATTGAAGAAAGCAGATATCAGTTCATTGAAAACGGTTTTTACAGGTTACAATTCCTTTGCAGGCAAAACAGCCCAGAAAGCAACTGGTATATCAAATGCTGCGAATCGTGCAAGTGCGACTTATACAAACAATGGTACATATTCGAAAAAAGATTCCTCTCTAACGTCAAGTAAGATAGATAAGGAAGTATAGGAATATTGTATGAGTGACTAATTTAAGTAAATGTATATCACTAATTAGTAAACATGAAAGTGAATAGGCGATTAGCAAATCTGGCGGGATATGTTGTATGTCAGCAGACAAACGACAGTTCTAAATTCTTTCAAACAACTAATATGAAGAAGAATACAGCAGAACAAAAAGAATATATAGATACTGCGGTATCTATGATTGAGAAAGCACAAAAAATATTTGGACGCATGCGTGGATTTGTATGCATGATTCAGACAATGAAATTGTTAATTCGCAAGCAAATATGAAAAAGGCGAACCAATATTCTTTATGGCATGAAGTGTATGAGACAACAGGGTATGAATTTTATTCTAATAGATGGTTGGAATATGCTAAGAATGCTGCATACATGATGCAGTTAAGAAATGTATTGCCCAAATACAGAAAGGGAACTATAATGATGCTGTGAATAATAATCTAAATGACAGACAGAGAACAGGTACAATATCAAGAAAAGATTACAGGGATATATTTCTGTATCTTTGTGGGTTTATGATTAGGAGATATTTATCCGATTTTAGCAGATAACTGGTTAATCACAAAATATGAATATTGGGAGATTATGTTATGAATAAATTTATAAAATTATTTAAGAAAGACAAAGACGAGTTCGGATATCTTACAGACGAGCCGTTTGACATAAGAAAAATCATTCCTGTTGCGGCATTGCTTGCAGTGGCAATAATTGCAGTTGTTATAGTTGTTGTGATAAATTCCGGCAAAAAGAATAAGACAGCCGGAACGGTTGATGTTGTAACAGAGACTACAACTGCACAGAGTGTGACGCAGACAGGCTGTGCTTCTGATACGGCAACACTTTCTTCTGATGAAGAAAAGCAGGAAGACCCTCAGTATGAGGCCGACATGGGAATGTCAGATGAAGGAAGCGGTGCTTCGGTCACTCTTTCGGCGGGAGGCAATGAAACGGCAGATACGACAATCGGCATAGATGTTTCTAAATATCAGGGAACTATAGACTGGGCGGAAGTAGCGTCATCCGGTGTTGATTTTGCAATGATACGAGTCGGTTACAGAACACAGAAAACCGGTGTAATATATGCTGATACTAATGCAAAATATAACATGCAGCAGGCAGCAGCCAACGGAATAAAAGTCGGAGTATATTTTTTCTCATCAGCGGTAAATGAGAGTGAAGCAATTGAAGAAGCTGGCTGGGTTGCAGATTATATTGCAAATTATAATATAACTTATCCTGTGGCATTTGATTGTGAGGGTTTTGACTCGGCGGACAGCAGGCAGAATGGTATGTCTAATGATGACAGGACTAATGTTGCAGATGCATTTTTACAGGAAATATATTCAAGAGGTTACACGCCGATGTTTTATGCTTCAGCATCGCATCTTACAGGAAACAGCAGATGGAATACATCAACACTTGAAAATAATTATAAAATGTGGGTTGCACAATATCCGTCAGTTCCTTATCCGGATACATCCTCAACATCTTATTCGGGAGCATGTGCAATGTGGCAGTATACAAGTAATGGAAATGTAAGCGGAATAAGCACAAATGTTGATATAAATGTTGCATATTTCGGATACAGCCAGAGTGCGGGAACGATGAGCGGTGAGACGGCTGCGGCTGCAAGTGCAGATGTTGAAGCAAATATGAATTTTACATCGGTAAATGATACTGTTACAGCAAAAGAATATGTAAGATTAAGAAATAAACCTAGTCAGGACACTGATTCAACAATAATTGCAACATTAAATAACGGTGAGACGGTGACAAGAACAGGAATCAGTGACAGCGGCTGGTCAAGGCTTAACTATAACGGTCAGAATGTTTATGCTGTATCGAGCTATCTTACAACCGATTTGTCCGCACCGACGCAGACAGAAACACAGCAGTTTATGACTCAGTTTATAAGCTGCAATGATGAGGTAACTCCGAAAGATGAAGTTAATCTGAGGTCGAAGCCAAGTTATACGGATTCGGATTCGATTGTTGTTGCGTCGGTTAAAAATGGAACGATTCTTACAAGGACAGGTTATAACAATGAAGTTGGCTGGTCGCGTGTTGTATACAATGGACAGACGCTTTATTGCATTACAAGTTATCTGATTGTGAAATAAAAATATTGATATTTCTGCCAAAACAGCTCGAAATATAGTATAATATTAGAATATCAGTAAAAAACAGATTGGAGATAAAAGGTATGATTAAACACGTAATTTTATGGAAATTAAAAGATGAACTTGGTAAAGAAGAAAAAGAAAGTGTAAAAAAAGGTATAAAGGAAGGACTTGAGGGACTTGCAGGCCAGATTCCGGGACTTATTGATGTTCATGTAAATATTAACGGGCTTGAGTCATCGACAGCTGATGTAATGCTTGATACAACATTTGAGAGTGTTGATGCATTAAAAGCATATGCTGTTAATCCTAAGCATGTTGCGGTTGCAGACGGTAAAGTAAGACCATATACAGCAATAAGATCATGCCTTGATTACGAAGTTTAAAAAAATGCAGATATATTTAAAACCTATAATATCAGCGTGTTATGTTTTTCCGGTTCTTGCATTGCTTTTTACAATACCATATATTTTGTATGAATACCACAAATATGGTTCTATACTTGTGTTGAGAACCGGAATTATATATACGTTTATATTTTATATGCTGACGTCATATTTTATGACAATACTGCCGCTCCCACCGCTTGATTCTGTATCACCTGACTCAGCGTGCATGCTGCTTGTGCCGTTTGATGCGGTTAAAAGAGTGATTGTAAATTCACATATTAATTTTAAAAGTCCGGCAACATATATTAATATATTCAGCTGTGCTGATTTCTGGCAGATAATATTTAATATACTTTTATTACTGCCATTTGGAGTGTATCTGAGATATTATTTCAGAAGAAAATGGTGGCAGGTGCTTATAATGTCATTTGCGTACAGCCTCTTTTTTGAGCTTACACAGTTATCTGGTCTGTATGGAATATATAGATATCCATACAGATTTTTTGAGGTTGATGACCTTATATGTAATACGCTTGGTGGAATGACTGGATATTTAATCACGCCGCTTTTTGTATTTTTTATACCCAAAAGAGAAAGATTGGATGAGATGGCATACAGTCGTGGTGAGATTGTATCAGAATTCAGAAGAATTGTTGCGTGGATTATTGATATTGCATTGATAATTGCACCTGTTGTGGGCTTTTTTGTATTTAACAAAGAAATAATTATTAATATAATATATGATTCACGTTATATCATGTGCATTTCGGCGTATGTAACAATTGTGTTTACTGTTGTTACAGCTGCATCAAAAGGCCGGACTGTTGGAAAAGCACTTGTTAATATAAGGCTTGTGAATGGCACAAATGAAAATATTATGGCTGACCGCACCAATTTTAAAGAAGCCGGAATTTTCAGGTTGTTTTTCAGATACATCATATTATATATGATAGAGCTTCCTTCACTTATATATGCATATGGCTTATATAAACTGACAGAAACAGCCACCGGCTGGGAATATGTATTTTATGGCATCGGATGCGGGATATTTATAATAATAGCGGCATATTTTGTCGTTGACCTGGTATTATGCCTTTTCAGCGATACCAGAAATATGATTTACGACAGAATCACGGGAATAACGCATATGAATATGGTAAAAAAATAAAAAAAGGAGAAATTTTGTTATGCAAAAAAAAATAAGGAAAGTTATGTCAGTTTTTATGGTATCTGCACTTCTGTTTTCAGGGTGTGGTATACATGGAACAGATAACGTTAAAAAAGAAGAGGACAACGAAAATAATAATATTGTAAAGCTTACTGTATGGAGCGAGAAAGATAATGTTGATACAACATCAAAAATGGTGGAGAGTTTTAAAGAACATTATAAAGATGAGGCACAATTTGATATTACAATTGATGTTCAGGCAGATGCTAAAGTAAGAGATGTAATGCTTACAGATGTACATAATGGTGCAGATGTTTTTTCATTTCCTGATGATCAGCTTACATCACTTGTTGCAGGTGGTGTTCTGGTTGAGATACCTGATGCTGAAAAAGTAAAATCTGCTAATATTGAAGAATCGGTGAAAGCTGCTACGTTAGATGATAAAATATATGCATATCCTATGACAGCTGATAACGGTTATTTTATGTACTATGATAAAAATTATTTTTCGGCTGATGATGTAAAGTCATTGGATAAAATGATGTCGGTAGCGGCATCATCAGGAAAGAAGTTTGCCATGGAATTTAATTCGGGGTGGTACATGTATACATTTTTTGGTAATACAGGACTTAATTTATCAATTAATCCTGATGGCGTAACTAATAAATGTAATTGGAATTCTGAATCTGGTGATATTAAAGGAACGGATATTAAATCAGCACTTTCAGCTATAGCATCAAATCCTGGTTTTGTAAGCATGCCTAATGGAGATATTGCGGCTGCAATGAAGTCAGGGGATGTTATAGCAGGTATAAGCGGTGTATGGGATGTTATGAATGTAAAAGCAATATATGGCGAAAATTATGGCGCATGTAAACTTCCGACATATACTGTTGCAGGCAAGGAAGTACAGATGTCTTCTTTTACCGGATATAAGATGATGGGGGTTAATGCATATTCAGAGAATAGGGACTGGGCATGCAGACTTGCGGACTGGATGACTAATGAAGATAATCAAAAACTGAGATTTAAAGAGCGTAATCAGGGACCGTCAAACATAAATGTGGCAGCTTCAGATGAAGTGAAAAAAGTTCCAGCAATACAAGCTGTAATTGAACAGTCTAAATATGGAACATTGCAGCGAGTTGGCAACAGTTTCTGGGATGCATGCAAAGATTTTGGCGATACGATATTGAGTGGAACTAATAATGGAATGACAGACCAGGAGCTTATGGATAAACTTGTTAATGGTATTACAGCATCAACTATTAAGTGATGGCTTTTATGATATTACATTGCTGATATTAAGATAAGCAGAATGGAGACTTTTATGGTAAATAAAAAAAGAACAAGCTTAAAGGTACTGATACTTATTCCCGTATTTATTCTTGGAATATTATCTGTGGTATCCAATATAATGGCTATTAATAATATAAGAATGGTTAATTCAAATGCATCTGATATTACGGATGATTGTATGAATAGTATATCAGAACTAGGTGAAATCCAGAGTGCAACACAGTCAATACATAAGCTGGGGTTGTCTCATATTATTGCAACTGACCTTAATACAATGATTTCTGTAGTGGAAAATATAAGGAAGGAACAGTCAGAACTTGAAAATAATCTTGAAGATTATAAGAAGTATGTCAGTGATTCTGATCAGGAAGTTTATAATTCACTTGTACAGAATTATGAAATTATGAAAAAAGAGCTTGGAAGTATTATGGCATATAGTGCACTTGGTAAGAAAGAAGAGGCATATGCATTGGCAAACGGAGTAGTAAGCGATAGCAGCAGTGCAATACAGGAAAATATAAATGTATTAAAAGAACATGCTAATTCTACAGCTTCAACTGCAAGAGAAAGACTTTCGGCAGTATATACAGGTTCTCTTATATGTAGTATTGTTATTATTGCAATAAGTATATTGTTACTGCTTACAGCATTGTATTGTGTTATGAAATATATTATAAAACCGATACTTGCAACGAATAAAGATATTAGGGAAATTATAAGTGGAATAGATAATGGAGAAGGTGATCTTACTAAGAGAGTTACAATACTGTCTAATGATGAGATTGCTGATCTCGGTAATGGAATTAATATTTTTATGGAAAAACTTCAGGGAATACTTAAACTGATTATTGAGAATACAAACCTGATGGAAGGCGTTGTAGAGGCCGTAGATAAAAGTGTGGCTGCCTCTAATGATAGTGCTTCTGATTTATCAGCAATGACAGAAGAATTATCTGCAACTATGCAGGATGTAGGACAATCAGTTAATGTTATTAATGACAGTGCGAATAATGTACGTGAAGACGTTGATATAATAGCATCAAAGTCAAATGAAATTAATACATTTTCTAAGCAGATGAAAGAAGATGCTGATAATATGGAAAGTAATGCCAGAAACAATATGGAACAGACAAGTGAAAAGGTTGGTGAGATACTGGAAGTACTAAATAATGCGATTGAAGACAGCAAAAGTGTTGACCAGGTTAATAATCTGACTAATGATATTTTAAGTATATCAAGCCAGACCAATCTTCTTGCATTGAATGCATCGATTGAGGCAGCGAGGGCTGGAGAAGCAGGAAAAGGATTTGCGGTTGTTGCAGAAGAGATACGCCAGCTTGCAGATTCAAGCAGAGAAACAGCAAACAGAATACAGCAGATAAATTCGGTTGTAGTTAAAGCAGTATCTAATTTATCAGATAACGCTAACAATCTTGTTAAATATATGCAGCAGACGATACTCCCTGAATTTGAAAGGTTTGTTGATAGTGGTGCTTCATATAAAAATAATGCATCATATATTGAGGATGCTATGAATGAGTTTGTATTAAAAACTGACGTTTTAAAGAAAAACATTGATGAGATAGCAGGTTCTATTAACACTATTACGGCTGCGGTTGATGAAGGTGCGGAGGGTGTCAACAGCACGGCAGAAAATACACAGAACCTTGTTGAAGATATAGTTAATATCAGTAGCAAAATGAAAGAAAATAAGGCTATAGCAAAGACACTTCAAGAAAGTACAGATATATTTGCTATTTTTTAAATTGCTGTTTTTTAAATGAAAAAGCATGTTTAAAAACTGGGTAAAATATGTTATCATTATGTAAATTATTTTTAATAGGGAGAAAAACTAATGAACGAGAAAAATCAAGAAGCTGTTCGTGATGCACGACAGCTCGGAATTCCGAAAATGCTGATTCTTGGAATACAGCATATGTTTGCCATGTTCGGAGCTACTATTCTGGTACCTATTCTTGTAGCAGGATATTTTCAGAATTCATGTGGCGAACCAATAACAAGAGGTCTTACAGTATCTGTTACACTGTTTTGTGCCGGTATTGGAACATTAATTTTCCATGTCTGCTCAAAATTTAAAGTTCCTGCATTTCTTGGCTCATCATTCGCATTTCTTGGTGGATTTTATACAGTAGCCAATCTCAATACAGGAATTTATGCCGATATGGGTGCTAACGAGAAAGCTGCATATGCATGTGGCGGTATCGTTGTAGCAGGTCTGTTATATCTTGTTATAGCTTTAATTTTTAAGCTTGTCGGTGTGAACAGAGTTATGAGATTCCTTCCACCGGTAGTTACAGGACCAATTATTATTTGTATTGGTCTTTCACTTGCTTCATCAGCAATATCTAATGCTTCAACTAACTGGCTTCTTGCTGTAGTTGCACTTGCCGTAATAATAATATTTAATATCTGGGGCAAGGGAATGTTTAAGATTATTCCTATCCTTATGGGTGTAATCATTTCATATGCTTTTGCATTAATTCTTAATGCATTTGGAGTTACAAATCCTGATGGTTCAGCAATACTTAATTTTGCATCTGTTTCATCAGCAAGCTGGATTGGTTTTCCAAAATTCCAGATTTGCAAGTTTGATATTACAGCAATTCTTGTAATGGCACCTATCGCTATTGCAACAATGATGGAACATGTTGGAGATATGTCAGCTATATCAGCTACTGTTGATGAGAATTTTATAGCAGATCCGGGTCTTCACAGAACAATAATGGGTGATGGACTTGCTACAGCGTTTGCAGGTCTTATTGGTGGACCTGCTAATACTACATATGGAGAAAACACAGGTGTCCTTGAACTTTCAAAGGTATATGACCCAAGAGTAATAAGAATTGCTGCAGGTCTTGCAGTGATACTTTCATTTATACCTAAGTTTTCAGAGATTATTTCTACAATGCCGGCAGCCATAATCGGTGGTGTATCATTTATGCTTTATGGTATGATTTCAGCTATTGGTGTAAGAAATGTTGTTGAAAATAAGGTAGACCTTACAAAGTCACGTAACCTTATAATTGCCGGTGTAATCTTTGTATGTGGTCTTGGTTTTTCAAATGGACTTACATTCACAATAGGTGAAACGCATATTACACTCACAGCACTTGCTATCGCAGCTATTGCAGGTATTATCCTCAATGCTGTTTTACCGGGTAATGATTACAGGTTTGGTGTAAATCCAAGCGGAGACCAAAGCCGTGGTGTATATGTAAGCAACACAGATGATGAAAAATAATTAAAAAGCAAATAATACATCTATATAGATGGAAAAACAGAGGTTAGGTTATAATGAATTTTAAAGAAGAAAAAAATATTACAATTTTTGAACATCCGTTGATTCAGCACAAAATTTCAATTTTGAGAGATAAGGAAACAGGAACTAATGAATTCAGAAAGCTTGTAGAAGAGATTGCTATGCTTGAAGGTTTTGAGGCAATGGGAGATCTTGAACTTGAAGATGTAGAGATTGAAACTCCAATTGAAAAATGCATGACTCCTATGATTTCTGGACGTAAACTTGCGGTTGTTCCGATTCTTAGAGCTGGTCTTGGTATGGTTTCAGGTATTCTTGCCCTTGTACCGACTGCAAAAGTAGGTCATATTGGTATGTATAGAGATGAGGAAACTCATGAACCACATGAATATTATTGCAAACTTCCAAGCCCTATTGAAGAAAGGCTTATTATTGTAACAGACCCAATGCTTGCAACAGGCGGCTCAGCAGTAGATGCAATTGATCAGATTAAAAAGCATGGTGGCAAGAAAATTAAATTTATGTGTATTATAGCTGCACCGGAAGGTCTTGAGAAGCTTCATAAGGCTCATCCTGATGTTCAGATTTATGTAGGACATCTGGACAGACAGCTCAATGAAAATGCATATATATGTCCGGGTCTTGGCGATGCTGGAGACAGAATTTTTGGTACAAAATAATAATAGACTTGTTTTCTAAATAAAAAAATGGTTTTATGCCGGAAATCTTTATTGAAAATTAATATTGATTTCCGGCTTTTTTATGTTATCATTATTAATATGAAATATATTAGACGTGTAAAATTTGGTAGGTAATGCATATGGATAAATCATTGAGTATTGATACAGGGCATCATGAAAAGCTATATCAGGAAAGAATGAACTTTCTGCTGACGGGAGAAAAGGATAGGGTTTGTTCTATATATATAGATGTTACGGATGATAAGATGCTTGCTCTTATAACACGTAAGCATAAGTATAATGACAATGAATTAAATAATATTTCTGTGAGATGCTGGCTTGATAAATACATATATCCTAATATTTCTGATGGATATAATCTGGAAGAGTTTAAGAACGGTTTCACCAGAAAAGCTCTGTTGGAAGACTTTGAAAAAGGTGAACGTAATATACAATTTTATCATAGTTATTATGGTGAAAATGGCAATTTGAAATTATACAAAGTGCGTGTCAGCCTTATAGAAAATCCGTACAACGGTCATATAGAAGCATATGCGGTCTGGAAAGACAGAACATTAAAATATATTGACAAAGAGATAAGTAAAATTCTGTATAACAATGATTATATAGGAATCGGAATTATAGACAGCTGTAAAGGAAATCTGTATATGCGTGCTGCTCATTTTGAGGGCATGGAAGTTGATGAACAGAAGTCATATGTATATGATGATATAGTAAAGCAGATGAGTGAGATAAGAATTGCCAATGAAAGTAAAGAGCAGTTCTTAAAATGTATGGCACTTGATTACCTTAATGATAACATGAATATAGCTGGAGTGTATTCATTTAATGTTTATAATATAAAAAATAAAGTTGAAAGATACAGCTATCACTGGTTTGATAAGAAAAAAGGTATTATTCTTGTTGTTATTGAAGATATGACAAAAGAACTTGAGACTGATAGTGTTACGGGTGCATTAAACCGTGAAGGATTTGTTCATAAAGCAGAAAATATAATTAAAAATAATCCTGACAAAGATTTTGCACTTTTATATTTTAATATCCAGAAGTTTAAGGCGATTAATGATTTATATGGTTATGCAGCAGGAGATACGGTATTACATCAGGCTGTTAATACTTTACAGATTTCTTTTTTGAAACCGCTTGCAATATCAAGGATAGAAGCAGACCGATTTGTTGTGCTGGTTGATAAGAACAATCTGGATTTTGAAAAGCTCACATCAATACTTCATCGTGTTTATGATAAAGATGGGATGAAAGTAGATATATATGTAAGATGTGGCATTTATTATATACCGAAAGACACGGATTTGAGTGTTTCTGATATGTGTGACAGGGCAAAGCTTGCAAAATTATATATACCTAATCAGTATGTACAGCCGTATGCTATATTTAATGAAGACATGAAATATGATTATGAGCAAAGAAGTCTTGCTCTGATTCAGCTGGATGATGCTATAAAAAATAGTGAGATAAAAGTGTTTTATCAGCCTATATATGATGCAAAAACGAAGCAGATAGCATCGGCGGAAGCTCTTGTACGCTGGGTTTCACCCAAAGGCGTAATACTACCGGGTAAATTTATTCCTGCACTTGAAGAAAGCGGACACATAACAAAGCTTGATACATATGTACATAAAAGTGTCCGTAGATTTATGGAAAATAGATATAAAAACGGAAAAAAGATTGTTCGTGTCGCAGTCAATTTATCAAGAATGGACCTGATGGATGATGAAATCATGGATTTGATTATTGATGATGTAAAAGATGAACGCTATTCAAAACAGATGGTTAATTATGAAGTAACTGAGTCGGCATATGCAAATGTTTCCGGTAAAGGTACCAATTTTCTTATTCAGCTTCACGATAACGGTGTAAAGCTTCTTATTGATGATTTCGGAAGTGGTATGTCATCATTCAGCACATTAAGAGATTACGATTTTGATGTTATAAAGCTTGATATGGGGTTTGTGCAAAAACTTGGTGAAAATAAAAAATATAATAATATAGTAATGTCAATTATTGAACTCGCACACAGACTTGATATGAAAGTGGTCGCAGAAGGAGTGGAGACAAAAGAGCAGGCAGACTATCTTAAAGAATATGGATGCGATTATCTTCAGGGATTTTATTTTTCAAAACCGCTGCCTGAAGAAGAATTCGCAAAGCTTCTTGATTAATAATAATTATATTTGATGTGATAATTTTAATGAGTAAAGTACATATGTCAGATGAGTAATATAATTTACCATTTGACATATGTATATTTTTTTGTTTATAATGCTGATGGTTAGCTACGACTAATACGGCTTAGATATGCATAACAATATTATAAATGAAAGGTATTATAATTATTAATGAAAAATATTATAAAAAATCCAATTAAAATTCTTTGGCTTGCAGCGGCATTTATCTCAATGGCACTTGGTGCGATTGGTGTTATTCTGCCGGTATTGCCAACTACGCCGTTTCTTTTACTTGCTTCCTTTTGTTTTGCAAAAGGGTCAGAGCGTTTTCATAAGTGGTTTACAAAAACAAAGCTTTATAAAAAGCATTTGGATAGTTTTGTGAAAAACCGTGCAATGACGCTTAAAACAAAGCTTTGTATATTGATACCTGCATCATGTATGCTTGTTCTTGCAATGATTGCAATGTCGAACATATATGGAAGAGTGTTTATTGTATTTCTTATAATATTCAAATATGTATATTTCTTTACAAAGATACAGACAATACCATCTTCAGCAAAAATAGAAACCGAATAGTTACCTGTTCAACTTTATATGTACATAATCCTTTTTTGTGGTCTTCGTATGCTTTTGCAATGATTTCGGTATCAATAAAAGCGTGCATTGCAGGGCGGACAAAAAAGTTAGGCTTTAAAAAAGTTCCGTCACTATTATACATAATTGAGACAGATGTACAAGCAGCACAATTTGATGCAATTGTAGGAAATGTAAATACAGGTTTGTCATCCGTTATGCATAGGCATTTTACTGTATCAAGTGCTTTGCCGCCGCCTACACCAAATACCATGTTAGCTTTGCTATATAGAGGTAATGCACGAAGTATATCAACAGTTTTGTATGTACAGTCATTTCCATAAAGTTCGACACCGACAATTTCAAGTGCTGTGTGAGATACAGCTTCTTTAATTTTGTCAAGTGCAGCTGCAAGAGCCTTTTTTCCACCGATTATAAGAACCGTTCTGACGTATGATTCACAGACGGAAAATATATATTAAAATTCAAATCTGTATAATTGGTGATTTTTTAAAATTGTGTATTTTTGTGTGAATTTAGCCGTATTTTCAGAAAATGTAATATATTACAAAAATTTTATTGTTTCCTATTGTAAAAATAAACATGTGTATGATATTATCAAATTAATTTATGTATTGTTTTGGTAAATGATAATTGAATATGAGGTGATGCGAATGAAAAGAATTAAATCATTTTTTAAAATATTGGGTATGCTTGTTTTATGTGTTTCGTTTACAGGTTGCGGCATGAACGGCAATATTGATGATTATGCGGTTAATGCGGGCTATGGTGATTCCGATACGGTAAAAAGTTCTTCAGGAGTATCAAAGGACAGCATAAAGGTTGGTGTAATTCATCTGTCTGATCCCGCCGAGGGCAGCGGATATACATATACGCATGATATTGGAATTATGGGTATGCAGCAGAATCTCGGATTGTCGGACAGTCAGATTATAAGAAAGATTAATGTTAATGATTCGGACAAGGAGGCTACGAGAAAAGCGATAAAAGAATGCATAGATGAGGGCTGTAACATAATATTTTCAACAAGCTGGGGCTATATGGAGACAACGGCACAGATGGCAGAAGAATATCCTGATGTTTATTTTTCTCACGGCACGGGTTACATGAGCAACGGAAAGAATTTTAACAATTATTTCGGAAGAATATATCAGCCGAGATATCTTAGCGGAATAGTTGCAGGAATGAATACAAAGACGAATAAAATAGGTTATGTTGCCGCAATGGGTTCGGAAAATTCAGAGGTTACGGGCGGAATTGATGCTTTTGCTTTGGGAGTTTATTCTGTGAATCCTTCAGCTCAGATATATGTAAAGGTGACAAACAGTTGGTATGACCCTGAAGCTGAGAAAGCTGCGGCATCTACGCTTCTTGATATGAATTGCGATGTTATAACACAGCATTGTGATACAACATATCCGCAGCTTCTTGCACAGCAGAAAAATGTATACAGTATAGGATACAATTCCGATATGAGTAAAGATGCACCCGATGCCTGCCTTTGCAGCGTTATATGGAACTGGAGTGCATATTATACGGCGGCTGTACAGAGTGTTATTGACGGAACATGGGACGGAAGCAATTATTACGGCGGTATGAATGAAAATCTTGTCGGCATAACACAGCTCGCTTATTTCTGCAAATCGGGAACACAGCAAAAAGTTGATGAGGCAAAGAAGGATATTATATCGGGAAAACTCGGAATATTTGACGGAGTTATAGAGACCAATACGGGAACGACAGTCGGAGAGAACGGAAAAACACTCAAAGATTCGGATATTACGGGAAATATTAACTGGTATTTCAAAACCGTGACAGTAGTACAGTAAGAGAATAATGGGAGGAATACAGCATGAATCTTAAAAAGAAAATATTGGCGGTTACAATCATTCCTGTACTTGTTTTGGGCATGGTTTCCATAATCCTTACTGTAACTATGGTAAAAAGTTCTGTTATGGAACAGGTTGAGGAAGCTTTAAAAGGAACGGCATCGTCTACTTTGGCGGCATATGACCAAAATGCGGGAGATTACATTGTGACAACAAACGGAGATATATAGAAAGGAAGTTACAATGTATCGAAGTCGGAAAATCTCGTTGACAGAATAAAAGAAAATACAGGTATGGACGTTACATTTTTCTACGGAACAAAAAGAGTGATGACATCGGCACTTGACGCAAACGGGGAAAGAATTCTCGGTTCGCCTGCTGGAGATGTCATAACGCAGAAAGTGTTAAATGATGGAGAAGAATATTTTACAAGCCGTGTTTCGCTGGATGGAGTTATGAATTACGGCTATTATATGCCTGTATATCAGAATGGAAGCAATGATAAGATAATCGGAATGGTGTTTGTCGGAACAAACAAGGCGGACAAGGACGCTGTTTTAAACAGAATTATTGCAATGATATGCACCGCTGTTGTCATTGTTATGGCTATATGTATCGGCATAAGCATGAAGATTGCATATTCTATAAGTTCAGATATAAAGAGAAGTGTAGGAATTGTGGAACAGGTTGCGGGAGGCAGTCTTAATATAGACGTTGACAAAAAGCTGTTAAACCGCAAAGATGAAATAGGTGATTTGGCACGAGGCACAGTATCGCTTAGCAATGCGATGAACTCGGTAATTAACGAAATATCGAGTAATTCAAAGCTTTTGCTTGAAACTTCTGGTGTTCTCGGCGAGGCGGCGGACAATACCGACAAGACAATGAATGAAGTAAGTGCAACTGTTAATCAGATGGTTGAAAATTCATCAATACAGTCAGCCAATTCCAAAGCTGCGTTTGACCATATGAAGATTATGGAAAACAACATCAGCGAGACTACATCAGAGGCGGCTCTTCTTAACGAATCAGCTGTGTCTATGCAGAAGTCAGGAACAAAGGTTTCTGAGACGCTTTTTAAATTGTGCAATATCAATGATAATGTAAAAGATATAATTGAAGAAGTAAAAGAGCAGACAAACCGCACAAATGAGTCTGTAAACAAAATTAATTCGGCAATCTCATTTATTTCGGCGGTTGCTGAAGAGACTAATCTTTTGAGCCTTAATGCGTCTATAGAGGCGGCAAGAGCAGGTGAAGCCGGAAAAGGCTTTGCTGTTGTTGCACAGCAGATAAAGAAGCTCGCGGAGCAGTCTAATGATTCAAGTAAGCAGATTGACGATATAACAAAGGTTCTTATGCAGGATTCGTATAAATCTGTCGAGATTATGCAGAAAATGCAGGATATAGTTATAAGTCAGAGCGAAAGCATGGAAGAGACCCGTATTATTGTGGGACAGGTTCTTAATGATATACGCAGTTCAAAGGACAGCATAGAATTAATAATGAACAGTACGGTTAAACTTGAAGGTTCAAGAAATAAGGTGTCTGGTGCCGTTGAAGAACTTGCAGAAATTGCGGGACAAAATATGGAAAGCACTCAGAGAACATTTGAGGAGACGCAGAAGGTTACAGATACGTTCAAGGAAGTGTATTCGGGAGCCGTCAAGCTTAGGGAGATTGCTGACAAACTGGCTGAGAGTGTGTCATATTTTAAGATGTAATAAAAACTGCTTACAGTTCATAAGGCAGATTATTATAGTGAAATTAAAACTTTAAATTAATAATATTAAAAATTAATATAAGATATGTTGCATTTTCTCATATCAGGTGTTAGTATAATTAACTGCTGCGTAGATTTGGCGTGATTTAAAGGCCGTATTACGTGCAAAAACTAAAGTTAATTATACCTGATATGAGGAAATTTTTTATGAGTGGAATAAAAACAGAAAATACGTCCTGTGGAATGGATATGACAAGCGGTTCTTTGTGGAAAAAGATATTTCTTTTCAGTATACCGCTTATGATGTCGCAGGTTCTTGAGGTTCTTTTTAATATGTCCGATGTGGCAGTTGTCGGTAAATTTGCAAGCTATGAGGCACTTGGGGCGGTTGGTTCGACTACAATTCTGGTGACGCTTTTTACAGGATTTCTTATAGGAATGGGTTGTGGTGTCAATGTAATAGTGGCAAGGCAGCTTGGTGCAAGACAGCACAAAGATTTGAAAGATACAATTCAAACAGCATTTATTCTGTGCCTGATTGTTGGAATTATTGTAAGCATTATATGTATTTCATGTGCACATTTATTGCTGAATCTATTAAATACTAAAGAAGAACTTATAGACGGTGCGATGCTTTATTTCAGAATATATGCACTTGGTATGCCTGCCATGGCAGTATACAACTTCGGTAATGCTGTTATGAGTGCCGGAGGAGATACAAAGCGTCCGTTACTCTATCTTTTTATAGCAGGAATAGTAAATGTATGCCTTAATCTTATATTTGTTATCGGATTTCGTCTGGCAGAACAGGGTGTAGCAATGGCAAGTATTATTTCACAGTATATTTCAGCAACACTTATTATGACTAATCTTTTGCGAAGAAATGATGTGTGCAAGCTTCGTCTTTCGCAGGTAAGAATAAACAAGAATGCAGCGAAAGCGATTCTTATGCTTGGAATCCCGGCAGGAATCCAGAACGCAATATTTGCGATTGCAAACCTTTTTATCCAGACAGGTGTGAATTCATTTGATTCTGTTATGGTTTCGGGCAATTCCGCAGCTGCCAATTTTGATGCACTTATATATAATGTAATGTCAGCGTTTTATACAGCGTGTTCAAGTTTTATGGGGCAGAACATGGGTGCCGGAAATAAAAAGAGAATGCTTCACAGCTATTTTATAAGCATTGCATATTCATTTTGTGCGGCAGGAATTCTTGGAACTGTACTTTTTGTGTTTGGACGCCAGTTGTTGTCGTTGTTTACTAGTGAGCCGGCTGTTATAGACGCCGGGATGGCAAGAATAAAGATTATGGCTTTTTCGTATGCGGTATCTGCATTTATGGATGCATCAATTGCTGCATCGAGGGGTATAGGAAAGAGTGTTGGACCTACAATTATTGTTATAAGCGGTTCGTGCGTATTCAGGGTTGCATGGGTATATACAATATTTGCATATTTTCACTCTATACCATCATTGTATCTTGTCTATGTATTTTCGTGGACAATTACAGCTATAGCAGAAATAGCATATTTTGCATACAGTTTCAAACATTTGAATGTAAGGGGAAGATATTAGTAAAGACTCAATGTAAATATTTGTGAAAAACTAACAAAAAATATAATAATCAGTAAAATCCATTGACACATTTATAATATAAGTGTATTATTTATACATACTTTAATAAAACACATACGCAAAAGTCTTTTCTTTTTCTTATGGGTATTTTTAGTTATTAGTTCACTGCGTGTTTTATTAATGGTAAGCGTGATAATGAAAGGAAGTGTGTGGTTAAAAATATAATTTAGTAAAATGTTCGGAGGGTTTTATGCGATTTAACAAATTATTTAGAAAGGTATTTGCGGCAGTTTCTGCGGTTACTTTGATTGTATCGGGGATGCCTGTAGGATTAGGCGTTACGGCAAAGGCCGCGGATACTCAGACGAGAAAAATAACGTATTCGTTTTCAGCGAATTCAAGTAAGAAAGCACCTGCAGCAGGGGAAATTCTTGATGGAACAGCCGGAGAGTCCGGCGGCATTTTGTATGTGTCACGGGATGCAGGAAACAGTGGTGTTACATATGACAGTGACAAACTTCGTTTCAGACAGGGAAGCGTATTATATCTTCCGGTAAAAGATGACACAACAAAAGTAAAATATGAGCAGTTATGTTCAAATGCTGCAACTGACAGACCTGTATATATCGGCAGTGCTGACAGCGGATATTCTGTTCAGATGAAGACAACAACACAGTCTGTAACAGTGGATGATATTACAGGTTATATTGTTGAAAAAGAAGGACAGAAGTATCTTCCTGTTATATCAGGCGGAGATGTTAAGGTCAGAACAATGACTTTGACAGAATATAATCCGATTATAAATGTCACAGTTACAGGTACAGTGGCAAATGCAGCAGAAAATGGAATTACAGAGATTAAGTTTGACAGTCTTACAGACAGTTCTGCAAAGACGGTTACTGCACAGGTTGACAGCAACGGCAAGTATTCCGTTGTATTAAAGAGAGTAAACGGCAGTGCCAGGTACGAAGTATCAATAAGTGCTGTAGGATTTAAGATTAATGATACCGATAACGGCAATATTCTCGAACTTACAGGTGAAGATGCTACGACTGTTAAAGACTTTGAAGCAGTTGCCGATGCAGTTGCAACAGTTTCAGGAAGTATTATGGGAATTCCGGCAGATGCTGTAAAAGGAACAGTTTCAGTTAAATTTGTACCTGATAATTCAAAGCTTTCAACGATTGAGGTTGATGTAAAAGCACAGACAGACGGTTCTTACAGTTTTTCAAATGTAAGTATTAATTCAAGCTCAAACTATTCAGTAGTATTAGGCGGTGTTGACGATTATGAAGTTACAGAAAAGTTAAACAAGGCAGCAGGAGATTATACAGATGTAAAAATCGCTGCAACACAGAGGGCAAAGGTTAATGTTTCAGGTAAGTTCGTAACATCAGACGACAAAGCTTCAGATGTTACAAAGATTACATTTACAAACAAATCAGACAGTAGCTATTCTTATTCATTTGATGTAACAGGTGACGGATACAAAGCACAGTTAAGAGCAGGCGAGTACGATACATCAGTTGTATCTGAAAAGTATACCGCATATGACCATGTAAGTGTCGGCAGTGCAGATGTTTTGAATGATGTTTATCTTGAAACAGAAGCAGATACATCACCTGTTGAATATCAGGCTGAGGTAAAAGTGGGTAAGGGCCAGCAGTTTGAGACTATAACAGATGCAGTTAAGTATATAGGCAGAATGACAAGAACAACAGAGAGAGTAACAATTACTCTTACAGATGCTTTATACAGAGAGCAGGTTATGGTTGATACTCCTTATGTTACTATTTCAAGTGAAGCAGGCTCAACAATAACATGGTATTATGGTTCAGGTTATACTTATTACAGTGCCGATATGAACGGTTATTACAGTGAAGCAAGAGCAGTTGATAAGTATGAAAAAGGCGTTGAAATCGGAATGGGTACAGGCCACTGGGGAGCAACAGTTAATGTACTTCCTACAGCTACAGCGTTCCGTTCAGAAGGTGTTATATATGAAAGTTCATTCAACAGATATATGACAACAGAAGAAGTTGCAGATGGCGTAGGCAAAGGTGGAGATAACTCTAAGGTTGACCGTTCTAAAGCAACAGATGCCGATATCAAACTTTATAAAAATAAGGAAAGAGCATGTGTTATTTTCATTGAAGCAGACCAGAGCGAATTCAAGGACTGCCAGTTCTTAAGTTCACAGGATACAATGTTTACAGGAAATAATACAGAGCATACATATTTTAAGAATTGTGTCATCGAAGGTACAACAGATTATATCTGCGGTGATGGTAGTGCGGTATTCGACGGCTGTACATTAAGCATGTATGGATACGGTGACAAAGCAGCTTCAGGAAGTATCATTGTTGCGTCAAAGGCACTTTCACAGTTAGGTTATCTTTTCAACAATTGTAAAGTTGTAAAGACTTCTTATCCGGGAATTAACAAAGGTATAACAAAGACATATTTTGCAAGACCATGGAGAGCAGATTCAAAGGTTGTATTCTTAAATACAGAAGTTGAAGATGCTAATACTATCGCTCCTGCTGGATTTACTTCAATGAGTAATGTAACACCTGCAAAGGCTAAGTATTATGAATATAATACACATCTTGCAGACGGAACAAAGGTAAGCACTTCAAGCAGAGCTGCAGGCGTTAATAAGATGACTGATGAAGAAGCATCAGCAGTAAAACTTGAAGATTACTTTGAGGGTTGGACACCTGCATACTATAAATCAGGAGATGTTAAGCCGGAACCGGTTGCAGCAGACTACACAGCAGTAGATGAGGCTATTAAGGCAGCAGAAGCCCTCAACAAAGATGATTATGAGGATTTCTCAGCAGTAACAAAGGCAATCGAAGCAGTAGACAGAACACTTACATCAGAAGAACAGGCAAAGGTAGATGCAATGGCAAAGGCAATAACAGATGCAATTAATGGTCTTGTTAAAAAGCAGCCTGTTGTTGAACCTGATGACCCAGGTAAGACAGACATCAAAGTTGACCTTGATGAAAATGAAGATGCTGCTGATTTCAAGGATGTTGCATCAGTAGGTGACGTAAAGGTTAAAGATGAAGAAGGTAAAGACCTTACAGTAAGTGAAATTAAGTTAAATGTTGAGAAAGCAGCAGCTTCAATATCTGAAAAGATTGATGCGGCTATTGCTGACAAGAATATCAAGGGATTCGATTCAAAGAATGCGGATTATTATGATATTTCACTTAAAACAACAGACGGAAAAGTTGTTAAGCTTTCAAGCGGTAAGATTAAGATTACTATGTCATACAAAAAAGGAATCAATGCAGCAGATTACAATCTGTATGTATTCCATATGAATAACAACGGAGTTCTTGAAAGTGTAGCAGTTACAGCAGATGAAAATGGTTTTTCATTCGAGGCAGAGTCATTCAGCCCATATGCTGTAGTATACGCAGCAAAGGATTCAGGAAGCGATATAACACCGTCAACACCTGAAAATCCAGGAAATAATGAGACACCGGGTACAGCAGAGACACCAGGTACAACAGAGACACCGGACTCAACTGTAACACCGGATTCATCAGTTTCAACAGGTGACAGCTTAGGTATGTTCATGTATATGATAATTCTTGCTGCTGCATTGGCAGGAATGGCAGGAGTAGTCGTATACGACAGAAAAAGAGCAAAATAAAAACTGTTTGTAAAAACAGATAATAAAATTATAATCCCATAACAGGGTAAACCCCCCCTCCCGATATTGAATCTGCGAAAGCAGACAGATGTAGGGAGAGGGTGTTTTTGTATTTCTTGGGGATAAATTGATATAAAAAAAGGGCTGCCATACGCAGCCGCTGTCATTTGGTTTAAAAATTTATTTTAACCTGCTATGTTATTTTGAATGGTAATAACAATAATATAATAATGTTTATTATTATAAATGTCAATAGTAGATAACATAATTCCTAAAATTATAAAAT
>ERZ772854.1335-NODE-1335-length-24145-cov-4.135118_pt1 | contig 24145 bp, 28 predicted proteins | sample MGYA00580844_ERZ772854 | MGnify/ENA primary metagenome ERZ772854 (study PRJEB29015, sample SAMEA2737727) | human gut metagenome | biome: human gut; feature: human-associated habitat; material: faeces | place: China | collected 2012 ...
CTCATTTTTCGAAACAAAATTTGAATACTCTTTGAATACTCACATTATACCAATCCAAAACCATAAATGCAACTGCTGTCTTTTCCCTCTAATTTTTGTATAAATACAGGCATAGGCGGATGATTTGGGCGATTATAGTAGCAGCTCGTTATAACAAGGTATGTCTTTGAGTCTAGCTCCTTTAACATTTTTAAAACAGCTTCCTTTTCCTCTCTCTGGACATCGCTTCCATCATATAAGCAAAGTGTCATTATGCCGCCCTTTCGTAAAATTGAAAGGCCGGCCTTAATCGCCGCAATACTTGTCTGTGCCTTTGTTTCAATCTTATGATCTGCACCTGGCAGATAACCAAAATTAAACATAATGCACGCAGCACTTCCCTCAGACATATAGTCAGCCATGTTTGAATGAGAGTCAAGCACAAGCTCTGCCATACACTCATGCTCAGCAAGAAGCGTTGCCGTCTTCTCAAGAGCCTGCGGTTGAATATCAAATGCCATAACCTCGCCTCTGGCCCCGGTTAGCTCACATAAAAACAGCGTATCATTTCCGCAGCCTGCAGTCGCATCAATACATATATCTCCAGCCTCCACATGCTCTCGCACAAAATGATGTATCAGCTCTGTGATCTGGAGATCTTCTTTTTTTAGTTCCTTCATAATATATAACCTCGTTTTATCTAATTTGGGATAGTTAAAATTCTTTTAAATGATTAAGGCGAATCGAAAACATCTCAAAATATTGCGGCAATGCACAAAACACTTCCTTCTTTACTTCGCATAACTGATTCAAACCAATTTCACAAACTGCTTCCTCGGCAGCTTCACGCTGGGTTTTATGCACACCAAACAATGTTTGACAATTTGCTCCGTCAATTGTATCATACGCCTGAAATGCCTGATTAAAATCCATTAATTTATGGAGCGAAACTGGTTTATTCGAAATGTTATCAACCAGAACACCCCAATTTCCCCAGTGGCGATCAGTGTTTCCAATTAAATAATCAATGATATTCATCATATAATAATTGTGGCGATCAAGCTTTAAGATAAATTGCTTTAGATCTTTTTCATGGTTCAGCGCAAAAATTTGTGTCGCCTCCATTGATGAAATAGAATGCTCAAGAGATGTAATATTCTTGCTTATGCTAACAATTTCATTATCAAAACTTCCTCTTTCATAAAGAACCTGATCTACATTAAAGCATCTACAGATTTGACTTGCCAGAAGTTCGCGTTCGACAAAATCGCTTCCACCATCTTTTAACAGCCAAAATCCATCATCTCTTCGCTGCCACGCCTTTGGAAAACAGCCATTTGTCGCAAGATCTCTGGCAAGTGAATCATTCTGAACAGTATATTGTTTTCCCCTCAATGAAATATCAATAAATGTATTATCTAAATGATTTTCATATAAATTGACTTCTGAAAAGCTTACTTTATCATCCTTGTTTTTTACCCAATAAATGTCAGTAATGGATGCGCAGCGATATGTCAGGGCTACCATAGCGCGGTCCTTATCTGTAACCGCCTGCTGCAGTCCCACACTATTTAAAATTTCCTTAGCGTATTTTCTGTCTAAAGTCAATACTCTAGTGGAGCACCAATAATAAAAGTTAGTGATGTTATTGACAAGTGTATCAATATCATTATCATCTTCGTCTTCAAGGTATAGATTATACGGCATAAATGATTCAAAATAAATTTTTGAATGTCCGTACTGATCGATCTGTGCAACCTTTCGATCTCCATGCATAATCTCATAGACTGTTGGTGCCGCTTTTCCCATATAATGCTCCTTTCCTTTTTAACTTCTTTTCATCATATTCTGTATCCCCTTCTTCGCAGACGATCAGAAGTGTTTTTCCCTCTGTCTGGAAGTATTCCTGATCCATGGTAAATTCCAGGAACTGGGTTTTTCCGGCTTCCAGAAAACCATTGATCAGAAAAACAGGCATTACATCTTCATCTATCTCGTTATTTCCCATTCTAAAACCTCATTAGCCTCTTCCGAATACTTTGTTTAATTCCTCTTCCTTCAGGCTTGCACCGATGACGCAGACCTTACCTGTATAATCCGGCTTTCCATCACGGATCTCATACTGCTCTGGTACCAGGTCAAAATACAGCCATTCACCAGGATTCTCTGTAGGAAGCATTCCCTTTGCTCTTAAAACATCACCAAATTCCTTAGTCTCTGCCAGACGTTTTAAGATATCTTCCAGCTGATCCTTTGTTACAGGAACAATGGTCTCCATTCCCCAGCTGGTAAATACTTCGTCTGCATGATGGTGATGATGATGCTCGTGATCATGGTCATGGCCGCAGCAACACTCATCGTCATGGTCATGATGGTGATGTTCATGATCCCCGTCCTCATCATGGTCATGGTGATGGTGTTCATGCTCGTGGTCATGGCAGCAACACTCATCATCGTCATCATGATGGTGATGGTGTTCATGATCATGGTCGTGACCGCAGCAGCACTCATCATCGTCATGATGATGATGGCTCTCTCTTACTTCCTCTAACAGATCATCTAACATAGTATCTCTCTTCTCGATAATCTCAAGAAGCTGGCTTCCGCCCAGTTCTGCTAATGGAGTAGTAACAATAGCAGCCTTTGGATTCTTCTCACGGATCATCTCAACATCCTTCTGGATCTTTGCAGTATCTGTGATATCTGTACGGCTGAGTACAACAGTTCCCGCATTCTCAATCTGATTGTTAAAGAATTCACCGAAGTTCTTCATATACATTTTGCACTTTGCAGCGTCTACAATGGTAACAGCACTGTTTAATGCAACATCCATATCTGCAGATACATCAATAACAGCCTTCATAACATCAGAAAGCTTGCCAACACCTGATGGCTCGATAATGATACGGTCTGGCTTGTACTTAGTCAGTACTTCAGATAAAGACTTTCCGAAATCACCTACTAATGAGCAGCAGATGCAGCCGGAGTTCATTTCACGGATCTCAATGCCGGAATCCTTTAAAAATCCGCCGTCAATACCGATCTCACCAAATTCATTTTCAATGAGGACTACCTGTTCACCAGAAATAGCCTCCTGTAAAAGTTTCTTAATAAAAGTAGTTTTTCCAGCTCCAAGGAAACCGGAAATAATATCGATTTTTGTCATCGTATGTTCCTTCTTTCTTCATTGAATGCTTTCAAAACGGACTTGTTGCCTGACGGCAGCATCACCATAAATGAAAGCCAGTCGTTACGTGCCTTTGGCAATGGGGCTTTGATGCCCCTGTGTTTCAATCTGTCAATTAAGTATTGTGGCACAACCTTTCCTTAATGTCAAGTAAAGTGCCCAGCTTTCTCATTAACTCCTGTTTTCATGTTGATCCCAAACCATTTTTACGCTTTTTACCGTTTCTTGCCTAACACTTGCCACATGGAAAACAGACCAAAGGCGATGAGATTTACCACCACTACGCTGGCACCTGCCGGCATGGAAAACTGATAAGAAGCCATCATTCCCAGCAAAAAACATAACAGTGAAAGGATTCCTGAAGAGACCACCACGCTGGTAAAGCTTTTAAACACTCGCATGGAAGTAAGGCACGGGAAGATCACAAGGCTGGAGATCAGCATGGCTCCCATCATACGCATGCCCAGTACAATAGTAACAGCTGTAAGTACGGAAATAAGCATATTGTAGGCACCTACATTGACTCCTGTAGCTTTTGCAAAGTTTTCATCAAAGGTAACTGCAAATACCTGGTTGTAGCAGAGCACAAACAGTCCTAGCACAATGATGCACAACACTGCTGACAGCATCACATCTTCTTTTGTCATTGCTAAAATACTTCCAAACATATAGCTGCTTACATCTGTGGTCATTCCTGTTGTTAAGGATGTCACAATAATACCGATAGCCAGGGAACTGGCAGAGATCATAGCAATGGCGGCATCACTTTTGATCCGGCTGTTTTCTGTAATTCGAAGCAGGAAAAAGGCAGCCAGCACAACCACCGGAATGGATACCTTTAAAGGCGACCACCCCATAGCCAGGGCAATAGAAAGCGCTCCAAAGGATACATGTGAAAGTCCGTCACCGATCATAGAATAACGTTTTAACACCAGGCTTACACCTAAAAGAGATGCACACAAGGATACAAGCATACCGCCGAATAATGCCCGCACCATAAATGGATAAGACAGCATTTCACTAAGCACGTTCATGGGTATTTCCTCCTTCTATCTTCTGGTGACTATGTGCGTGGGTATGACCGCAGGAGCATTTCTGCTCGTTATTTTCCAGACCATCCCCATTTTTTGCCATATGGCATGCAGCTGTAGGAAGGCACTCTCCCTGTTCCTTTTCATGGAAGAAATGACCTGCTGCCTTACTGTTCATATAATCATGGGCCGGGCCGTAGAAAAGTACCTGTTTCTGAAGATGCAGGATTTTATTTGCTTCCTCTACTGCATTTCTCAGGTCATGGGAGACCATGATAATGGCTACTTTGTCTTCCCTGTTCAGCTTCCGGATCATAGAATAAAAATCCTGGATCGCCATTGGATCTAATCCGGTAATAGGCTCATCTAAAATAAGAAGCTCCCTGGTAGCGCAAAGTGCTCTGGCGATCAGCACTCTCTGCTGCTGTCCGCCGGACAGCTTTCCGATCAGTCTTTTGGAAAATTTTTCCATCCCCACCCCAGCAAGTGCCTGTTGTACCATTTCTTTTTCTTCTTTACCGGCAAAGCGAAATTTTCCAATCCTGGTATATAAATTAGCCTGAACGATTTCTTCTACTGATGCAGGAAAATTCTGATATGACGCCATTCCTCCCTGAGGTACATAGCTAATCTTTGACCAGCTATGAAACTGGCAGACATTCTGCCCAAACAACCGGATCGCTCCCTGTTCATCCAGAGAGATTTCTCCTAACATCAGCTTTAACAATGTACTTTTTCCTGCTCCGTTCTGACCCAGAAGGACACAAAAAGTGCCTTCTGGAACCGTAAATTGAATCTGTTTTAATACCTGAACATTTCCATAAGAAAATTTCTGTATCTGTACTTCTATGGTGTCCATTTCCATACTCCTGTCTGTCTAAATGGTCTGTTTTGTGCTTTTAGAATTATTTATAAATGGTCTGTTATTTTTACTCTAAAGCTGCTTTTAACTTTTCTAAGTTGCTTTCCATCACAGAAAAATAATCTTCTCCTGCTGCCAATTCCTCATCACCAAGTCCTTCCAATGGATTTAACATTTCTGCTGACGCACCTGTTTCATACGCAATGGTTTCTGCCACCTTTGGGCTGACCAGCTCTTCAAAGAAGATCACTTTTACATGATTTTCTCTTACAAAATCAATGACTTCTGCCATTTTGGCCGGATCTGGTTCTGAGTCAGGGGACAGTCCTTCAATTCCTACCTGTTTTAAACCATAGGCATCGCAAAGATAACCAAATGCTTCATGGGCAACTACAATATTTTTGTTTGTCAGCCCAGAAATAGTATCTCTATACTCCTGATCCAGCTGGTCAAATTTAGCTGCATATTCTGTATAATTTGCTTCATAGTAAGACTGGTTGTTCGGATCTGCTTTTACAAAAGCATCTTTGATATTTTCCATTTCCTTCTTTGCATTTAACGGACTTAGCCAGACATGAGGATCATACTGCCCATGATCCTCATCAGTTTCTTCATGCTCTTCTTTTTCCTCATGACCCAGACGCAAAGTAATCCCCTCTGATGCTTCAACAGAAACCAGATTTCTATTTTCCAGACTTGCCAGAACTGTACTTACCCAGTGCTCCATACCTGCCCCACTATATACAAACACATCTGCATCTTCCAGATTTTTAATATCTGTAGCTGCCGGCTCCCAGTCATGTGGCTCTGTGCCAGCCGGAACCATATCCATTACCTTAACCTTATCTCCACCAATCTTAACTGCAAAGTCATACATGGGGTAGAAGCTTGCCATTACCTTCAATTTGCTTTCTTCTGCCTCCTTTTCAGTCTCAACGGTTCCGTCTTTTGAAACTGCTTCACTCTTTTTTGCTGCCTTTTCTACTGTTATCTCAGTTGATACACTCTTTGTTTTAGAGCAGCCTGAAAGCATGGGTACACAAATAAACGCTGTCATCATCAGCGCACCGGCTATAATATTCAATTTTCTCTTCATAATGCTTATATTCCTTTCAAATATACATACTGAATGCATAATACTGTATTTTGTTCCGGAATATTTTAATCATTTAAACGGATTTTTAAGCTGACTAAAGACACCGGACATAATTCGAGTCCGGCCAGATATAAAAGAATGATTATTTCTGTTAATATATAGGCAAAGGCAAGCACATCTCCCATTCCCACTGCCTGTGTAAGCAGACGGATCTCGTGTTCACAGCTTTCCATCTGGGTACAGACCGGGCAGTCCTCGCCAATACACTCATGTTCTGTATGCGTAATGATAAAAAAGCCAGAAAGAAGCAGCAAAACAGCAACCATGACCGCTGTAAACACTGCCATGATCTTTTTGCTCTTAGAAATAGAAATAAGATCGTTCACGTCTGCGCCTCCTTTATATGCTCTGGCAACTTTTTATATTCGGTGTTATGCAAAATCTCTACTGTTTTTTTCCTTTTTGCAACAGCCACAATATCCATACAGTATCATATGATGTCGATCAAGTTCAAAACCATGTTCCTCTGAAATATGATCAAAAAAAGCTTCCAGTCTGGAACATTCCAACGGGATAAAACGCCCACACTTAAGGCACACCAGTTTTCCAGGTTTTTCTAATATTTCTTTCTCTGCGAAACAATATCTTGTTTTGGTTCCATCTTCTGTAGGAAGTTTAATAACTTTTCCTTCCTCTTCCAGACGTTCCAATGCCCGGTACACCGTCGTATATCCCACTGTTATATTATCTTTCTCCAGACACTCCATAAACTGATCTACCGTAAGAAAACGCAGTTTTTGTTTTTTTAGGCAGCCTAAAATGACTTCCTGTTGTCTGGTTTTATATTTTCCCCGCTCTGCCATATACAACTCTTCTTTCGTTTTATTTATGGATCACAGAATAATCCTGATCCGATTTGCTTATTCCTTGATTTGACCGAATTTGAATTTGAAAACCGTTTTCATATTATATCAATCATCAAAACTCTCAGCACGAATCTCAAGGAGCTGGAAGCGGATAAACTGATCGTCCGCACCGAGTATCCGCAGATTCCGCCGAAGGTGGAATATACGCTTTCGGAACGAGGAAAAACGCTGATGACTGTGCTGGATCAGCTCTGTGTCTGGGGCGAGGAGAATCGACTGACAGAGTGATAAATTCAAGTTTGGAGAATTGAGAAAATCGGAATTTTGGAGGTTATTATGGCTTTTGATTTTAAAAAAGAGTATAAAGAATTCTATATGCCGAAGAACAAACCAGAGATTGTAAATGTACCTAAGGCAAATTATATTGCAGTTAGAGGAAAAGGCAATCCAAATGAAGAAGGCGGAGCATATCAACAAGCAATCAGTGTTCTATATGCTGTTGCATACACATTAAAAATGAGTTACAAGACTGATCATAAAATTGAAGGATTTTTTGAATATGTTGTTCCGCCATTGGAAGGTTTTTGGTGGCAGGATGATGTCGAGAGTGTAGATTATACAAATAAGTCTGCTTTCAGCTGGATTTCTGTTATCCGTTTGCCTGATTTCATTTCTAAAGCTGATTTTGACTGGGCGGTAGAAACAGCAACGAAAAAGAAGAAACTTGATTGTTCGTCAGCAGAGTATCTTACGATTGATGAGGGATTATGCGTTCAAATTATGCATATAGGTTCTTTTGATAATGAGCCAGCAACTGTTGCGCTTATGGATACTTATTTAGAACAAAATGGATATGTTAATGATATTAACAAAGATAGGTTACACCACGAGATTTATATGTCTGATGCAAGAAAGGTTGCCCCGGAAAAATGGAAAACTGTAATTAGACATCCGATTAAGAAAGCGTGAAATCGAAATTTAGAGGAGTAAAATATTATGAATCCTGAAATAGATATAAGTAATGTTATCCTAAAAACAGAGCGTTTGTTGATTCGCCCGTGGCGGCAATCCGACCTTGATGACTTTTATTCCTACGCTTCAGTAGATGGAGTCGGGCAAATGGCGGGGTGGAAGCCTCATGAAAGCAAGGAAGAATCTAAGATTATTCTTGATATGTTCATTAGCCATAAGAAAACATTTGCACTCGAATATCAGGGCAAAGTAATAGGTTCTGTTGGGATCGAAAAATACAATGAAACTCACTTCCCGGAATTTAAAAATAAGAAATGCCGTGAGATAGGCTATGTTCTGAGCAAAGAATATTGGGGACAAGGTTTGATGCCGGAAGCGTTGAAAGAAGTAATTCGTTTTCTCTTTGAGAACGCTAATCTTGATGTAATCTTCTGTGGTCACTTCTTGTGGAATGAGCAATCTCATAGAGTTCAGGAAAAAAGTGGTTTCAAGCACTATGCATTTGATACCTATGAGACAGCATTCGGTACAACGGAAGAAAATGAGGTAAACATTCTAAAAAGAGAAGATTGGGTATTGCAGCAAATTTCAGCTTGTTGAAATCATGATATATCATCCCAGTGATTTCTAACCATTGCTTTGATACCATTGTGAATATCGGCATCCGAGTTCCCATCCAGAAATGTGACAACCCGGAAACCACTATCCGTATATTTCTTACATTCAGCTTCAAATTTTTCCTGCGAGGAGAAGTCGCTGCGCCAGAGATAATACGTTGGTTTACGCAAGGCTATCACATCCTTTTTGTTAAATTTTCTATCATTATCATATAAAAAGTGGACAGTTTTTGTGTCTGTCCACTTTAAAATAATTTTATCGTTCACGACCTGAATGGCTTAACTGACCTCTTTTTACCTGACTTGTAAATATTTTTGAGGCGCTATCAGCAATAAAATTGTTGTATAATACATATACATTACAGCAAAAATTAAGGAGGGAGCGAATGAATTTAGATATATATCAGAAATTATGTTCAGAGTCAAAAATACTCTGGACACAGCATTGTCTGCAACGGATGCAGGAAAGAGATATCAGTCGTGCTGATGTAAAAAATGGAATTGCAACCGGAGAAATTATAGAAGATTATCCTGATGACTATCCAAATCCCAGTTGTCTGATTTTTGGATATAATGTAAATGGCCGGATTTTGCATATTGTCGCCGGATGTGATAATATAAATATATATATCATAACCGCATATTACCCAGACACAAAGAAATTTTAAAATGATTTGAAAACTCGAAGAAAGAGGTGATGGATATGTGTATGTATTGTAAGAATAGTACAACTGTCAATAGCACAACAACGCACGTCGTAAATTATAAAAATTGTATTATCGTAATCAAAAATGTTCCATGCCTTGAATGTGATCAGTGCGGCGAAAAATACTATACAGACGAAGTTACTGAACGCCTTGAATTAATTGTTGATATGGCGAAAAAATTAATGCAGGAAATCGCAGTTATTGACTATCCACAGGTAGCTTAATAATTTTCTATATTTTTATTGCGTTTTAGTAGAATATAGTATTCATCAGTGATCAGATTGCAGAAACTTGTGAAGCCTGCAATCGGGAGAGGGTGCTTAAGGCCCCTCCCCTTTTTCTTTTATACATTCTTCGCACTATTCATCCCATCCACCCAGTTGCACAAAACCACAATCGTCTCATAATTTACATGGATATATGTACGCCACCCTTACGACCGCCAAGAACTCTCGTATCTCTCAGATCATCCCATGAGAAATCCGGCATTTCTTCCCTTGCCACAAGGAAGTTTCCAGCCCTCTGGGTGAGCTGTGCGAAATTCACAACCGGATCAGTGGCACCTTCCTGATAGGCATAGATAGATGCCTCGGCCCCCATAAATCCAATATCAGCTTCTCCGGAAATGACAGCAGTCATAGTCTTATCCGCACCAAATCCTGTGACAAGTGTCAGATCCAGCCCTTCCTCTGCGAAATACCCTTCTTCAATCGCCACATATTGCGGTGCATAGAAAATTGAATGCGCCACTTCGTTTAAGGTAACCTTTGTAAGCTCCTCTTTTGATTCTCCATCCTTTGCAGCAAAGACTGTGGCTGGCAGTGCAGTTACTGCAAGAATCACAGCTGCTGCCAGTGAGATCCATTTTTTATTCTTCATACAGAGACTCCTTTTTGACTTCTGCTGTTAGGATATGCAAAATATGGGAAAGATGTTCGTAATAAGCATATTGCTGAGTTAAAAAGGAGTGTCGAGAAAAGTTATTTATCTGCCTTTTCTGATAAAAATTGTAACTGGATTTTAATTTTCCTGACAGTTAAAAAAGATGAAATGTATTTAACAACAATTCAATTGTGCTCAGCTTACAATTCTGCTATGCTTTAATCACAAAAGCTTTTGGAATTTCAATCAGGAGAAAAATATAATGAATATTGGAAATGTGATTAAAAAATATAGAAAAGAATTAGGCTACACGCAGGAAGAAATGGCAAACCGTCTGGGAGTAACCACTCCGGCGGTGAATAAGTGGGAAAATGGGAACTCCAATCCTGATATTGAATTGTTAGCTCCTATTGCAAGACTACTGCATATTTCCCTTGATACCCTGTTGTCTTTTCGCGAAAATCTGACTGACCTTGAAATCGAAGAGCTGATCCACAAAATGGACAAAATGTTTTCTGAGGAAGGCTTTGAGAAGACTTATCAGTGGGCTGTAAATACCATAAAAGAATATCCAAACTGCAATCTGCTGATCTGGCAGATTGCGGTAATGCTTGATTCGCGCCGGATCATTGGCATGTGCGAGAATCCGGACAGGTACGATGAGCAGATCAATTCCTGGTACGAAATGGCGCTGAGTGATAAAGATGAAAAAATTCAGCACTATGCAGCTGATTCCCTGTTCGGCTTCTATTTGCGAAAAAAGAATTATGAAATGGCAGAAAAATATTTAAACTATTTTTCCGATTATGATCCCATGAAAAAGGTGAAGCAGGGACAATTATATATGAAGCAGGGGAAAAAAGAAGAGGCATTTGAGATGCTGGAAAAGGCTGTTTTTTCAGAGTATACCACCTTGAATTTGGCTTTTGGAATCATGATTACTAAGGCTCTTGAGGAAAAAGATCATGGATACGCAAGGTTTCTGGCAGAGAAAATGTGTACATTAGCTTCAGGATTTGATATGGGAAAATACAATGAATGTGCAGCAATGTTGAATGTTGTGACCGCAGAGAACAATGTGGAGGGCACTTTCCAGGTTGTAAAGCAATTGCTGAACAATGTGGATACCATATGTGATTTTCAGGAATCCCAATTATACAAACATATGAAATTCCAGGAAGTCGAAAATCCATATACGGAAGAAATGAAAAAAGAATTGCTGGAAGGCTTCAGAAACGCAGAAGAGTTTGCTTATATGAAAGAATACGAACCCTGGAAAAAATTGTTATCAGGGAATTAAAATTATCACTTTCCTCAAAATGGTTGTATATAAATAAAGAACGATGTATAGTATTTGCAAGGTTTTTCTTTTATTCCAAATCATGAACATGCTTATGTGGTAAGCAGAGTATAGAAAGACATACGAGGAGTGACAACAATGGAAACAATCACAAGAGACGAGGCTTTTTCATTATTAAAAAAATACAACAAGGATCCATTTCATATCCAGCATGCACTGACTGTGGAAGCGGTCATGAAATGGTATGCAAACGAACTGGGATATGGAGAGGATGCTGAATACTGGGGAATCGTAGGGCTTCTTCACGACATTGATTTCGAGCTTTATCCGGAAGAGCATTGCCTGAAAGCACCGGAAATGCTTCGCGAGGCAGGGGTAGGCGAAGATGTGATACACAGTGTGGTATCTCACGGATATGGAATAACCGTAGGCTGCGGTGTAACAATCGATGTAGCACCGGAACAGGAGATGGAAAAAGTGCTTTTTGCAGCAGATGAACTTACCGGATTGATCTGGGCAGCAGCATTAATGCGTCCGTCCAAGAGCACTAAGGATATGGAACTGAAATCCCTGAAGAAAAAGTACAAGAGTAAAGGCTTCGCAGCAGGCTGCTCCCGCGAAGTAATTGAGCGCGGTGCGCAGCAGCTTGGCTGGGAACTGGAAAAATTGCTGACCATGACACTGCAGGCAATGGCAGCCAGTGAAGATACGATTAATGCGGAGCTGGAAAATGCCTGAATGTTGTTTTACAATCGAATGAATTACTATGCAGTATATCAGTCAACTATGGTATACTGCATCATTTCATAATGTAATCTGCATCCTTCTGTAATGTCAAATGGAAGAAGCGCTCTTGCTACCAGCTTCAGTTCTTCTTCGGGAAGATCTGTCCTGCGCAGATGGGCGTAGTCGCCGTCAATAGATTCTACAATATAATCACAAATTAACATAGAAATTATCCCTCCGGTTTGTATTATTTATATGCTTATAGAATACCACAGAGAAAAACGTTTTTCAAACACCAATTCAGGTGCTATAATAGAATTCACAGATGAAAAAATTATCAGTGAATAGTAACAGGAAATGAGGTATCAAAAATGTCAGCATTAACAATCAGTCCGGAAGATGAAAAAAGAGTAAAAGGAATGGGCTTTCTGAATAACAGAGGAACCGACCTGTTTTCAGCAAGAGTTCTTACAACAAATGGAAAAGTAACTGCAGCACAGCATCGCTGTATGGCAGACGCTGCAGAAAAATTTGGAAACGGTGAGCTTTTGTATACCACCAGACTCTCTGTGGAAATCCCAGGAATTCCTTATGACAAGATTGAAGAATTTCAGAAATTTATAGCGAAAGAAGGCCTGGTAACAGGTGGAACAGGGGCAAAGGTACGTCCTGTAGTGTCCTGCAAAGGAACCACCTGTCAGTATGGACTTCTGGATTCCTACGCAGTATCAGAAGAAATTTACAGACGTTTTTATGAAGGTTACAGGGAGGTTGCACTTCCGCATAAATTTAAGATTGCAGTGGGTGGCTGTCCGAATAACTGTGTGAAACCAGACCTGAATGATGTAGGAATTATTGGACAGAGAATTCCAAATGTCAATGCAGATGTATGTAAAGGCTGCAAGAAATGTGCCATTGAGGCTGCCTGTCCAAACAAAGTGGCAAAGGTGGTTGATGGGAAGATTCAGATTGACAAAAACATATGTAAAAACTGCGGCTGCTGTGTTGGAAAATGTCCGTTCCATACCATTGAGGACGGCGCTTACGGCTATAAGATATACATAGGTGGACGCTGGGGTAAAAAAGTATCTCAGGGAAAAGCCCTTGGCCAGATTTTTACATCCAAAGAAGAAGCCCTGGATGTAATTGAAAAGGCCATTCTTTTCTTCCGTGACAATGGAATAAAGGGAGAACGTTTTGCGGAGACTATTGAGAGAATTGGCTTTGAAAATGTGGAGAAGCAGCTGTTGGAGCAGCTGTGAAAAGACGTTACCCGGGAGAGTCATTACAATTGGTGGAAATGCTCTGCACAGATAAAATAGAATTTGGAGGAAATATAACATCTATGAATACAAGAGAACAGATCCATGCATTATCTGAGGAAATGCTTGAAAATCTTGGAAAGCTGGTTGCCGTTGATTCCCAGCTTGGCACCCCGTCAGAGGGGAAACCTTTCGGAGAAGGACCTGCAGAGGCACTTGAGATCGGGCTTGAAATTGCCAGAGAGCTTGGTTTTAAAACCGTAAATCTTGATAATTACTGTGGTTACGCCGAAATGGGAGAAGGCGAAGAAATCGTAGGTATTGCAGGTCATCTTGATATTGTACCTGTAGGTGGTGACTGGACCTACGATCCATTTAAGCTGACACGAGATGGCGACCATGTATACGGACGTGGAACTACAGATGACAAAGGACCTGTAATTGAAGCTCTCTATGCGATGAAACTTCTAAAGGATTCCGGTGTGAAACTGAACAAAAGAGTCCGTCTGATCATGGGATGCAATGAGGAGACCGGTTCCAAATGTATGGCACATTATAATGAGGTAGAGGAAGAATTATCCTGCGGCTTTACACCTGATGCAAATTTCCCATGTATTCATGGTGAAAAAGGCTATATGTCCATGATGGCATATTCCAAAAATACCAGAATTATCTCCATGAATGGTGGCTTTGTTTCTAATGCAGTATGCGATAACTGTACCACTGTGATTCCGGCAGAAGCTGGTCTTAAGGAAAAACTGGAGCAGATGCTTTCCGAAACAAAACTGCAGGAATATAAAGTTACGGAAACCGAAAACCAGATCACCATTTATGCAAAAGGCGTACCGGCTCATGCCAGCACTCCAACCCTTGGCATCAATGCTGCAGGTGTTACCATGGAATGTCTTGCAAAGGCAGGCTTCGAAGACGATTTTGTTAAATTTTATAATCAGCACATTGGAACAGCCTGTGATGGCTCCGGTGTTGGCCTTAAAATTTCCGATGAGTTTGGTGAGCTGACCTTCTGCAATGGAATCGTAAAAACAGAGAATGGTGTGATCTCCTGCACCATCGACATCCGTGTACCTGTAACCTTCAAAAAGGATGATATTCTGAATCGTATAGAGGGTAATCTGGAAGATGAAAATGGCCGTATTGAGGTGGGGGAAATCGGTAATCCGTTGTTCTTCCCAAGAGAATCTCCACTGGTAAAGGCCCTGTACAAGGCTTATGTGGATGTGACAGGCGACACAGAGAACGAGCCAATGGTAATTGGCGGTGGTACCTATGCCAAATCTCTGAAAAATATTATTGCATTTGGTCCGGAAAAGCTGGGTGTGGATTATCGTATTCACGGTGCAGATGAGTTCATTCTTGTTTCCGAGATGGAAGAGGCTGTGGAAGTGTATATGGAAGCAATTAAGAATTTGTTAGCAATTTAACCAAACCCAACAAGTTTAAATATAAAAATAAAAGAAGAAGTCCTCGAATGTTTCTGGCATCCGAGGGCTTTTTTACGTGATCAGGAAATTACTTTGTAATACTTCTAAAAAAAATGTCAATATCTGTATCAGAAATGACAATACCCGAATCGTTTTTTTATTGAAGAATGGCTATACGGCTGTCTGTATTGCCAGTCCACTGGCTTAGTTCGGTGCGTGTGCACTTCTGATCCCTTGCTATTACAGGATGATGAAAGACAGCGCACAGACTGCTTAAATTGTGGACTCCATATTGACTTGAAAAAACAGATATTTCTCGGTATTATTATTGGGAATATCTGTTTTTTTGTAAGAAAAATCGAAGAAAGATAATTTTTATACGGTTATGTCATTCGATGATAGCTGTTTAGAGGAAAAGGGAGAAATTTAAAATGAATGAAATTATAAAAAGTTTATATAATAGAAAATCCATGCGCGTATACGAAGAAAAGTCCATTCCGCAGGAGATGAAGAAGGTCATCCTTGAAGCCGCAGCCCAGGCGCCTACAGCAGGTTGTCAGCAACTTTATACTATTTTGGACATTACAGATGAAGAATTGAAAAAGGCTTTATCTGAGACCTGCGACTACCAGCCATTTATTGCGAAAGCACCTATGGTACTGGTATTCTGTGCTGACTGCAAGAAGTGGTATGATGCATATCTGGAAGCTGGCTGTGAGCCAAGAAAACCAGGTATAGGAGACCTTATGCTTGCGGTGACAGACACGGCAATTGCCGCACAAAATGCAGTTGTGGCAGCGGAGAGCTTTGGTATCGGTTCCTGCTACATTGGTGATATTATGGAAAATTATGAGAAACAAAGAAGACTTCTGAACCTGCCTGATTATGTTTTTCCAGCTGTTATGCTGGTATTTGGTTGGCCCACCCAGCAGCAAAAGAATCGCCCTAAACCCCAGAGATGTGCACAGGAACATATTGTCCATGAGAATACCTACCGCAGTATGGACGACACTGAACTTCGCGAAATGTTGAGTCACCAATACAAAAATTCCACCTTCGAAGACTGGTGCAAAGCCTTCTGCAAAAGAAAATATAATTCCGATTTTTCAAAAGAAATGACACGGTCGGTGGGGGAATATCTGAAGCAGTTTGAGTGAATATTGCAGTTTTTAGAATTACTTATATCAGGGAAAAGGAGAACAATAGGATGTTTAGAATTGGAATAGCAGAGGATGATCCCTCATTCCAGAAGACAATTTCCGAATATATTGAGCGTTACCAAAAAGAAAAAAATATAGATATCCAGGCGTCTTTTTTTCAAGATGGAAATGAATTGGTATTTAAATATGAACCCATATATGATGTTCTTTTACTGGACATTGAAATGCCGAAAATGAATGGTATGGATGCTGCCAGAGAAATCCGAAAAAGGGATCAAAGAGTGCTGATTATATTTATAACCAACATGGCGCAATATGCAATCAATGGTTACGAAGTGGGTGCCTTGGACTTTGTCCTGAAGCCCATAAAATATTTTTCTTTTTCCATGAAACTGGAAAAAGCCCTGAAGTCTGTGAAAGGCCAGGAGTCTGTTAATATTCTGTTGGAATACAAAGACGGGATGAAAAAAGTGTCCTCCGATGAGATTGTTTATGCGGAGATTCGTGATCACTGGCTGCATATTTTTTCAGTAGATGAAGAATATCAGCTTCTTTCTACCCTGAAAGAATTTGCGGCAAAATTGGCAGACTATCATTTTATTTGCTGCAGCAGTTCCTTTTGCATTAACATGAAATACGTCACAGATTTTCAAAAGGATATTATAACCTTGAATGATAAAACAGAATTAAAAGTCAGCCGATCGAAGAAAAAAGAGGTAAAACAGGCATTACTTGATTATTACAAAGGAGGGCTGCGCTGATGGTATCAGAAATTTTATCCCAAATTCCCATATACATAGGACATGCATTTTTTTTAATCAACGTGTTCCCAATCATACTGTTATTTTCAATTGGCATTCAGAAAAGAAAATACTTTGCATGGCGAATTGTCCTTGGCTTTCTGATATCCGTATGTTGTTCTGCGCCCTTTTCTCATGGGCTTTTTACATACATCATGCAGTTTACCTTGTTTGTATTCAGCAGTTATTTTGCATACGAAATTTCCTGGAAAGAGGCTTTGTATAGCGTTACATGTGCCTATGCAGTACAGCATATCAGCTATTGTGTATATCTGATTTTGTTTCGACCAGTTCATGGAATACCGGTTTATGCACCGGCATATATTGTGTGTGCAGTGTGCATTGCACTTTTGCTGTACTGGTTTATCGGAAGAAAATTACCTGAAAATGGACATTATGATGTGGATATTCGTTTCTCTATGATGTCGTTTTTCCTTATTATCATGCTCGCTCTGGGGCTTAGTATTGCAGCAGATACCATGTTTAATGCAGAAGAAAATAATCTCTATTACCTATGTAAAGCATACGATCTGATTTGTTGTCTGTTTGTATTATGGGAACAGATGGATTACAAAAATAAATTGAATAAACAGAGAGAGCAGGATCTGGAAAAACAGGTTCGGCTGAAACAAAAGGAATTGTTCCGGCTGAGACAGGATGATGTGGAGCGGATCAATCTGATCTGCCATGATCTAAAAAAACAGCTGGAGCCACTGAAGCTTTTCTCAGATGAAGAACAGCAAAAAGCATACTATGAACAGGTGTGTAAAACTATCCAGTCTTATGATTCCCAAGTGGAAACCGGAAGTAAAGTTCTGGATACTTTGCTGTCCCAGAAAAGACTGGTATGCATGAAAAATAACATAGAATTAACCTGTGTGGCAGACGGGAAGAAAATGGATTTTATATCTGCTGTGGATTTATATACTATTCTTGGAAATGTAATTGACAACGCAATTGAGAGTGTACTTATGGTTTCTGACGAAGAGAAAAAAGTGATTTCCACATCTATTTGGACCAAGGGAAATCTGCTCCTTATTCAGATACAGAATTATATGGAAAACGAGAAAATAAACTTTTCAGAAGGGCTTCCTGTGACTACAAAAAATGCACATGATGGTCACGGATATGGGTTAAAAAGTGTGAGAAAATGTGTGGAAAAATATAATGGAAGTATGGATATTACAGCGGAAAATCACATGTTCAGCCTGACGATTATTATACCTGTCGCAAAATAAAGTGCAAATTACGAAATCTGGAATGCCTGTTACGAAATCTTAAAATATCCTTTTTGAGTATGTGTTAAGCTCCTGATCATGATGAACGCGCGGTCATGAAAAGCAAAAAACAATATTTATTGTTGATCAAATGGGAGGAAACATATGAAAATCAAGAAGGAAATCACCCGTGGTCTGGGTGCTGTTTCAGCTTGTCTGCTTACAGTTGTGTCCATAGGAACTCCTGTGGCAGAGGCCTATGAGGGCAGACTAAACACAGTGCTTGGCATTGAAACCACAAAGACGGTTTCAGATGAAGGCTCAAATGTAGATACAAACTATTATAAAAGTGATTATGGAACAGATATCTATGATGCCAACAAGCTTCAGCAGCTGGAGGATGATTCAGCTGTCCAGGCTATTGCAGAGCAGGAAGAGGGTTCTGTTCTTCTGAAAAATGATAACAATGCACTTCCGCTTGCAGCTGGCAGCAGCATTACTCTTTTTGGACAGAATTCCATTGAAAGTACCACAAAAACAGCTGATGGAGGCGGATTTGGCGGCTCCAAAGAAATTACAGGTCCTTTTTACAGCTATCATTCCACTGGAAATTCAACTCAGGAGCTGGTGACATATCTTTCTGCCATGGAAAATGTATATGATGTAAATCAGACTATGGTAAAAGCTTATCAGACCAGCGGATATGCACGTGTGAAGGATGTTTCTGATCCGCAGATCGGAGAAGCACCTGCAGACTTTTATACAGATGATCTGAAGAACAGCTGGCAGGATCAGTACAATGATGCGGCAGTTGTTATGCTCACCAGACAGGCAAGTGAGGACTGTGACCTGGTTCTTGAAGATTCTGAGGGAATCAGCCAGCTGGCACTCCATCAGGATGAGAAAGATCTTTTAAATATGCTGAAAGAACAGAAAGAGCAGGGCGTGTTTAAGAAAATCATTCTTCTTGTAAACTCCAACTGGGCTATGGAGCTTGGTGATCTTGATGATTATGATGTGGATGCGTGCCTGTGGATCGGTTCCCCTGGTATTGTGGGATTTACAGGTGTTGTAAATCTGCTCCAGGGTGAGGCAAACCCATCCGGAAAACTGGTGGATACCTATGCGAAAAATTCACTGTCTGCGCCTGCGATTACCTATGCACAGATGAAAAACACACCAGAGTGGGCAAACCTGGATGAGGTTCTGGAGTATTGCTCTGACAGTGACCAGTATGTTTCCAATTATCTGATCTATGCAGAGGATATTTATGTAGGATATAAGTATTACGAAACCCGCTATGAAGATACCATACTTGGAAACGGAAATGCAGACAGTACAGTTGGTTCTTCCACCGGAAAAGCATGGAATTATAACGATGAAATCGTTTATCCATTTGGTTATGGACTTTCCTATACAACCTTTTCTCAGACACTTGACAGTGTAGAGTATGACGAAGAAACTGATACCTACAATGTAAAAGTAACTGTGACGAATACTGGCGATACAGCTGGAAAATCAGTTGCAGAGGTTTATGCGCAGACACCGTATGGTGACTATGAAAAAGAGAATAACGTAGAGAAATCTGCAGTTCAGGTTGTAGGCTTTGATAAGACAGATGTTCTGGAGCCAGGCGCTTCCCAGACACTGGAAATTCCGGTAGAAAGATATCTGCTTGCAAGCTACGATTACACCAATGCAAAGGGATATATTTTAAGTGAAGGCGATTATTATTTCGCAATCGGTGATGACGCACACGATGCCCTGAATAATATCCTTGCAGCAAAAGGTGCAGAGGGAATGACAGATGTACTTGGCGAAGAAGCTTCCGGAGATGCGGACAAAGCATATTCCTGGAATAATGCAAAGCTGGATACAGAGTCTTATAAAATGTCCCGTTATTCTGATATGGAAGTCACAAACCAGTTTGACGATGCAAACTTAAATAACCTTGGAACAGATACTGTAACATATCTTTCCAGAAATGACTGGGAAGGAACTTATCCGGCAGAACAGGTCTCAGTAACTGCAACTGAGGATATGATGAATACCTTAAACGGTGATCTGTACACAGAGCCGGAAGATGCACCGTCTGTAGATGATTTTACCCAGGGAAAAGATGCAGGGCTGAACTTCGTTGCAATGAAGGATGTTGATTATGACGATGAAGATACCTGGAATACATTCCTGGGTCAGCTTACCGTAGAGGAAATGGCTTCTATTCTTCCAGACCAGAATGGATCCGTTTCAATTGAAAGTATTGCAATGCCATCTACCTACCGTGGAGATGATATGGATTGCCTGGAGCAGGTAACCTTCAAGCTTACCGGAAAATCTGGTATTGTATGGCCGTCTACAGTTGTTATGACTTGTACCTGGAATAAAGATGACGTGGCAAAACGAAGCAGTCTGACTGCAAACGAAGCATACTTTATGGGTGCAACTGAAATCTGGTCTGGCGGCCCGAACTGTCATCGTACACAGTTTAACGGACGTGCATCTGCTTACTATTCAGAAGATGGAAACATGGGATATCTGGTAGGAACTGTTGTAGCTGAAAATGTCCAGAAATATGGAATTATCCTTGGCTATAAACACATGGTTGTAAACGACCAGGAAGCACATCGTGAGAGTGCGGCAACCTTTACCAATGAACAGGCTCTTCGTGAGCAGTATCTGCGTGCTTTCGAGGGTGCCTATACAAAAGGCGGCGCAATGGGATGTATGACAGCGTTTAACAGAATTGGCACTACCTATTGCGGAAGTTCATTTGCACTTCTTACAACTGTTATGAGAGGAGAATGGGCATACAAAGGACATGTTACATCTGATGCAGTTGTAAATATGGATTACAAGAAACATTACACTTCAAACATTACAGCAGGACTTGATTATTGGTGCTGGGATATGGCAGGCTTCGGAGCTTCTGACGATTCTTCAGTAGTACTGAGCAAGGATATGGTTACAGAAGCGATTGAAAATGGTGATGGCTATATGCTTCAGACACTGCGTAATGCAACAAAACACAATGTTTATGCACAGGTTCATTCGATCCTGATCAATGGACTTGATGAAACTTCTCATGTAGTACACATTACTCCATGGTGGAAAACAGCTCTGAAGGCAGCACTGATCGGATTTGGAACACTTACTGTACTGTTTATCGTACTCTATTATCTGGAAGTACTTGTGTGGAGTAAAAAGAGAGGAGAAAATGCATAATGAATATCAAGGATAAGATATTAGGAAAAAGAATCAGCGGTATTTTTAATGCAGTCAATATTCTGCTCTGCCTGTTCTGCATTATTTATTACAGCATCAATGCAAACAGCGTAAAGGAGTTTAACAGTGCAGTGGATCTTTATCTTGTACTGTCAATCGTATGCTGCGGAATCTATGTATTTGCAGATCATGTATTTGCGGATATCTTCAATCTGCTGGCAGTTGTGTTTATTACACTCTCCATTGGAAAAATGATCGTAGGAAGTATCAATACATTTGCAGATGCGCTTAACGGAATTTCCATGTTCGGTTCATCTGGTGTGATCGGTTATATTATTGTGACAGCGGTGGTTATGGTTATCATGCTGGTGCTGGAAATCGTATCCTGTTTCCTGAGCAGAGAGAAAAAGAATGCAATGAAGGTGGTTGTTTCTGAAAAATAGTGCTGACATTCATTAGTCATTATTTAGCAGATTTTGTTAGTGATATTTATAAAAAAAGCGAGGTATAAAACAGTTTTCGCAAGTTACTTTTCTTGATAGAGAAGTTGCTGAGGGGTGTTTTTGCCTCGCTTTTTGGGAAATCAGTAGATATTGGCATGGCGAGATGGTATAATTAAGGTACTTATGTAATGGGAATTGTTTTATTTGGAGTATAAAGTGAGAAGTGTTTAAAAGAGTGGGAGTGTGAGCGGATATGAAGCAGGTAATCAGTATTGGAAAACAGGATTTCGCGTCACTTAGGGATGAGACCTATTTTTTTATAGATAAATCCGATTTTATAAAAGAATAGTGGGAAGCGGGAGATGAAATTACTTTAATTACCAGACCAAGACGTTTTGGAAAAACCTTGAATATGAGTATGCTTAACTGCTTTTTTCAAATAAATATGCTGATCGGGTAGGATTATTTAAGGGCTTATCTATCTGGAAAGAAGAAAAATATCAAAGAATTCAAGGATGTTTTCCTGTGATTTTTCTGAGCTTTGCAGATGTGAAACAGACAAATTATCAGGATGCGGTCAGCAAGATTAAACGAATTATTTCTACCACTTTTCAGCAATATAAAGAACTGTTTGATTCGCCAAAATTAACGGAACAGCAGAGGACGCAGCTTCAAAATGTGACTCCGGATATGGATGATGTAACAGCACAAAGTGCACTGCAGGAGCTTTCCTGTTATCTGCATCTTTATTATGGAAAGAAGGTTCTGATCCTTCTGGATGAGTATGACACACCCATGCAGGAAGCATATATTCATGGGTATTGGAATGAGTTTACTTCATTTATCCGTGGGCTTTTTAATTCTACATTCAAAACAAATCGCCATCTGGAGCGTGCGATTATGACAGGTATTACACGTGTTTCCAAAGAATCTGTATTCTCAGACCTGAACAATCTGACAGTAATTACTACTACTTCAGAACGCTATTCAGATTGCTTTGGCTTTACGGAAAAAGAGGTTTTTCAGTCTCTGGAAATATTTAAAATGGGAGACCAGAAGGAAAATGTAAAGACATGGTACGATGGTTTTACATTTGGAAAACATAAGGATATTTATAATCCATGGTCGATTACCAATTTCTTAAAGGAAGGCCAGCTGCGACCTTATTGGGCATCTACCAGCTCAAATGGTCTTGTAAATAAAATGCTTCAAAGTGCATCACCAGAGATAAAAACAGGAATGGAAACATTACTGGACGGAGGAATAATTACAGTTAATTTTGACGAGCAGATTGTATTTGAACAACTTGAAAAAGATGAAAATGCGATCTGGAGTCTGCTTCTGGCAAGCGGATATCTTAAGGTGAAAAAAGTGGAATATCGTGGAATTACATTAGATCCATGGTATCATCTTTCTATTACCAATCTGGAAACAATTGGGATGTTTTCCAATATGTTTAAAGGATGGTTCAGTGCAAGCCAGTCAGAATATAATGGTTTTGTCAAGGCGTTGTTGCAAGGAGATGTAGAGGCTATGAATCACTATATGAATGAGGTGGCTCTTTCTACATTCAGTTATTTTGATACCGGAAAAAATATTCAGATGAGTTGGCACCAGAGCAATTTTATCACAGCTTTGTATTGGGGCTTATGGTGGAACAACGGGAGAATTATATGATTCGTTCCAATCGGGAAAGCGGCTTTGGACGATATGATATTATGCTGATTCCGCGTCCTCAAAGAAAAGGCAGGCTGTCGGCTGTGGTTCTGGAATTCAAGGTTTATAATGAAAAAAAGGAAAAAAATCTTGAAGAGACTGTAAAAGCGGCTTTGCAGCAGATCAAGGAAAAGCAATACGATGCGGAGCTTATAGGTCTTGGTTTTGAAAAGGAAGAGATTCATCATTATGGATTTGCATTTAAAGGAAAAGAAGTACTCATAGGAGAGTAACTGCCAGGAAGGAAAATTTTGTTAATGGAACCAGATCGAAAAACAGCAGAAAATGCTTTGCAGTTTATCAGAAGGAGCGTGCCCCCAAACCTTCTGCAAATTATGATGTACATCTTGCAGAAAGATTTTTGGGGGCACGCTCTAAGATACAGTTTACTATTTTATGAAATCATGGCAGATATGCAGCGTAAATATTCTAATATTCTATTTTTCTTATTCTGACAATGGAACCTGGAAGTACTGTGTTGCAAATTCTTCCATTAGTTCTTCTAACGGTGCCAATGGTTCTGAATGTACCGTTATTCCTGCACCGAAATCGATATAGCCCATGTTTTCATCTGCTTCTGGCCACTGAGCTAATCCTTCACCATTTGGATCACCGTTGGTAATGAAATTTACCCAGTACTGATTCATTTTTTCTGCCA
>ERZ772854.1350-NODE-1350-length-23971-cov-5.009784_pt1 | contig 23971 bp, 14 predicted proteins | sample MGYA00580844_ERZ772854 | MGnify/ENA primary metagenome ERZ772854 (study PRJEB29015, sample SAMEA2737727) | human gut metagenome | biome: human gut; feature: human-associated habitat; material: faeces | place: China | collected 2012 ...
GTAAGTACGGAACCGGACTAGTCTTCTTTCCGAAAGACGAGAAACAGCATTCGGCTATCCTCAGTATCATGATCGAAGAGATCGAAAAGGAAGGGTTGACCTTAATGCATCTGCGCAAAGTACCTGTCAACACGGACATCTTAGGAAAAGACGCACGGGATACAGAGCCGGATATCAAACAGGTGTTCATCACCGGATGTGACGACCAGCAAGTATTGGAACTGAAACTATACATCATCCGCAAACGAATCGAGAAACGGATGGCGGCATCCGATATACCGAACAGGAAAGATTTCTACGTAGCGTCACTTTCCACCAAGAGCATCATATATAAAGGCATGCTGGAATCAATGCAACTTCGCCATTATTTCCCTGATCTGACCAACCCCTACCTGACAAGCGGACTGGCACTCGTCCACTCCCGCTTCAGCACGAACACATTCCCGACCTGGAGTCTAGCACAACCGTTTCGCCTCCTGGCACACAACGGGGAAATCAATACGATACGGGGCAACCGTGGCTGGATGGAAGCACGTGAAAGCGTCCTGTCCTCTCCCCGCATCCCGAATATAGACGAGATACGCCCGATCATCCAGCCGGATATGAGCGACAGCGCTTCACTGGACAACGTGCTGGAATTCTTCGTGGCGTCCGGCATGAGCCTGCCACATGCCATGGCGATGCTGGTTCCGGAAAGTTTCAACGAAAAAAACCCGATATCGGAAGACCTGAAAGCGTTCTACGAATATCATTCCATCCTGATGGAACCGTGGGACGGCCCGGCCGCCCTGCTTTTCAGCGACGGACGGTATGCCGGAGGAATGCTCGATCGCAACGGCTTGCGCCCGGCACGTTATCTGATCACGAAAAACGGCATGATGGTCGTGGCATCCGAAGTGGGCGTAATGGACTTCGAGCCGGACGAGATAGAGGAAAAAGGACGCTTACAACCGGGCAAAATCCTGCTGGTCGATACGGAAGAAGGCAAGATCTATTACGACGGCGAACTGAAAAAGCAGCTTGCTGGCGCACAGTTCTACCGCGTCTGGCTAGCAAACAACCGGGTGGAACTGGACGAACTGAAGTCCGGGCGACACGTCCCGCACACCGTTGCCGGATATGACAGGATGCTACGCACTTTCGGGTACAGCCGCGAGGACATCGAGCGTATCATCGCCCCGATGTGCATAGGCAGCACGGAGCCGGTCGGTTCAATGGGAAACGACATACCGCTGGCCGTCCTCTCCGAGCATCCTCAACTGCTGTTCAACTATTTCCGCCAACAGTTCGCCCAAGTGACGAACCCGCCAATCGATCCGCTCCGTGAGGATTTGGTCATGAGCCTAACAGAATATATTGGTGCTGTAGGAAGTAATATCCTCATACCGAACGAGGCACATTGTAAGATGGTACGCCTCGCTCACCCAATACTGACCAACACGCAATTAGATATTCTTTGCAACATCCGCTATAAAGGTTTCAAGTCCGTCAAGCTGCCGATGCTCTTCGAAGTATCGCAGGGCTGCGAAGGACTGAAAACCGCCCTCGACCGGCTTTGCATGCAAGCAGAACAATCTGTCGCAGACGGTGTGAACTACATCATCCTGAGCGATAAGGATGTGGACGAAACCCATGCCCCTATCCCTTCACTCCTTGCCGTCAGCGCCGTGCACCACCACCTGATCTCCGCACAAAAACGTGTGCAGACCGCATTGGTGGTGGAGACTGGGGAAATGCGCGAAGTGATGCACGCAGCCTTGCTCTTAGGCTACGGAGCAAGCGCCATCAACCCATATATGTCGTTCGCCATCCTCCAAGATCTGGTGGACAGGCAGGAAATACAGCTCAACTACGAAATGGCACGCAAGAACTACATCAAAGCGCTTTGCAAAGGTCTGTTCAAGGTCATGAGCAAGATGGGAATCAGCACGATCCGCAGCTATCGAGGCGCCAAGCTGTTTGAGGCAGTCGGCCTTTCGACCGCACTTACCGATGCCTATTTCGGAGGGACGGCCAGCAGTGTAGGCGGTATCCGCCTGCAAGAGATAGCCGCCGACGCCATCGCCCTGCATCATCAGGCCTTTAGAGGGACAATAGACAGTCTGACTCTTGAGCACAAAGGGCTATACAGTTTCCGCAAAGACGGCGAGAAACACGCATGGAACCCGGAAACGATCTCAGCCCTCCAACAGGCAACCCGTTTGGGTAGCTACAAGAAGTTCAAGGAATACACACATCTCGTAGACGAAAAGGATACACCAATCTTCCTCCGAGATTTCCTGACCTTCCGAACGGGAAAATCCATTCCGATCGAAGATGTGGAACCAGTAAGCGAGATCATGAAGCGTTTCGTCACGGGCGCCATGAGCTTCGGCTCGATCAGCAAAGAGGCGCACGAGACGATGGCAATAGCAATGAACAAGATACATGGACGCAGCAACACAGGGGAAGGAGGCGAAGACTCCGCCCGTTTCACTCCCCGCGAAGACGGTCTCTCCCTCCGTTCCGCCATCAAACAAGTGGCCTCCGGACGTTTCGGCGTAACCGCTGAATATTTAGTGAATGCAGAAGAGATACAGATCAAAGTCGCCCAAGGCGCAAAACCAGGTGAAGGTGGACAGCTGCCGGGATTCAAGGTTAACGACGTGATTGCCAAAACACGCCACTCTATTCCAGGTATCTCGCTGATCTCTCCTCCTCCCCACCATGACATTTACTCGATCGAAGACCTGGCACAACTGATCTTCGACCTGAAAAATGTCAACCCGAGTGCCGAAATAAGCGTGAAGCTGGTATCGGAAAGCGGTGTCGGGACAATTGCAGCAGGCGTAGCAAAAGCTAAAGCCGACCGCATCGTCATATCGGGAGCCGAAGGGGGAACAGGTGCTTCTCCGATGAGCTCCATCCGCTACGCCGGACTGCCTCCCGAACTGGGATTGTCGGAGACGCAACAGACACTGGTCATGAATAACCTTCGCGGGCAAGTCCGGCTGCAAACCGACGGACAGTTGAAGACCGGGCGCGACATCGTCCTGATGGCCCTGTTGGGAGCCGAAGAGTTCGGTTTCGCCACCTCCGCCCTGATCGTACTGGGCTGCGTGATGATGCGCAAATGCCACATGAACACCTGCCCGGTGGGTGTCGCCACCCAAAACGAGGAACTGCGCAAACGTTTCCACGGCCGTTACGAATATTTGGTGAACTTCTTCACCTTCCTCGCCGAAGAGGTCCGAGAATACTTGGCGGAGATGGGCTTCAAAAGGCTGGATGACATCATCGGGCGTACGGACCTGATCGATAAGCGCCCACCCACGCCATCTGCATCCGGCAAATACGCATTGCTCGATTTCTCCAAATTGCTGCACATCCCAGCACAGGCTGCTACAAATGCCATACGTCATACGGCAGAGCAGGTCCACTTGACCGGACATGTAAAAGACCAGGACATTATCCTGCATGCCATGCCGGCCATCGAGCACCGACAAGAGATTTCTTTGGATTATGCCATAGCCAACACCGACCGCTCGGTAGGTGCCATGCTCTCCGGTGAGATTGCCAAACGATACGGCAACTCAGGATTACCGGAACATACGCTTAATATCAAATTCAAAGGTTCGGCCGGACAGAGCTTCGGCGCCTTCCTTGCGCACGGTGTCAACTTCCGCCTCGAAGGAGAAGCCAACGATTATTTAGGCAAAGGCTTGAGCGGAGGACGTATCAGCGTGATGCCTCCGGTACGGTCGACCTTCATAGCCGAAAACAACACGATTGCCGGAAACACCCTGATGTACGGGGCGACAAGCGGCGAAGTGTATATCAACGGACGTGTAGGCGAACGTTTCTGCGTGCGTAACTCCGGTGCTATCGCCGTCGTAGAGGGAGTCGGTGACCACTGCTGCGAATATATGACCGGAGGACGCGTGGTGGTTCTCGGACGTACAGGGCGCAACTTCGCCGCCGGCATGAGCGGCGGTGTTGCTTATGTGTGGAACAAGGAAGGAGACTTCGACTACTACTGCAATATGGAGATGGTCGAACTCTCGCTGATCGAAGACAGCACGACACGCAAGGAACTGCACGAACTGATCCGCAAACATTACCATTTCACTGGCAGTCACCTCGCAAGCAAAATGCTTGACAACTGGAACAAGTATGTGGATGAATTCATACAGATCGTCCCGATCGAATATAAAAAGGTCTTGCAGGAAGAGCAGATGAAGAAGTTGCAACAAAAAATCGCTGAAATGCAGCGCGACTACTAAACGGCAGGGATACGTACCCGGCAAGTGAGGAGCGACCGTCCTTATGCGTGAGGAGTCACCGTCCTTACAAGGTCCCCCCTACCCATCCGGGCCGAATTACGAAGAAAAGAAAAGTATCAGTATAAACAATCAATTACCAACATGGGAAATCCGAAAGCATTCCTCACCATACACCGGCAAGAAGCCGGATATCGTCCCGTTCATGAACGCATCGACGACTTTAGCGAAGTAGAACAAACGCTCAACAGCAGCGACCGCCGCACACAGGCTTCCCGCTGCATGGACTGCGGCGTGCCCTTCTGCCACTGGGCCTGCCCGTTAGGTAACAAACAACCCGAATGGCAAGACCTGCTCTATAAAGGCAGATGGCGCGAAGCCTTCCACGTGTTGGAGCAGACCTGCGACTTCCCGGAGTTTACCGGACGCATCTGCCCCGCTCTCTGTGAGAAAAGCTGTGTGCTGAAACTGAGCTGTGACGAGCCTGTCACGATACGCGAGAACGAAGCCTCCATCGTAGAGGCCGCTTTTCGCGAAGGATACATCCAACCGGTCCGCCCCATCCGCAACGGCAAGCGGGTAGCCGTGATCGGCAGCGGCCCGGCCGGACTGACAGCAGCCAACCAACTGAACCGCCGGGGATACGAAGTAACGGTATTCGAGAAATACGAACTCCCAGGCGGCCTGCTCCGATTCGGTATTCCGAACTTCAAATTAGGGAAGAACATCATCGACCGCCGTATCCGGCTGATGGAACAGGAAGGGATCGTCTTCAAAGTCAACACGATGGTCGGCAACGAAGTATCCGCCAAAGAGATCGCCTCGACGTTCGATGCCGTCTGTATCGCCATCGGTTCCGAAGTGCCGCGCGACCTCCCCATCGAAGGGCGTAATCTGAAAGGCGTCCATTTCGCCCTCGAACTGTTGTCACAACAGAACCGTATCCTCGAAGGCATCGTCATCCCGCCTAAAGACATCATCAACTGCAAAGGCAAGAAAATCCTCATCATCGGTGGCGGCGACACGGGAAGCGACTGCGTCGGGACAGCCAATCGCCACAAAGCCGCTAACGTGACGCAAATCGAAATCATGCCCCAGCCGCCCGTCGGACATAACCCGACAACTCCCTGGCCCCTGTACCCGCAAGTGCTGAAAACGAGCAGCAGCCACGAAGAAGGATGCATCCGCCGCTGGAACCTCGCCTCCGTCCGTTTCATCGGCGAAAAGAACACACTGAAAGGCGTCGAAGTCGAAGAGGTGGAATGGTTGCCTGCGAAAAACGGCGGACGTCCCGAAATGTGGAAGACAGGCCGTACGGAAATAATCGAAGCCGACCTCGTCTTCCTCGCGATGGGCTTCATCCACCCCGAACAGGAAGGGCTGATCAAAGAACTTTCCATCGCCGTCGACACACGCGGCAACATCGCCGTCGATCCGGGCACCAACCGGATAGCCGACACTAATATCTTCGCCTCAGGCGATGCCGTCAGCGGTGCCAGCCTCGTTGTCCGTGCCATGGCCTCCGGTCGCAAAGCAGCAGCCGCTATCGACAAATACCTGCACCCCCATAAATCATAATTCATAATTCATAAATCATAATTCCCATGTGTGGTATTACAGCAATCTTCAACATCCATAGCAGCGCCGCCGACCTTCGTCAGCAAGCCCTGAAAATGAGTAAACGTATCCGTCACCGCGGCCCGGACTGGAGCGGCATCTATCAAGGAAAAACCGCCATCCTCGCCCATGAACGCCTCTCCATCGTCGATCCTGCATCCGGCGGACAACCGCTGAGAAGCAAAGACGGCAAACTGATCCTCACCGTCAACGGCGAGATATATAACCATCGCGAACTCCGCGGACAGTTGAAAGACGAATACGAATTCCAGACCGGAAGCGACTGCGAGGTCATCCTCGCCCTCTACCGCAAATACGGCGTGGGATGCGTGGAAAAGCTGAGCGGGATCTTCGGATTCGCTCTCTACGACGAAGCGAACGACTGTTACCTGATCGCCCGCGATCCGATCGGCGTCATCCCCCTCTATATCGGCCACGACGACGAAGGGCATCTCCTTGTGTCATCCGAACTGAAAGGGCTCGAAGGCTTCGCCACCGCATACGGCCAGTTCCCTCCGGGACACTATTTCTATAGCCGTGATAAGGATTTCACCCGCTGGTATATCCGCGACTGGATGCAATATGATAACGTGAAAGATAATCCTGCCAGCGTAGAGGAACTGCACGATGCCCTCGAAGCGGCCGTACGCCGCCAACTGATGAGCGACGTGCCCTATGGCGTACTCCTTTCCGGCGGTCTGGACTCGTCCATCACCTCCGCCATAGCCAAAAAATACGCAGCCAAACGCATCGAGACCGAAGGGAAGGCAGATGCATGGTGGCCGCAGCTGCACTCCTTCGCTGTCGGTCTCAAAGGAGCGCCTGATTTAGTGGCAGCCAAGAAAGTGGCCGATTATATCGGTACTGTCCACCACGAGATCAACTACACGATCGAGGAAGGGCTCGATGCCATTCGTGACGTGATCTACTACATCGAGACATACGACGTGACGACTGTCCGCGCCTCCACTCCGATGTACCTGTTGGCTCGCGTAATCAAGTCGATGGGTATAAAGATGGTGTTGAGCGGCGAAGGGGCGGATGAGGTGTTCGGGGGTTACCTCTATTTCCACAAAGCCCCGGATGCGAAAGCATTCCACGAAGAGACCGTCCGTAAACTGAGCAAACTCTATATGTATGACTGTCTACGGGCTAACAAAAGCTTATGTGCTTGGGGTGTGGAAGGTCGCGTTCCTTTCCTCGACAAAGAGTTTCTCGATATTGCCATGCGCCTCAACCCTGAAGCCAAAATGTGTCCCGGTAGCGTGATCGAGAAGAAAATTCTCCGCGAGGCTTTCGCCGATGTGCTCCCCTCGGAAATAGCCTGGCGGCAGAAGGAACAATTCTCCGACGGCGTCGGCTACAGCTGGATCGACACGCTGAAAAAGGTGACCGCCCAAGCCGTCAGCGACACTGAAATGGCGAATGCCGCCCGGCGCTTCCCGATCAACACGCCTCAGAACAAAGAAGAATACTTCTACCGTACCATCTTCGAAGAGCATTTTCCCAGTGAAAGTGCCGCCCGCAGCGTGCCGAGCGTACCGAGCGTTGCCTGCTCCACCGCCGAAGCTCTCGCTTGGGATACCGCCTTCAAGAACATGAACGACCCCAGCGGACGGGCGGTGAAAGGGGTACATGAAGCGGCATACTGACATACCGATCTCCGTAACAAAACACACTCAAATCTGTATGTTATATAAAAAACAGAAACAAACCTCTAAACTGAAGTTTGCTTCTGTTTTTATATGACCTTCACTAATCCCGCACGCAACGGATAGGGAAATAACAAGCTCCGACTGCTGCCGCTGAGACATTATTATTAATCATATCATTGTCGCCATCCAAATATGGAAGCATCGGAATTCCCTTTGACAAGATATCGACCCAAAATAAGACAGTTCCTTCTAACTCCGTTGAATTAAACTTAGGAGTATTGGTTTTACCAAACCCTGTTGTCTGTCCCAGTGCAGGCACAGCATAAAGTGAGAGTCCACTCAAATTATCAGGAGTATTATCACCAGACTTCCACCATTGAGCAGCCGCCCAATCACGACTATCTTTATTTTCCGCCACATTAGAAGCCATCATATGCCACCAGTCAAAGCCAAAAATATAATCAATATATTCCATGTCTGCATAATAATTTCCAAATACACCATGCGTAAAACTTGTCGGAATATGCCACCCTTCGGGGCAAAGACTATTATTAGTTTGTCCTTCTATATCTTGTGAAAGAATATTGTAATCTGAACCAAGATTCTGGACATATGGATCGTAATCTCCCGCCACAGCCGAAAAGTTATAATGCAAACCATATCGTTTCTTCACCTCATCGCTCTGACTTTCCACATCAAAACTATCATCTTTCTTATAATAATCATACATAGCTGCTTTCTGATACTGAGTACCTGTCGAATATTCGTTAAGATAAACAGTTTGAGACTTTTGGTCATCCGTTGCGCTCCGCTGATAAACCAAAGAAGTTCCATCCTTAAACTTTGTAGCACGCAAATTCTCTCTCATCCAATAAGACGCTCCTATCTTGACAATAGGATACTCAATACCGTCAGCATCCGAAATGGTATAGGGTTCTAACTTATACTTATCAATCCCATTTTTGCATTCCTTGACATTTTTAGATGATGTAATCATCAATTTGGAGATTTCCTCCTTCCCTCCAGTTCCCGCAATAAAAGCTGCAAGAGGTGACACATTACCATTTTCATAACTACCCCGCATTGTCCAACCAATGTTACCTCCGGCAATATTCCTACTGCCTTTAGCACCTCCTAGATATTTCGCTATATATCCATTGGCAAGGTCTACCTTGTTATCTTCACCTACAGGATAAACGGCTACGACCTGATAAGTCACGCCATTTTGCCCCGGAATACGGCCGAACCCTTCCTTACAGATCTCCGCAACCTGCTTATCGCCATCCATCACTTTCCACACGTTGGATTTATCCCAATCTATATCATTTATATCGATATAATTCTCAACTGTGACAGGCATACTGAACCGGGTTCCATCAGTCAAGATAAATTCCACATAGTCATCATAGACCTTCACATCGCTAAAGAACGAGCTACCACCGTCCCCACCGCTACCGGCAGGACCTTGTGAGCCGGTCGGACCCTGTTCTCCCGTTTCGCCACGCTCACCTGAGACTTTCGCCCATTGCTTGCCTCCGTCTACAGAAAGATAAACGGCAGTATCATTCTTCTTACCCCCACCAATCAGAATGGCATCATCCGGCAATTGGCTTCCTAATTTCAATTCAGGAGGTATATTCTGTGTATTAGCGCCGATTATATTGCCTTTAGAATCTTTCATCAGTTCGCCGTCAAGTGTCCAATACCAATTTCCATCTTCCGACTGCTTTATACCGATCAGGGGGGTATTCCCTTTTTCGCCTTTCTCGCCGTGATAGATCGTAGCCGGTTCCTGATTCTTAAAACGTATCGTATAACCGACCGTATCACTGCCTAAAACCACAGGAGTGACATCCGTGATATAGTCATTTTCGTCCATCAACTTTTGAAGAGCATCAATATTGCTACTGGCCGCAGCCTGCCAGGTTTCCAAAGCTTCGATACGGTTCTCCAATCCCGAAATCTTATTCCATAAATCTTCATCATTATAGCATCCGGTCATAAACACAGCAGAAAGAGCTAACCAAACACAAATACTTGTTTTTATCTTTTTCATTTTTCTGTTATATAAAAATTCGATTAATAATACTAATCAGTCTTGACTACCGGCATCCAGCGATGCCGGTAGTCAAGACCATTCGGTGCCAGTTACCAGCACCGTTCAGTGCCGATGACCGGAACAAATTATAATTCACCCGGACGTTCTTCTTCTCCGGGAATATTTCCCACATACAAAGGATAGGGGAAGCGGTTTCGACGGGGTTCCTTCAACAACTTCTTTGAATTTGTGCTTGCCTGAGTCGCAACCTCCAAATAGTAAGCCCCCTTATTTAACTGAGGAATGATAAATGAAAAAAAAGATGGGTCGTTGCGTAGTAAAGCAGAAACCGGGACAGGGATTTCCGTTTTATCCGTATCGGACACGAAGAAGAAGCCGACCGTCTGCCCTTCAGAACCGGTTATCTTCACCCGGTTGCCTTCGCCGTTAAGACCACCGCCCGGAGTGATCCGAAGATTTTCACTGCCGGTTGCCACATCGACAACTTTCGTAATGGTCGGCAATCCTTCTTCCGTACCGGCGACAATCACACTGATGTTTTTCAAATCTTCCTTAAATTCGATACGGGGTGAACAACGTAAAGTTACATTGTTGACCGACGGATCGAATTTGGCATCCGGACCTATAAACGGACCGTCCACGCCAAGTGAATTATTCGCAAACCCGAACTCTACGGTAGAAGCATTGTAAAGTTCTATCTTAGCCTGGGCCATCAAGTCGTTATAGGCACTCTCCAACTCAGACGCCGTAAATTTACTGTTCGTTGCAGCCAGCTTGCATAAGTCTTTGACTGAACGATTTGCCTGATAAGTTACATTAAAAGAAAAGTCATCATCACGCTCCGTCAGCTTATTAGCGACTAATTTGCCGGTAATGCTACGCATTTTAGGTTCGTTTAAAGCCATAAATTTAAAATTTGATTAAGTTCGATTAGAACTATTTCCTTTTATGGCGTTTTTCAAGTAACGAAATCCATATCAACAACCAAAACACACCTTATTTTGGCAAAAAGGTTCAAACGGGTAATAAAAATTAATACAAAAACCCGTTTTGTTAGGATTTATTTTATAGATTTGCATCATTATTAACGTAGTTCTAATCGAACTATGTCTATTTTTTTGTTTCCTTTTAATTATCAATTATTATTACAAATACGAACTTCCGGCTACTTTCGTAGTACAAATGGGATTCCTGCCATTTATAAGAAATCCTCCCGCATCGGACTGAACGTGTCGATCAGAACACCAGTTTCCAAGCATATGCAACCATGCAGAATACCCGGTTTCATATATACGCCGTCACCCGGACGCACAATCTTCGTTTCACCGTCCGTCGTGAACTCGAACACACCACTCGCTACATAAGTCGTTTGCGTATGCGGATGTGTATGCGGCGTTCCGATTGCTCCTGTTTCGAACTTGACTTTGACCATCATCAGGTTGTCGTTATAACCCATGATTTGCCTAACGATACCTTCACCCGCTGATTCCCATGGCATTTCTGCCTCAAACTGAAAATTGTTACTCTCGTATTTCATGATTTTGCAATTTAATTATTACAAAAATAATCGTTTTTTCGTACATTTGATGCATTATTAAATCTATCAACATGAAAAATAGAATTTCTACTGGGGCGCTCTTCGCCATGCTTATACTTATGGCCATGCTTCCCCGAACCGGACATTCACAAGAAATCGATCCCAACGCCTATTACGAGATCGTAAGCAGCAACAACCTGGTTCTCGACAATCAAGACAGCGAAGACGACGGGACCCAGATATTCATCAACAACCGTGTGGAGAACCGCGTGTCGCAGGTATGGCAACTGACGACTCCCGGCCATGGGGTCTATAAGATCTGTACGCCCCTCTCCGATAAATGCGTGGACAACAACAACACGAAAGAACCGGGCCCGGTTATCCAGTGGGACAACGGAGCGACCAATATGAACCAATTCTGGAAACTCACGAAGATAGGAGGAAACACCTACACGTTCACCAACATAACAAACGGGTTGAACCTCGGTATCAGTGACGACGGGCAACCAGGAAAAGCGGCTCTCCAGCTTGTCGCTGATTCGACCAGTGCCAGACAACACTGGACAAACATCAAAATTGACAAGGAGGCCCTGCGCAGTTCCAGTGACAAGGATTGGGAGAACGAAACTATCTTCGCTATCAACAAGGAGCCGGGGCATACGACTTATGTCCCCTTCCCTTCCGTGGAAAGCCTGAAAAGTTCGCCAGACTACCGCAAAGCCTGGCTTCGCCCGAACTCGCCGCGCTACCAGTTGTTGAACGGCAACTGGAAATTCAATTGGGTAAAACAGCCGTCCGAGCGTCCGGTCAATTTCTATAAACCGAACTACGATGTTTCCGGCTGGAAAGAAATTCCGGTTCCTTCCAATTGGGAAATGTACGGATACGGTACTCCTATTTATACAAACATCACGTATCCGCATCGCAACAACCCTCCTTTCATACAAGGCAAGAAAGGATACACGATTATGGACGAACCCAACCCGGTCAGCTCCTACCGCCGCGACTTCAATATTCCGGACGACTGGAAAGGAAGTGAAATCTTTATCCATTTCGACGGAGTCTACAGTGCAATGTACCTCTGGGTGAACGGAAAGAAAGTCGGGTACAGCCAGGGAGCGAATAACGACGCAGAGTTCAATATCACGAAATATGTAAAGCCGGGAAAGAACGTCCTGGCTGTCGAAGTGTACCGTTGGAGCGACGGCAGCTACCTGGAAGACCAAGATATGTTCCGCCTGAGCGGTATCCATCGCGATGTTTATCTGTTCGCGACTCCCAAGCTGCGCTTGCGCGATTACTATCTGACCGCTTCCTTCACAGGAGATGACCTGAGCAAGGCGATATTCAATGTCCGTACAAACGTGACGAACTATGGCAAAACAGTGGACGAAGCGGTTGTCGACATCACGTTGCTGGACCAAGACGGCAAACAGGTGGCCTTTATATCCGATGTTGTCAAAGACATCAGGAAAGGACAGGAAACGATCAACACGGCCAGCGTCGAAGTCAAGAACCCGCGTCTCTGGTCTGCCGAGACTCCCTACCTTTACACGGCGATACTGGAATTGAAAGACAAGACTGGCAAAACACTAGAAGCTATGTCTTCACAATTCGGTTTCCGCAAAATCGAGATCAAGAACAAGCGGGTATATATCAATAATGAGCAGGTGTTCTTCAAAGGAGCCAACCGCCATGACATCCACCCTCAGCACGGAAAAGCGGTTCCGGTCGAGTCGATGATCGAGGATATATTGCTTTTCAAGCGTTATAATCTGAACACGATCCGCACGAGCCATTATCCGAACGATGCCAAGATGTACGCATTACACGACTACTATGGCCTCTACGTGATGGACGAAGCCGATATAGAGTGTCACGGCAACCATTCGATCAGCAACAAGGAAAGCTGGTTACCCGCCTATGTAGACCGTATGGTTCGCATGGTCGAGCGTGACAAGAACCACCCGTCCGTCATCTTCTGGTCTATGGGTAACGAATCCGGTGACGGCAAAAACTTCGACACCGTATACAAGGAAGCCCGCAAACTCGATCCGCGTCCGATCCATTATGAAGGCAAAAACCGGATCGCCGACATGGATTCCCGAATGTATCCTTCCATCGAGTCGATGAAGCAACAGGACGAGGAGAAGAGCGACAAACCGTTCTTCCTTTGCGAATATGCGCATGCAATGGGTAATGCGATCGGTAACCTCGATGAATATTGGGATTATATCGAAAACCATTCCTGCCGCATGATAGGCGGTTGTATCTGGGACTGGGTGGACCAGGGTATCAACAAATATGGCGAATTGTCTGACCGTTACTACTTCGGCGGTGGCTTCGGCGACAAACCTAACGATTTTGATTTCTGCTGTAACGGTATCGTAACTCCCGACCGCCAGGTAACTCCTAAATTGATCGAAGTGAAAAAAGTGTACCAATATATCAAATTCAAACCGGTAGAGTTGAAGGCTGGTAAAGTGAAGCTGGAAAACCGCTACGATTTCCTTAATCTGAATCAGTTCGATTTACAATGGCAGTTGTTGAAAGACGGCCAAATAGTCGAATCGGGCGTATTATCTTTAGGCGATGCAGCTCCGAACAAAGACATCGAAGTGACGATTCCTTATAAAACGGCTTTGGATGCCGGCAGTGAATACTTCCTCAACCTGTCAGCCCGGTTGAAAAAAGATTGCAATTGGGCGAATGCCGGGCACGAAGTAGCCTCCGAGCAATATTCACTGACCGGAAAGATTGCAGTAGCTCCTGTCGACACAGCTTTCAACGACACACTGAAAGTCGAAGAAGAAAAAGAGCAGATCGGTTTTCGCGCTCCGGGATTCTTCATCGCTTTCAATCCTGAGACAGGCAAGATGGTTTCTTTACGCTATGCCGGTACGGATATGATCTATAATAAGGAAGGTTTCGATTTCAACTGGTTCCGTGCAATGGACAATGATAAACGGGATTATCTGCCGACCACCGTCAAAAAGCAGGCATTCGACTGGAAGCAGGCCACCGACAAAAAGTCGGTGACCATTACCACGAGCTTGGAAGCTACCGTAGGAAGCGGAACCCAAAAAGTGGTACTGCCATTCGACGTCACCTATACAGTCTATGCAAACGGTACGGTCGATGTAGACGCGACTTTCAAAGCTGGCAACGACTTCAACCTGCCTCGCCTCGGCCTCCAGGTTGCTTTGAACCCGACACTCGAACAGGTGGAATGGTACGGACGCGGCCCGATTGAAAACTATTGGGACCGCAAAAATGCAGCCTATGTCGGCCTGTACAAGAACACCGTGACTGGAATGGAAGAAGCCTACGTACGTGCCCAGTCGATGGGTAACCGCGACGATGTACGCTGGCTGACGCTAAAAAGCCTCGATAACCAAGGTATCCGAATCACATCTAAAGACCACCTGAACTTCAGCGCACTCCACTTCACCGATCCGGAACTGTGGGAACTGACTTACGGGCATGACCTCGACAATATCCGCCGTGCGGAAGTGATTCTAAATCTCGATTGCATCCAGCGTGGTATTGGAAACGGCAGTTGCGGCCCAGGCCCGCGCCCACATTATGAAATTGAAAAGAACAAAAACTATAGCTACTCGTTCCGCATCGAGAACGCGAAGTAACCTATCGGCGAATGAAGACTTAACCGCCTTGTTTCCACGCTCGACGCGGGATCGCAAAAGAACAGGCATTATCTACGGCCAGTTATAACGCGATCCTGTGCCCAGCACAGGAATAAGGCGGTTTTTATTCACCGATAAAGCATCATTCAAACAAAGCAACCATTTACTAAGCCCCTATAAAGAATGAAGAAAATCTTATTGACCGCAGGCTTTACCCTATTCGCTTGGGGATCGACCTGCCTGGCGCAAAGCACGTATTTCAGCGACAGTAAAGAATGGCTCCGGAAAGCTGAGGCCTGCAAGCCGGAGTTGAGTTATCAGACTATTTCTCCCGTCAAAGTCGTCCGTTCCGTACAGGACACAAAAGCATTCCAGGGCTGGCGGATGGAAGATGCCGGACAACCGGATATCCTCTTCAACGAGCCGTTCAAAAAGCATCCAGCCATTACCCTGGATTTCGGCAATCATTATACCGGCTATCTCACTTTCTCCATCAAACCGTCCGGATTAAAAGCAGCAGACGCACCCGTCCGGCTTAAGTTCACCTTTGCAGAAGTTCCGGGAGAGTTGAACACCCCGCTCGAACCTTATAAGGGAGGTTTGGCCCGTTCCTGGGTGCAGGACGAGATCGTGACGGTCATGAGCGTCCCCCACGAGATGACGATCCCGCGCCGCCTGGCAGGACGCTACCTGAAAATCGAACTGCTGGGCATATCGGGCAGTTTCGACTTCGTGTTCGACAAGCTGACCTTCAAGACACAAACCTCCGTCACCAACGAAGCACCGGCTTTAGCCTCTACCACCGATCCTCTGGTCCGGGATATATATAAAGTAGGCTTGAATACCCTGAAAGAATGCATGCAGACTGTCTATGAAGACGGCCCCAAACGGGATCGCCGCCTGTGGATCGGCGACCTCTATCTCGAAGCATTGGCAAACGCCCATACGTTCAAGAACCATGAACTGACCAAACATTGCCTGTATCTGCTCGCCGCCTTCGCCAACGACGAAGGCTTGCTGCATGCCACACTGCTCGAAAAGCCTCAACCCCATCCGCAATACGGCACGCACACACTGGACTACTGCCTCATTTATAACGTAGCATTGTTGGAATACCTGAAAGAGACGGGGGACAGGGAAACAGCGAATGACCTGTGGCCTGTTGTTGTCCGCCAGATAGAGTTAGCACTTCGCCAGTTTTCACCGGAATGGATCTATGACATGGACAAGAAACCTCAATACTGGTTGGTATTCGACTGGAAAGACGGATATGACCGGCAGGCTTCCATGCAAGGACTAACGATTTTCGCCCTACAACACAGCTACGAATTGGCTAAAATGTTAGGCAAAGAAAAGGAGGCCGGCGAATGGCCGACAATAGCCGGCAAGATGAAGAAAGCTGCCCGCCAACATTTCTATGACAAGAAGCGAGGAGTAATGGTCAGCGGCAAAGACAAACAAATCTCCTATCTGTCGCAAGTTTGGATGATCCTATCCAACACACTGGACAAAAAAGAAGGGGCTAAGGCAATGGCTACCGTCATGTCCATGCCCGACGCTTGCTATCCGGGCTGCCCCTATGCTTACCATTATGTGATAGAAGCCCTTCTGCAATGCGGCATGCCGCAAGAAGCACGCAAACTGATTACCGATTATTGGGGTAGTATGGTAAAGCGGGGAGCCGATACCTTTTGGGAAGTCTATGACCCGAACAATGATTACCTTTCCCCCTATGGCTTCTTCGTAATCAATAGCTATTGCCATGCCTGGAGTTGCACCCCGATCTATTTCATCAACAAATATCCGGAGATATTCCAAAAATAACCTCTTTCATGCCGGTTAAGGAACTGTATCAAAATACCTATATGATTTCTCTTAGGCACGGATTACATGGACTTTTTTATTCTTTCCTCGTGTAACCCGTGCCAAAAAAACAAATAGCAAGCGAATTTTTATTTTGACCTCATGAAATCTTTCAGGAGGTGTGTCGATCAGCAGTCAGAATTTCTTCCCATCCTTCCAAAACCAAAAGTCCTCATCATAAACTCAGATAGCCATTCGCATAGAACAACTTACAATAATAAAGATAAAACAAGTATCCTCATTACTATTTATAACATAAAACAGCCCTATTTATAACAATTCATCACAAATACATTATTATTATACATTAAGACATAATTTACGTATCAAAAATGTCAAAACGTCGTATATTTGCATTGCAATAAAACAAAAAGACATATTAAACAAAATAATAGCGATAAAAATGACAGAACCAATCAGATTTACAAAGATGCACGGAGCCGGAAACGACTACATATACGTGAATACAATGGCTTTTCCGGTCCGGAACCCGGAAGAGCTTGCCATTAGGTTGAGTGCTCCCCATACCGGGATCGGCTCGGACGGACTGGTTCTGATCGGTTCATCAAAAATCGCCGACTTCAGCATGCGTATTTTCAATGCGGACGGTTCCGAAGCCATGATGTGTGGAAATGCCTCCCGTTGTATCGGCAAATATGTATATGACAAAAGACTGACGAACAAAAAAAACATTACGCTGGAAACATTATCCGGCATCAAGGAGTTGCAACTGACCACCCGGAAACTTTCCGGTTCCCACGAAGAGGTAACCGAAGTGACGGTCGACATGGGCTGTCCGGTAATAGGTGAAACAGCCCTTGAAATAGAAGCCGGAGACTATTTTTATACGGGAACGGTCATCTCGATGGGGAATCTGCATCTTGTCATTTTTGTCGAAGATATCACGAATATAAATCTGCCGGTCATCGGACCTTTATTGGAATGCCATCCGCTGTTCCCAAACCGGACGAATGTCGAATTTGTCCAGGCGCTAAGTACAGACGAAGTACGGATGAAGGTTTGGGAACGCGGTTCCGGCATTACGCAAGCCTGTGGGACCGGAGCCTGTGCGACAGCCGTAGCAAGCGCAGTGCGCGGGAAAACCGGACGAAAAACCAAAGTCGTCATGGATGGAGGCCCTCTTACCATCCATTGGGATGAAAGTTCCGGACACGTCTATATGACTGGCGGGGCGGTCAAAGTATTCGAGGGGGAACTGGAAATATAAACACAACAAAAAACTATTGATAGAATATGGCACTGATTAATGAACATTTCCTGAAGCTGCAAAACAACTATCTGTTCTCGGACATCGCAAAGAAAGTAAACAGTTTTAAGGTTACACATCCCAAAAAGAAAATTATCCGCATGGGTATCGGCGATGTGACGCAACCGTTAGCCCCTGCCGTCATCGAAGCCATGCACAAGGCGGTCGACGAGATGGCAAGCAAGGATACATTCCACGGATACGGCCCCGAACAAGGCTATCCGTTCCTGATAGATGCCATCATCAAGAACGATTATGCCAGTCGCGGCATCTTCCTCGAACCCGGAGAAGTGTTCGTGAGCGACGGAGCCAAAAGCGACTGTGGAAACATCGGTGACATGCTTCGTCACGACAACAGTATCGGTGTGACAGACCCGGTCTATCCGGTATATATCGACTCGAACGTGATGAGCGGACGGACCGGTACGCTGGAAAACGGCAAATGGAGCGACGTGGTCTACATCCCCTGCACCGAAGCCAATAACTTCGTGCCCGATCTGCCCAGCCGCCGCGTAGACATCATTTACCTCTGCTATCCGAACAACCCGACAGGAACAACGATTACAAAAGATCAGCTGCAGGAGTGGGTAAACTACGCAAACAAGATTGGTGCAGTGATCATTTATGATGGCGCATATGAAGCATATATTTCCGAGGACAATGTAGCACATTCCATTTATGAGTGTGAAGGCGCAAGAACTTGTGCGATCGAGTTAAAGAGCTTTTCCAAGAACGCTGGATTTACCGGTGTTCGTCTGGGATACGCAGTTGTTCCGAAAGACCTGAAATGCGGAGATGTTTCCTTACATCAGATGTGGGCAAGACGTCACGGAACAAAATTCAACGGTGCTCCGTACATCGTACAGCGTGCCGGCGAAGCAGTTTACAGCGAGGCTGGTAAAGCACAGTTAAAAGAGCAGGTTGCTTACTACATGAAAAATGCAGCAGCCATCAAAGGCGGACTGCAGGACGCAGGATTTGAAGTATTCGGCGGCGTAAATGCACCGTACATCTGGTTAAAAACACCGGATCAGATGACATCCTGGGAATTCTTCGATTACCTGCTTGAGAAAGCAAACGTTGTAGGTACACCGGGATCAGGATTTGGACCGAGTGGAGAAGGATACTTCAGACTGACAGCATTTGGAACATATGAAAATACACTTGCTGCCCTGGAGAGAATCAAAGCATTATAATTAACGTAAATTCAAAAAAGAGCAAAAAGACATCCGGCAAGCCGTCTCAGGCTGTCGGATGCTTTTTTGCTCTTTTTTGTTCACTACCTATCGTGTTATCAAAATAATTCTACTTTTTGAAAGACGCACGTTTTCTTAAAGTCGGATCCAGAATCTTCTTACGGATTCTCAGGCTCTCCGGAGTTACCTCCAGCAGCTCATCTGTATCGATGAAATCCAGTGCCTGCTCCAAGCTGAGTACTCTCGGCGGTGTCAGTGTCAGCGCCTCATCAGCAGAAGAAGAACGTGTATTTGTCAGATGTTTCTTCTTGCAGACATTTAACTCAATATCTTCTGCACGGGAGCACTGTCCGATAACCATTCCGGAATATACTTTCTCGCCAGGTCCGATAAACAGGGAACCACGCTCCTGTGCGGAGAACAGACCGTATGCTACGGATTCACCGGATTCAAATGCGATCAGGGAACCAAGTTTACGATACTGGATATCTCCACGGTACGGCTCATAACCACAGAAGATGGTATTGATGATACCGTTACCTTTTGTATCTGTCATAAAGTCGCCACGATAACCGATGAGACCACGGGACGGGATCTTGAATTCAAGACGGGTATAACCGCCGCTGATGCTTCCCATGTTCTGCAGCTCACCTTTACGCTGACTCAGTTTTTCAATAACAACACCGGTAAATTCATCCGGTACATCAACGTAAGCCATTTCCATCGGCTCTGTTTTTTTACCATTTTCATCGGTATGGTACAGAACTTCTGCTTTACTTACTGCAAACTCGTAACCTTCACGACGCATGTTCTCGATCAGGACGGACAGATGCAGTTCACCACGACCGGATACTTTGAAGCTGTCGGCACTGTCTGTTTCCTCTACGCGGAGAGAAACGTCGGTGTTCAGCTCTTTGAAAAGACGGTCACGGATGTGACGGGAAGTAACGTATTTACCTTCCTGACCTGCCAGCGGGCTGTCGTTTACGATGAAGTTCATGGAGATGGTCGGCTCAGAGATCTTCTGGAACGGGATCGCTACCGGATTTTCCGGATCACAGATCGTATCACCGATATGGATATCAGCAATACCGGAGATCGCTACGATAGAACCGATCTTTGCCTCTTTTACTTCTACTTTATTTAATCCGTCAAACTCATACAGTTTGCTGATGCGGACTTTTTTCTGTTTCTCAGGATCATGTGCGTTCAGCATGATGGCATCCTGGTTGACACGCAGGCATCCGTTGTCGACTTTGCCGACACCGATACGTCCAACGTACTCATTGTAATCAATGGTACTGATCAGAACCTGTGTGTTTGCATCCGGATCACCTTCCGGAGCCGGAATGTAGTTTAAGATGGTCTCAAACAGTGGCATCATGTCTTTTGGCTCGTCGTTCAGATCTAATGTTGCGTAACCGTTCTTTGCAGATGCGTAAACGAACGGGCAGTCAAGCTGCTCATCGGAAGCATCCAGATCCATAAACAGTTCCAGAACTTCGTCGATAACCTCATCCGGTCTTGCTTCCGGACGGTCGATCTTGTTGATGCAGACGATAACCGGCAGATTCAGCTCTAATGCTTTCATCAGAACGAATTTTGTCTGTGGCATAGCGCCCTCAAATGCGTCAACCACAAGGATAACGCCGTTTACCATTTTCAGTACACGCTCAACCTCGCCACCGAAATCGGCATGACCTGGTGTGTCGATAATATTGATTTTTGTATCTTTGTAAAATACTGCAGTATTTTTTGACAGAATCGTGATTCCTCTTTCACGCTCGATGTCATTGGAATCCATGACACGTTCCTGCACTTCCTGATTCTGACGGAAGACGCCGGACTGTTTCAGCAGCTCATCAACCAGTGTTGTTTTACCGTGGTCTACGTGAGCGATGATGGCAATATTTCTAATGTCCTCTCTCTTTGTTTTCATTACATGTATCCTTCCTTCTGAATAGATCAGTTGTTAAGTCTTTCCTATCTAAATGATAGAAAATATATAGTATTCATTAGTGCAACCAACTTATTTTATCACAAAATTCAGATTTGGCAAGAGGAAGAATGAAAAGGTTGTCGACATTTTTTTCGTAAAATCGCAAGTTTTTCATGTTAGATTGTATTTGCCGGCAGAAAAAAGTGGTTTTGAGTTCTAAAAATGAAAAACTGGAATAAATTGAAAGCACAAAGAAAGTACATGTGAAGAAGGGAGCTTACAAAGATGACAGATAAATTATTTGAGAACAATCAGGTGTCGATGATGGGAGAAATTGTTTCGGAGTTTCAGTTCAGTCATGAGGTGTTTGGAGAAGGATTTTATATGGTAGAACTGGCAGTGAACCGTCTGAGTAACTATTCGGATTACATTCCGCTGATGATATCAGAACGACTGATCGATACAGAGCAGGATTACACCGGACAGCTGATTCGGGTATCGGGACAGTTCCGTTCCTATAATCGCCATGAAGAGAAAAAGAACCGCCTTGTTCTGTCGGTGTTTGTGAGGGAACTTGAATTTTTGGATGAGATTGATGAAAATGAGAAAACGAATCAGATTTTTCTGGATGGATACATCTGCAAGGAGCCGATTTACCGGAAAACACCGTTGGGACGTGAAATCGCGGATGTGTTGCTTGCGGTCAACCGTTCTTATGGAAAATCAGACTACATACCCTGTATCTGCTGGGGCAGAAATGCCCGCTTTGCTTCTGGGTTTACGGTAGGAAGCCATATTCAGATCGTGGGACGTGTACAGAGCCGGGAATATGTAAAACGGATTGATGAGGAAAATGTAGAGCACCGGGTAGCTTATGAGGTATCCGTGAGCAAAGTAGATCTGCTGGAGAATGACTAGCGTACCATCCGGCTCGTACGGTGCATTCGGCTCAAGCAACAGATCTGGTTCATACGATAGTTGCATTTTCCTAACAAATGTGCTATCTTAGTTCACAGTTCATGAAATCCGTTGGGATCGGATGAGTGAAACGGAGAGTTCACGTAGTGTGTTCGTATGTGACTTCAAAGGAGGAGACTATGAGTACAGGAAAAATACAGGTATATTATGGTGAAGGACGGGGAAAAACCTCCGCAGCACTGGGATATGCCATTCATGAAGCCAGCAAAGGTGAGTCCGTGATCGTTATTCAGTTTTTAAAACAAAAAGATGAGGATGAGATCAGTTTTCTGGGACGGTTGGAGCCGGAAATTCGTCTGTTTCGTTTTCAGAAATCGGAGAAGTTTTACAGAGAATTGCCAGCAGAAGAACAGTTGGAAGAGCAGATGAATATGAAAAATGGCATTAGTTATGCTAGAAAGGTGTTGCAGACAGGTGAGTGTGATATCCTGATCCTGGATGAAGTGTTGGGACTTCTGGATCAGAACATTGTGCCGGAGGAAGAGATTCTTCAGTTGATGGCAATGAAATCAGATGACATGCATATGATCATGACCGGTCAGGTGATCAGTGACGGGATCATGGAACAGGCTGATGATGTGTACGAAATCTGTATTAAAAAAGAAGGATAAGTGACAGAATCCCGTCATATCATAAAAAGGATATAAATAAAAATCATAAAGGTTGACATTCTTATAGGAAAGTGCTATATTGAACACAAATGAGACAGTAGTGAGATAGAGGTTGCATGATTTATGAGTAAACTGCCGTATGTACCGTATCACAGATGAGGGCAGTCAAAAGGAAATCATGCCGAAAGGATATACAGGAGCGGCTGTGTGTTACTTGGGCACAGTGTGAAGAACACTGTGACTGTCATCGGAAACGATGGGGCGCTATCACTGGAATAAAGGAATCAACTCTTTTGGAATTAAGAAAGATTTTCAGGAACCAGCGAGTGCGCACGCTGGTTCTTATTTTATGTAAAATTTGTTTGTTGAGAATTGTAAAAAAAGACAGGGAGGACATAGAAAATGCCAATTTTTAAAGGAGCAGGTGTCGCAATCGTTACACCTATGAAAGACAATCTGGAAGTAGATTATGATGCACTGGAGACCAATATTAATTATCAGATCGACAATGGTACCGATGCGATTGTTATCGCAGGTACCACCGGTGAAAGTGCAACTTTATCTGAGGAAGAGCATAAAAAAGTTGTAAAAGCAGCGGTTGAGTTTACAAAACATCGTGTACCGGTTATCGCAGGTACTGGTTCTAACAGCACACAGACAGCCATCGAGCTTTCTCAGGAAGCTGATGCAGACGGAGTAGATGCCGTTCTGATCGTTACTCCTTATTACAACAAAGCAACACAGAAAGGTCTGATCGGACATTACACCAGCGTTGCAGAATCCATCAAAGTGCCGGTGATCATGTATAACGTACCTTCCAGAACCGGATGTAATCTGCAGCCGGCAACGGTTGCACACCTGGTAAAAAATGTAGACAATATCGTTGCCATCAAAGATGCAACCGGTGATCTGTCTCAGGCAGCACAGATGATGAACCTGTGTGACGGTAATTTGGAACTGTATTCCGGAAATGATGATCAGGTAGTTCCGCTGTTATCTATTGGCGGACTTGGTGTTATCTCTGTATTATCCAATATTGCACCACGTCAGGCGCACAATATTGTTATGGAGTTCTTAGAGGGTGACTACAAAAAAGCTGCAAAATTACAGTTAGATGCTATCCCACTGATCAATGCATTATTCAGCGAGGTAAACCCGATTCCGGTAAAAGCTGCCATGAATATGCTTGGTATGCAGGCTGGACCGCTCAGAGCACCGTTGTCTGAGCTGGAGGATGCACACAAAGAGATTCTTCGTCAGGAAATGATCAAATACGGTCTGATGAAATAAGGATCATCTCAGTCTGAGTTGAGACTCCCACTTCTGCAAGTGGTGAGTAGTAACAA
>ERZ772854.1366-NODE-1366-length-23774-cov-4.547789_pt1 | contig 23774 bp, 27 predicted proteins | sample MGYA00580844_ERZ772854 | MGnify/ENA primary metagenome ERZ772854 (study PRJEB29015, sample SAMEA2737727) | human gut metagenome | biome: human gut; feature: human-associated habitat; material: faeces | place: China | collected 2012 ...
TAGACTACTTGTGTCCATGCGTTCTTTCCTTTCCGTCTCGCTTGATTTGACCACCTTTTACCCGATTGGTTACGGCAGATGTTGCCATTTCTGCAATACGAGCTATACTCAAACTTATTGATTGTTCGCCCCTTTGCTCCATTTCCATTACAGAAACTTCTTCACTACTATGGGCTCTGCTGACTTCTCACAGTTCGTTGTTACTAGGCAAATGAAACCTCTGTGAGACCTCCACGCTTAAGGTGCACGCTCTTTCTCCTCATAAACCCGCCGCATTTACTCTGCTTCTACAAATGTGGTAGTTATTAGACTTTGCTGTCTTTCGCCAGCTTATCTCTCGAAGCCTAGCCTCATATGCGATTTCTGTCCGTCGGACCAAGGATTTGCCTACAGCTTCCTTCAGATTCCACCTCACGATGGACACCCTTGCTGTTCAGCTATACATTTCCCACTACCTGGGCATGTTCAGGACTTTCACCTGCGAGAGCGCGCCCATGGCGCACAAGGTAAAAAAGGATGCTGAAATTCTCGCCAGCATCCTTTTTTCTATCCATCTCAATTTTCAAACTTTTTATTATGTACCTTACACTTTACTTTTATCATCCTATGAAAATTTTAGCAAAACTTTCTCATATTAAGACTCATTTAATTCTTTATACATTTGAAATAAATCATAATACAATCCATTTTCATCAATAAGTTGCTCGTGTGATCCGCATTCAGCAATTATTCCATTATTAAGGACAACAATCTGATCTGCTACTTCTACCATATAATTAAACCTATGCATTATAATAAAAGCAATTTTGTTGTTTGTTTCATCATGGATTGTTTTTAATATTGCAGATTCTGTCTTTAAATCAAGGGATGCATTTGGTTCGTCAAAGACATAAATATCAGCTTCGCGATATAAAGTTCTTCCAAGAGCTAGCTTTTGCCATTGTCCTATCGACATCTGGGTTCCTTCTTGAAATTGATATCCAAGATTTTGTGACAAATCATCTGCACATTCTTCCAATCGAATTTTTCTTAGAATATCTATTACATACTCTTTACTATATTGCTTGCATATGTCTCCATAAATTATATTATCTGCAATAGTACTTTCATATTGAATATAGTTTTGAAATAAAGCACTCACTTTTTTGCGATACTGATTCAAGTTAATTGTTTTTAAATCATAATTATTAACAAAAACCGTTCCTGAATAATCATCATATATTCCCATTATTATTTTTACCAATGTTGTTTTTCCAGAGCCATTGTTTCCCATAAAAATAACCAATTCGCCCGCTTTTATTTCTAAATTTATGTTTTTAAGAGCATAATTCTTTTTTCCTTGATATTTATAAGACACGTGATCCAATTTGATAGAAACAATATTCTCAATTATAATTCCAGATTCATTTGTATTTTCTGGGCTTAGTTCAAAGAAACTTCTTATTTGATCAAGCATGGCACTATTTTTATACAAATATGATAATTGAGAAAACATAGAAACCACACTATCTTTGAGATTTTCAATAGAATTGTTATACAAAACAAAATTACCTATTGATAAAACCCCATTGAAAGTTTGTATCATAATTAGTATTGTAACAGCAAAATCAACAAGTTTCTCCAGTATAGTCAACATTACAAACGCTTGTCCGCGTTTATTATTCAATCGTATTAGTTTCAAATTGCACAAATCTTTTATGCTATTATATTTTTTGATAAAAAAATCAAACAATCCAAATGTTTTGATTTCCTTAAAATTTTCAGAATTCGTTAATAGATACGAAATATAACTTGCTTTTCTATTAGGTTCAGTGTTTTCTTTTTCTAATATATATTCTTTAAGATTAAATCTTTTTTCAAATAGATATCTAATCACTGGAACAATAGCAATAATTAAAAACAGAACGTAATTATATTTCAATATAATAATTGAATAGGAAACAACACTAATAATTGCAGATGTAAGTGAAAAGAAAATTTTTATACTCCCTAAAACCCCTGTATTAGCATCGTACTGTGCTCTGTTGATCAAATCATATGTATAACTATTTTCGAAATCTTTACACTTTAACGTTGAGGCTTTTGAATATATTTTTTGTTGAAAAAAACGATCAAAATCCAATTCATAATTGTTTAGCTTTACATTAGTAAATATTAATATAATTTCCGAAAAAAGTTGAGTTATGAATAACATTACTAGTAAAAAAACTGCTTCCTGTAATATTGCAGACCGATACTGAATTAAATCTATCAATTTTTGTGTCAACAACAAAGTTATAATTGGCATAACTCCTTTTAATACAGCATCAACTAACAAAATCAAAACATAACGTTTTTTGAATTTACTGATTTCCTTCAATACCCAAATAAAATTATCTATCGGGCTATTTTTTTTTATACTATTTCGTTCCATAATCACTTAACTATATCATCATCATTACCTATTTGTTCAAAATGTTAAATATAACGTTTTAGTAAGGCAACCAAAGAGAGGCTATTATAATTTGGTTGCCCATTTATCAATTTTTAAATAACTTTTACTGAAAACACCCTATTATTCAATCTGACCTGATTTTCTAACTGTCCAAAAAGCTTGTTTAGAGTTTCCAGAACTATATGTTGCAGATGAGCAACTACAACCGCATTTAAAACACTTGTCTTTCCCCCTCGCAGAAGCATATGCACTAGAACCAGAACACATGCATGCCATAGGCTCAACTCCTGAGTCAGTGTATAATTCACTATTCACAGAACGTCCAAACGGATTAACTAATTTCATAGATAGCACCTCCTATAATTTATATACTACACATATCGCCTCTCCATAATATGTTATAGTTGCAGATTATACAAAATCGTATTTATCGACTACTTGCAAAACTTGAGGATTGTTTTCTAATATTTCATGATATAATTCAAGATTTTTTTGGATATATAATCGATTCATTATACATTTGCTATGACGATATTTAAAATTCACATTTTCTTCTTCGAAACAATTCATATAGCACATACCACATAAATGCACAGCCCAACAATCCTTACAATATCTTTTTGCTTCATCGCAAAACTTATCTACATAAAATTCTTTTATTCTACTAATATCTAACCCTGTATACACATTTCCAATAGTTGGAGATGGTCCCATTTTTTCACATAATAAATAATCCCCCGTTGTCGTTACATAAACTCGTCTTGCTCCTGGGACGCAGCAACCATTCAGATAGTAATATGGCATAGGCTTATCAAACAAAAGACGTTTATGTATAAGTGCCAGTTCTTTGACTACATTCTCATGCGCTATCCTTTTTTCAGTTACATCTTCTCCATCAATTTCAGATGTAGCCCAAGTAAACAAAGGATCAAAATAATCATTAATATGATTACTGTTAAAGAAAATTTCTCTTTCAACCTCACTATCTACTCCAAGATAATCCATTGCTTTATCTTTTGTAGCAACAAAAGATGAAGTATATATGACATTATCAGGGAGCCCAGGAAGTTCTTCAAAAAACGTTTCAATCTTATCCAAATTGTCTGTTGTTGGTTCTGACAGAACAGTGTTAATACCAAGTGATAATGTATCCTTGTCCTTAAATGCCTCCAGTAAATTTTTTAAGCCTTTCAAAACGTCTGAAAAAGTACCTTTTCCATTTTTATATACTCTATATTTGTCATTGATTGCTTGTGGTCCATCCAAACTTAATGTAATATGTATCTTTCTACCTAGCTTTGCAAAATATTGTGCAATTTCATTTGTCATCAAAGTCCCATTTGTTGTTATCGCATAAGTAATGTCTTTTCCTGATATTGTTTCACAATAGTCAATACATCTTTTCATCAAATCAAATTTCAGTAATGGTTCCCCACCATAAAATCCTACGTATATTGAATCATCTCCACTATTTTCTATCAAATCATCAATGCCTTGTTTGGCAATTTCATAAGTCATATCCCGGTTTCCAAAATTTCTATACCCTCCTTGTCCCTCATTATAGATGCAATACTTGCATCTAAGATTACATCTCTCAGTTAATTCAAGCGTTACCTGTGCACGATGCTTTGTTAGTTGTCCTTCAAGGTCTGTTATTTGTGAACCGATAAATCCCTCCAAAACGGGAGCTTTTAAAATATTCTCCTGCATTATAGAAGAATATACCTCATTCAATGCCTCTACCGTTACATCCGAATCATTAAGAAGATCCTCTTTATCTGCATTATCTAATATCTTCTGTAAAATATAATAAACGTTACTGTTGACCTCAAAAACTTTTCCAGTTCCAGTATCAAAATAGTACTTTTTTCTTCTTGTCTGAAAACATCGCCCAAGTCTTTTATTGTTCATAAATCCAATTTCATCAAATATACTTTTCACATTTTTTTCCTTTAAGTCCATAGCTATTCTCCTTTTGCACTTTTTTATGTCATTTTTAATTTTGTTGATTAAAACACCCAATAATATCCTTAAACTATACGGAATCAAATCGAACTATGCCGCTTAAAATTTCTGATTGTAAGTGGAAGAAATATTGCAAATACGATCATATAAACTATTACAATCATTGTAACCTGATTTATTACAATATTTCCAACACAAAATGATATATAATATTCATAAAGTGAGGTCCCCAAAGTCGCCATAGCTGGCAATAATGACGTCTCTTTACAAAACGGACAAAACAGCGGAATAATTATTACCAGTAATATAACCACTAATACCGAAAATGGTGAATTCATTTTTGATGACAAAAATAATGTTATTGAAACTATTCCAAGCATCACAATATAATCAATCACTATACATAGCAGTACAGCTTCTTTAAATGAAACGCCATATGGAGACGAAATTGAAGCAATTTGTAAGGGCAAATCCCCACCTTCTGCTCCGAATGTTAATAATGGTATCGCTATCGCAATAAAAGCATTGATTAAAAATATTATTGTTGAAAAAAGTAATGCAGATATTATTTTTGCAGTAATAACCTTATTCTTTCCATACCTAGTTGAAAGAATTATTGAAGCAGTTCCTGTCCGATACTCTTCTGCAAAAACAGGAGCAATAGCAATACAGATTCCTATGATACATATAATAAGCATTTCAGAAGCAGATCCAAAATTTGACCATCCCAACGCATATCCATATTCAAATGGTGTATCAACCGCAAGTGCTTTCTGTATCCAATAATTCTTTTCTAACTTATTTAAGTCCTCACTATCACTAATCCGCTCAACGATTGTCCTATGCCTTGCTTCATAGAATTGTGCTCCATTATTCAACGATACATTTAATAAGTTAGATGATCCCAATTCATTGTTACTATATGCATTCCCTATCATATTCAGATAGCTACGTCTTGGTTCAAAATACTTATAATATACATCATCTTTTAAAGTTACTTCGCCACCACGCATACTTGTCAAATTATTTAAATCACTAAATATTTTCTGATATTCATTTATATCTTGTGTAACACGTTCTTCTGTTAAAACCCCGGAAAGAGTATGAATATATATTTCTTTTCGATATAATACTGCCGCCTTTCCTGACAACATATTTCCAGTTTCGTCCCAAGTATGAAATTGTAGATATGGAAGAAGGAAAAAAATCACAGTTCCGGCAAAACAGCACAAAGTAACCATAACCGTTAGTTTCCTTCTACATAGTTTTACAACTTCAAGTTTTATAAGCTCAACCACAATTTTTCACCGCCCTACATCATTCTGATTTTCTCGAAAATGAAAGAGATATAAATCTTCCAGAGTAGCTTTTTTCATAATAGCATCCACTGATGGTTTTTCGTCTGAAACAACACGCACATCTATCATACCAGCCTCCTCACGATGTATATTAACCACAGTGTATCTGTCATTAACTTGTTCTAATTGTTTCTCTGGAATTTGAATTTTCCAAACCTTACCCTCTAATGATAAAGCCAGATCCTGTGTTTTTCCTGTTAGAATAAGTCTTCCATTTTTCATTAACAAAGTGTAATCTGATATATATTCAATATCTGATACAATGTGTGTTGAAAGAATGACAATCTTTTCTTTGGCAAATTCAGCAATTATATTTCGAAATCGAACACGTTCTTTTGGATCAAGTCCAGCAGTTGGTTCATCCAGTATCAATATTTTAGGATTTCCTAACAGCGTCTGTGCAATGCCAAGCCTCTGCTTCATACCTCCCGAATATGTCTTGATTTTATTGTTAGCAACATCTGATAATGATACTAACTCCATAAGTTGTCTCACCTGTCTATTCGCAGATAATCTCGGGATTCCTTTCAACGCAGCTATATAGCGCATAAATTCTAATGCTGAATAATCCGGATAATATCCAAAATTTTGTGGTAAATATCCAAGCATTCTTCGATACTCTTCTCCCATACTTACAATTCTATTTCCATTGACAGTTATTTCTCCTTCTGTCGGTGCTAAAACATCACAAATCATTCGCATTAAAGTTGATTTTCCTGCACCATTGGCTCCAAGTAACCCATAAATTCCAGGAGTAAAAGTTGTATTTACATGATTTACGGCTACTTTCTCCTTATATTTTTTTGTCAAATTTTTAAGTTGGAGTTCCATAAATCTATCCTCACATTTTGATAATTTCTAGTATTCAATAAAATATTGTCTTGTACACTTTTTTAAAAGCAAATGTAATTCAATTCCTATAATCACAAGAGCAACAAAAAATGCACTATACCATCCTAACAATAATGCTTTACTAAAAAATTTTTCCTCCCAATGTGAAAAATAATAGAACAAAATCATTATCATTCCACACCATCCGCCGCAATACAACTCATTTCGCCTTGAAGAAAAATGATTCAAAACAAAAAGGCATCCAATTACTGTAAACAAAAATGGTACCAATAAATACATAATTGTCTGGCAAATACCAAATGAAAAATTTCTAGCCACAAATAAAGAACAAATTGTCAGCAAAAAAATATCAACAAATCCTATTAATGCAATACGTGAAAACAATACCTGACGTAAAGTAAAGCGTGTAGATATTTCAAGTTCCACTGTCCCATATACAAAAGATCTCGATAATTCTTTTGTCCATGGTAAGAAAAGAAGTGGTACCAATGTAGTAATATTTCCTATCGTATTCATGTCTTCCACCCTTTGCATAATTAGGAAAGCCAATACCAGCACTAGCAAAAATTGTATCACCCATACTTTTTTTCTTATAAACATAAACTGTACTACAAAGAAATTTCTAAAAGTAGTTTTGCTATCTACGCTTTCATATCTGTTAATTTTTAATCGTGCTTTGTGAACGGTTTGTTCCAAAGAATCATTATTTGATGAAGGCAAAATACATAAATAATATTGACTTATTTCTTTTTTCAAATTATTTTTCATCGTTATAAACTCCCATTTTTGATTTAAGCCTATTTGTTGCAATGCGAATACGATACATAACGGAGAACCTACTAATATCAAGAATCTTTGCTATTTCTCCTATCTGCAATTCCTCAAAATATCGCAAAAACAACACTTCTTGCTGCTCCGCTGATAATTCATTAATATAATTATGTAATTCAAAACTATCTATCATCTTATCTATTTCATCAGCAGCTCTAGTTGCAATACTTTCCTCTTCAAATGACGTTATATTTATTAACTTCTTCTTTTTAGTCCAATTAAAGCAAAGATTACGCGCTATCGTATATAACAATGCCTTAGGCTTTCCGTATTCTTGATATTTTGGAATATATTCTATAAATTTCATAAAAGTATCTTGTGTTAAATCCTCTGCATCAGTATAATCTCGAACTTTCCAAAAACAGTACTTAAATATATCATCATAATTGTTTCGAATAATGATTTCTACATCATTAGAGGTTAAATCTATTAGTTTCTTCTTTATCACACTGATAACCCCTCCTTACTATGTATAACAATCGTGAAGCTCAAAATGTGCAAAAAAAACAAAAATATTGATTATAAAAAGATTTTCTGATTTTAATAGCTCTCTTGTAAAAAACGGATGCTGAAATTCTCACAGCATCCGTTTTTCTCTCGTCATTTTTATATCGCTATTTCCACAGCTTTCCCTCTTTATAATGTTTCCTGCACAAAGCCACATAACTCTCATTGGAGCCAAGCATGATCTGTGCACCTTCCCGGACAATCTTCCCATCCGCATATCTGGTATTACACTGTGCCCGTTTGCCACACCAGCAGACCGTTGGGACTTCCTCTATCACCTCAGCGATCTCCATCAGCCGTTTGGAGCCGGGGAACAGGTGATTCAAAAAATCCGTTCGAAGCCCATAACAAAGGACTGGTATTTCATAAAAATCAACGATGTCCGACAGCGTATCTACTTCCTCTGCTGAAAGGAACTGAGCCTCATCGATCAGGATCGCATCCACTTTTTTCCCATGGTATAAATATTCTGTATCTGTTTCATTCCAGATTTTTGAAATTTCTTTCAAAAAATTGTCTACATACTCTGCCGGTGCAGCAAGGCCCATGCGGGATCTGATCTCCCATTGCCCGTCCCGGTTATCCGTTCTTGGTTTTAACAGCACCGCATACTGCCCACGCTCTTCATAATTATAACGCACCATCAGAATGTTGGCAGATTTTGAGCTGCCCATTGCCCCATATCGAAAATACAATTTTGCCACGTTGAAACCTCTTTCTCTCTTGTACTTATCACCATATTATAAGCCCCTGGCACACATATTTCTACATTTTTGCAATGATTTCGCATTTTAGGGAAAAGAAAAAACCGACACTGGCAGTGCTTGCTATGCCCTGTCAGATATCGGTTTCTTCCCTTATCTCATCCTATATTTACTTTTCTCCTCCGCTTTCGATCCAATCTTTAACTTTATCATGATCCAGGACAATGATTTCTTTCCAGTCCACTTCCAGCTCCTCAAAAAGATCGTTCATTGCGTCCCAGATAGTCCATGCTCCATTTCCGGTCAGCCTGCCGCCATCCAGTATATGCTCCTGTGAGTCATACAGGGTATAATCAAATTCCATTTCACTTGTCTGCATGCAGACATACAGGGATTGGGACGGAACAAATAATGCGAAATGCTCCGGTGGCAATGCTTCAAAATACGGATTGTCCCATGCACCAAGTGGCATATGCTCCACAACATCCTGCTGCTGTCTCGTTGGCAAAAAGCGCTCCAGCCTCTGTTGCTCATAAAGAGGTTCAAACTTTTTCTCCAAGTCTTGAATAATCCCATGCACATTATTGAGCAAAACCCATTTTGTAAACCGCTCTCTTGTCCACTCTTTTTTCTCCTCCTCCGTCATCTGACGATGTATCCGGACATGACTTACCGGAAGCTGCTGGCAGATATTCTGCAATGCTTCCAGAAAATTTTGATCCTCATTTACAGATGAGGAAAGATGAAACTCTAAGGATAAGGCATTTTTTCCACCAATGCGGTAAACTACGTCAAAATCCAGTCCCTTGATACGGATTCCAAGCGTTGCACGAATGCGCTTATCCTCTATGACGGTCTGCCACTGTGCATAATCCCGAAACTGCTGCATTGCTTCTTCCGCATATTCATAACGTTCGCATACACTCTGCTTACAACCGCGTGTTGTCCATGTTGCAAGATCCTTGATCACATAATAAGTAACAATTTTGTTTTGTTCCATTTACTTTTCTCCTCTTTTCTCTTTTTATTACACTGCTACATCCGTTGGCTCTTTCTTGAGAAAATCTGTTACTGGTTGAAATCCTATGTTATCAACAAAATAACTATCCGTTTTCCCATTCCTATGTAGCACAACAACATCACTGACAGATAAGGAATGCCCGAAAAAATCAGACGGTCGGTCTATGTTGAACCGGCAGTAAATATCATCCAGTATAGTTTTTTCATCCAGTGGTGCCGTATAGGTTAGGTCATACCTCGTATGCTCCACAGCCACACCTTCGCTCTGCCAGAATGGCAGATCCATAAAATAAAACTGCCGATTTTCCATATTTTCTTTCAACTGAAAGATCTCAAAATAGTCACCCGCAACATCGGATGTCTCCTGACCGGAGTCTTCCGGTTCCGCTTTTCTTATCTGTTCCTCTATCCGGTCGATCAGATCTGCTGCTGTTGTCTGAATCGTATGCAAGGATGCCCGCAGTTCCGGCATCTGCCGACCACTGCTCCAGCCTATCAGATATGCAAAGGAATAATCGGAAGTATCCAGTCCCAGATACTGACATACCACATAAGCAATACTTTCTGCCTCTACTTCTCTGGTACCTGCATCTTTTCTTTCAACCTTATCGTTATCAGCATGCAGCATGGCATGTGCGATCTCATGGATCATTGTTTTGACCGTCTGCAACTGGCTCATATCCTTCTGGATCGCGATAACACGTTTGGTCACATTGCAGTATCCTTTCGCTCCGCTCTCGATCTCGATAAAAGAGACCGGCATTGGGGATACCATAAGCAGTGCCTGTATGAGAACTTCATAATCGGTTACCGCTCCCGTCAGTTCGTCTACCCCTAACTGTGGCAACTCCTTTCCTTCCGTCTGAGTAACATCAAATACCCGGACAACACGAAAGCCTACGATCCGTTTTTCTGATTTTTCTTCCAGCTCCTCTGACTGCTCCGCTTTTTTTGTATGCTTCGTATCTTCTGATTCCGGTTCCAGGATCACTACTTCCTGATCCTGTTTCTTACTTTCCTTCTTGTATTTGTACGCCATTGGTGCCAGGATACAGATCCCGGTCTCACCTTTTTTCACATGACGATGAAACTTCTGCTTCCATGCATGAAATCCGGCAACCAGTGTTGCATCCGGACATTGTAATAAGATCAGTAGTGTATTCCGGTAACTGTAATGGTGGAACCTTGCCATAATGGTCAAATACTCCAGATAACGGTCACTCTCAAACAATGCAGTGATCCCATCCTCCAGCTTTTTCGTCAGTTCCTGCACCTGCTCTTTTCTGTCTGTTTTCTCAGCTTTCATCTTGTTCTCCCTTTAATAAAAGAAAGAACAGATATTGCTACCTGTTCTTTCCACGTCTTTTGCTTATTTAACTACTCCATTTATGATATATGCGACAGAATCTTTACACTCAGTGTGGAAAAGCATTTCCTGGCATTCCGGGCAGTAACCGGTTTTGATAAATTCGCGCCCGAATCTATCCAGGGACGGCATACGATCCTGAATCAGTCCTCCATAGCGCTGATACTCTTCTAGCTCCATCGTCTGCTGGTTTGTCAGACGCAGGATTACTTCCCGCTCACACATTGGGCACACTTTTCTAATCTGAGCCTTATATTCAATGTTTTCTTTTGCTTCATTTTTCATTTTTCCTGTTCCTCCATTCTGCTATTTTTTATAAATATGTTTTCCATATCCAAGAAGCAGATATGATAATGCGGGAAAGCATACAATGCCTGCCGCCATCAGTTTTCCTGTTCCATAATGTTTTGCCAGCTCATAAGCCATATAAATTCGAAGGATTAACGCAAAGATGCCGGCTCCTGCTGCAGCCAGAATCAGTGACCGGTTAAAATGCAACAGCCAGGATACCAGACTGCTGACCAGGTATAAAAGAAATTCTTTTTGTACACCTGCCAGCCGGAACGCAAGATATTCATTCAAAATCGGCACAAATGCCAGTTTTTTGTCAAAATATCCTGCTTTCTGGAACATCCGCATAAGACCAATGGCACTTGCCAGATATAAAATCACTGTTTTCATCATATGGTATTACTCCTCTTCGTAGACACATTCCAACTTGTGTGTTTTGGAATTATAAAAGTATGCATGGTCTGACAGTATGAATTTCTCCATCTTTGCCACTTTATTTGCCTCTCCTATCATTTTATTTAAAGCTGTTCTTTCTTCCTCACTACGATCAATCTTTCCGGATATTAAGATAAGCTCATAAATACTTGCTGGTATTACATAATAATCTCCACCCAAACGATCAGATGCCATTTTTAAAAACTGCTTATTCAGCATGATATTTGCACCATACTCCCCATCGAGTGAATATGCCAGATGTACATCAGGCATTTCCAGTTCAGGATTCAACCTCATTTCCAGTTTTACCAGTGAGTAGAATGTTGCATCCTGTCGAAGTATTCCTCTTGCACAGGAATTTTTATATGCCAGATTGAACGCTTCCTCTTCCGATAACTGAATCTGATCCAACAGCATTTTGCTTAATCCGATACTTAACAGCTCTTTTCCAACTGTAAATTCGTAATTACATAATACGGATAAATCCAGAAATTTCCGATGAATGCGATGTTCCAAAAGTGCATGGTTATTTTTGGTCTGTACGAGGGAAAGAAACAGATGTTTCCCGATTTCCTCTTTCGACATTGTTTTTACCTTTTTTAACAATGTCATGATCTCCTCCCCATTTTTCATGCGCTCATAAAACAGGTTCGCTTTTTTTCTTAAAATCTGGCATAAAGAAGATTTATGCTCCAGATATTCTTCATAAATATTTTCCAAATAAATAGTCGGAGAAATTTTTACCCCTGCTAAACTGATCCCGGTTAATCTCTGATTGTTCTTTACCACCGATTCCACTCTAAGCGTACTCTTTTGATAGCATTCTGGAAGGTATTCACAAAAATGCTCCAGTACATAAATTTTTACTTCTTCAAGTGTCAATTCTTTCATTTTTCTTTTGTCCTTTCCATTTTTCGTTATCACATGGCAGCACCTTTGCAATAGGCAATTTATCCCTTTAAATAAAATGGTATTCCTGCCCTTGATAACTCCCGTAATAATTTTCGGGTCTCCTCTGCATTCTGCATCTGCATCAGTTCCATAGCCATCCCGGCATGTGTCATCTCATGCCAGGTTCCCTGCTCATCGCAGAAATGTATGACGCAATCTGTTCCAATTAAAATGCCATGCTTCTGACACGTCTGCACCAGTTCCAACGCAGAAATAAATAACATGTCATGCTCTCCTTTCTCTTTTATTTTGCCTTTGATTACTGCAGGTAGAAATCCCTGCTCTTGTGACATAGGCTGCTGCCTATCTGTGAAGATTCTTGTAAAAAGAATGTGATAACTTATGCTTCTTATATACGCCGATTCCATTTTTTCGGAAACTAAAAAAAGTACCCACATCTTTGTGAGTACCCTTGATAGAACCGTCCCAACATATCCATTGCTATTTCACTATTTTGGCAGAAATAGCCCTCTTATTTCACTGAGTCATACATTTATTTTTTTATTCCGGATGATTACAATACAGTCATAAACAAAGAAAGAGAGGGACTGATCCTTATAAAAGCTAAATGAGAGGAGATTATTACTATGAAAGACTTTTTTAGAAACTTATCAACAACTATACAAAACTTGGACAACGCACAGTGTATTACTATTATGTTCATTGCAGGCGCTCTTGCCATTGTTATGATGAACAAGCACACAGATTCTGATTCGACTGATCTTACGATAGATGATTCGACAGATTCCAACGTGGATATCAATCAGTAATCTTACAACTGTTTTATCCATACAAGAATCTGCACTTTAGATTCACTCTCTCAGCTTTGTTTCGTCCCTGTTCTTTCAGGGAAACTGCCGCTTCCACGAGCAAAAATTCATGGAGCGGCAGCTTCATTTTTCCCTATATGACAGTTTTTAGTTTACTTTCATTATGCGCTACTTTCCGCATCCGGTTCCCATCCATGAGCCGGAATCCCAGATAGGAATTCCTACGCTCCATACGGTTGCCGGAAGCATACCATAGCGTTTCCTCGTTTCCAACGATCACCAGCTTTTTCCTGGCACGCGTCATGGCAGTATACAGAAGGTTCTTCTGCCGCATGCGACCAAAGATCTTGGTGAATGGCAGGATCACGCAATCGTATTCGCTGCCCTGAGCTTTATGTACTGTCAATGCATACGCTAACTCCAGCATGGAAAATTCTTCTGAAGTGTAAGTACGTTCCACGCCCGTTTCATACAAGACTGTCAGTTTCCGTTCCGTCTGATTGATCTCTGTAATATAACCAACATCTCCGTTGCTTACATCCTCTTCATTTTCCAAATGCATCACTTTATCCCACATGCGGAAACACCGGCTTCCAACCAGAAGTTCAACCGTTCCTGCCCTTTTCGGATTCATAAGTTCCTGCAGCACCCGGTTTAGCTGGATGCATCCAAGCTTCGTTTTGTTTCGAAACGGAGTAAGCACCTGCATGGATTTTGAGGAAATTCCCTGTTTTTGCAGACCACGGATCACTTGGAGCAGTCCGTCCAGTGTATCCTCTTCCTGCCAGGTCTGGCAGAGCATACAGTCTGTGTTCCATAAAAACCTGCCCTGTCTGCGGTTGATGCAGCTTGCATTGGTAAGGATCGCACTCCCCTGTTTCTGCCGGAAGGTTTTTGTTAAATAAGTAACCGGAAACACCCGGCTTCCGATCAGGTCAGCAAATACATTCCCTGCCTGCACACTGGGAAGCTGGTCACAATCCCCGATCAACACCAGCCGCGTCCCCTTATCCATTGCCTTCAGCAATGCATACAGTAACTGCATGCTCACCATAGAGCATTCATCAACGATCACAAGGTCTGTACTAAGTTTTAATTCCTCTTCACTTTCCTGCTCCTCCTGATGTATCTCAAGCAGGTGATGCATCGTGACTGCAACTTTTCCGGTGCTCTCCGCCATTTTTCGGGCAGCACGCCCGGTAGGGGCGCATAAGGTGAGTTTCCCTTCCGGATGCAGCATTTCTTCTGCACAGATCAGGACTTGCAACAGACTTGTCTTTCCGGTTCCCGGTCCGCCAGTAATGATGCTCACTGTTTCTGTCAGCGCATACGAAACGGCGTTTTGCTGCTCCTTTGATAGTACCAGTCCTTGCCGTTTTTCTGCTTCCACTAACGCTGCATCGATCTTATCTTGCGATACTTTCTGCTTTTGTCCGTCCCACATAAGGCTCAGCAATTTTTCTGCTGACTCATTTTCTGCCAGATACATCGATTTCCGGTAGAGCACACCGCAGTCATAGATCAGTGTCTGGTTTTTCACCAGGTACACAAGTCCGGCTTGCATGTATGGGAAAAACACTGACCGATCACATCCCGGTATCTGCAGAATATTCCCTGTCTTTTCAAACAGAGCTTCTTTCTGCATAAATACATGTCCGTTTTGTTCATTCTGTTGCATGACAGCGGACAGAGCAAAACAGATCCGGTCACGATGGACCGGATCAAATCCTTCTCTTTGTTTTTGCACTGCATCAATCATGGCAAAGGTGATCCCTTCACACATACAGAGCAGATATGGACGGCTTTGTAACACCGAAAGCGCATCCGGTATCCCGGAAAATTTTTGATAGACTTCTTGTGTTTTTCCGCTTGGAATCCGATAGTCTGCCAAAAACTGCACATATTCATGTAACTCCTGGCATTTTTTAAAAGAGACAACGATCTTTTCCGCTTTCGTCTCCGAGATTCCCTGTACCGCAGCTAACCGGATGGGATCACGCATGGCTTGGAATGTTTCTGCCCCAAATGTATCCACGATGCGGTCTGCCGTTGCACTTCCTATTTCAGCAATCCCACTGCTCACCAGATACCGTTTCATGCCTTCTGGTGTCGTCGGTAATACTTCTTCGCAAAATGTAACCTGAAACTGCTTTCCATATTTCTTATGTTGGGAATATGTCCCATGCAGGACACATTCCCCTTCCGTACACAGCAGGGAACCAACGGCCGTCAGTTCTTCCCCGGATTCCGTCTCATAGACCACCACCTGGTAATCATCAAACTCACAGCGCACCTGCACGGGCACTGCCCGGATAGCCAGCTCCTGCATGACTCATTCCTCCTCGCCGCATACTGCAGTAATCGTCAATCCCTTTTTTGTTTCCAAGCCACAGACCGCTGACCGGATCTCTGTCCCAGTGATAGGACCTTCCGCTCAGACCTGCCTTGGCAATTACTTTTTGCAGGGAATCCTGTGCTTCCTGGATCATCTGCCTTTTTCGTTCCTTATATCTGCAGCTTCCATCCGGGCAGTAGGCTTCGCGCCCGCCCGACTGTATGCAGGCAGCACACTTCTTGGCTTCATAGTCCCGCATGCAGGCTACCGACATATACTTGTCCATGTCGTAGGCTTCATAGGCAATCTTATGATGATGCTGCTTTAGAAGCTCCTTCAATCCGCCAAGGACATTCACCCCCGGCACTCCGATCACACTGACACCGATATCCGAAAGCAGACAGTACGTTACATATGCTTTTAAAATACCCTCTGTGATGATGACAGACTCTGCATCCGGATCGCCATAAAAGCAGACCGGGGCTCCGGACGAAATTCCTGCCCTTTTGCCGGAACTGGATAACCAGATATACTTCTGCTTTTTCGGGTTACGCAGCCGGATCTGCATCCCGACCACATATCCATCCTGCAGCACCGGGCAAAAGTAGCCTTCTGCCCATACGTTTAACTGCCAGTTACCTGCTGCATTTTTATAAAAACCTGGTACGTTTTCCAACGTACAACCTTCCCTCTTTAAAATCCGGCAGATGCCCACCGGATCAGATGGCACAGACCGAAACAATCCCGCCTCTATCTCTGCATCAGTAAGCATCCGGCGTTGCAGGTCCAATCGGTCTATCGTCTGTAACGTCAGATGACATAACAAGCTCCGGTAGGTATGGTCTAACACGTTCACCGGAGCTTTGGTCTTTTCTGTTTTTCTGTCTGTTTCTTCCACCCGTTTTTTTGTGGTGTGATCCCTGTGCCCTTTTTCAAGCGCATCCCTCAGATCTGCATATGCACGTTTATAGCGATCGACTCCGACATATCCGGCTTTCTGATCCAGATACAAATCCAGCATATTTCCATGCCTGCCGCATGAGAAACACTGGAATACATTTTTTTCCTTTCCATCCTTTCTGATACATATTGTATTTTTTCCTCGCCGGTCGCCGCAGTACGGACAGCAGATGGGAATGGAATCCCCACCTGTATCCTGTAATTTTTCAATTCCAAGGTAGTCTGCAACCTCGCTGATATTAAAACTCATGAAATCATGTCCTTTCTGCATCTTAGTGAATGTGATACCCGATACCACGTTGTGTCAAAAACTGGCAGACTTCTTCCTGGTGTACCCTATGTACCGTAAACGTACACAGTTCTGCCGCCTGTGTCTGCAAAATGGGTTGCTGCACTGACCGTTGGATCGGTGCATTTCCCCGCTGTACCGGTTGCTGCCGCTGCATCCCCTGCCGGATACCATATGCCGGTCGCGGCATTCCCTGTCCGGATGTGGCGGCTGCCCGCCCTCCTGACATTGTGCTTCCACCTGTCGGAATACCAGTCTGGTAACTCATCCCGGCTCTTTGTACCGGCATGGCCTGTGTCTGCCTTTGCATCTGCTTCTGCATACGAAGATAGGTCTGTTGCTCCAGCTCCTGTTGCTTTTGCTGCATCTGCTTCTGTGCCGCTTCCTGTTCTTCTTTCCGTACAGCCGCTTCCCGCTCTCTGGCATAAGATTCTGCCTGTTGCATTACCTGTCGGGTTTCTGCTTCCACGCGTGTCTGTGCTTTTGCTGCTTCTTCTGCAGCAATGCGTATCCGCTCCCGCTCAAGTGCTTCCGCTTCTGCCTTTTTCTTGGTTATATAGGTAATCGCATCCTGCAAGTTTAAGTCCACTTCATACAGCTTTCGTGCTGCTTCAAAATCATCTTCACCCGCAAGCTGCCCTAAGAGCATTATGTTTTTCTGGTAAGACTGGATTGCTTCTGTGATTGCCATCTTCCAAGTTTTTTTGCTGCAACTTTTATTCAGCCATTTCTCGTCATAGATCTGTGTCCACAGATCATAGGTAATCCCTGCTTCTGCCACTGCCTCCCGGTAATATTTTGTGATCTCTGCCTCTCGCTCCTGCTTTTCGATACGCGCATATTCCTTGATTTTCCCATCCAGCGTATCGCAGGACTCCTTGATCATTGCCAGCAGCCCATCTGCCGCCATCTCAAATGCAGTATATGGTTCCAGGAACTGTTCCTTGACCACCCGTTTTCTCTCTTTGAGGGCATCACTCAGTTTGTTTAACGTAGCTCGCCCCTCTTTCATCTGTTTTATTGCGTCATCACCAGTATAATTGCTCAGATTATACTTCTGCAGTTTTTGAGCAAGCCATTGTTTCGTCTCTTCGAAATTGGTCTGGATTGCACCGGGGGTGATCTTCGCTACAATTTGTAACTGTTCCATTTTTTCTGTCCTCTCTTTCTTATTTTTTATAGATTTTCTACCTGCACCGTTTTCATCACATAATACAGTTTTGCATCTCCTTTGGAGATACGGATTCCGTCTCTATGTTCCGCGATCGCCGCACCGGAAAAATATATTTCCGACACCGTCCGGATCAGATGGAACCGGAATCTTGCTTCCGCTTCATCTGCCGTTGCCAGGATCACCCTGCTCCCATAGGATTCCGGTTTACTCCAAACCGTATAGATCATGTAATACTCTATGGTTTCCTCTTCCAGATCTTCCTCATAGGCTTTCGACCAGGTTTCCCACAAAAACAGATACAGGATCGCCGCGATAACAAATGCCACGATCCCTGCCATGAATACGCACAATGACACATCCATTCCTTTTAGAATATCAACCATCTTCTTTTCCCCTTTCCATTGAAAATTGTAAAAACGGCTCCATCGGTATCTCAAACAGTTCACAGATCAATTCGGCTTTTCCTTGCCGGTATTTGCCATATCCATGCTGTTTGCCGCTTACGTTGGTTCCAATCTCGTACACTTCTGCTGCATATTTTTTATGCTTTTGCCAAAAGCTTTCCATTTTTAACACATCCGTTTCCATTGTTTAGCCAGCACTCCCTCCTGCTTTAACAGATGCCGCTGTAATTTCAGGAACATCCGTTCCCGCTCAATACCACTGTGGATCTGCTTCCATACAGCCTTCCGATCCCCCTGCTTCGCATAAAACTTCTGACAGGATGACTGCTGACACCGGGCATTACATGCCAACGCTTCATTCACAATCTCCAAAAGATTCAGACAGCGTGAAAAACAGGCATCTTCTCCCGGACGGATCACAAAAAATCCATTAACCCGTATCGAAAGTTTATATCCCTGTCCCAGTAAAAACTGCAGCAATACAGACCATTCATTTTCAAAAAAGCCCAGGCTTGGCTCCAGCATCTGTGCATGTGTTTGTAATGCTTTCATGTTCTAATCCTTCCTCTGCCTTCTGCACGTTATATTCTCCGACCAGACGGTCGATGGTCTCTCTCCATAAAAAAAATTCCAATTCGATCCGTCTAAAATGTTCCTTCCGGTAGATCATCTGGCAGATTTTCTCCTCTTCCTGTGTGGTCAGGCTTAAAAATTGCCTCATAAACCACTGATATTTCTGCTCATCTTTCAACTTAGGCAGGTGATATTCGGAAAGCATCCGTTTTTGTATGACCTTAATCCGCTGCCGGATCTGCTGCCATAACTGTGCATATGCTCTGGCGTACCTTTGATCCCATTCAAGATTTGGAACAAGCTCCCGGTTTTTGTTCAGAATATAAATCTCATCCTGCAATTTCTGGAAACGCTGCCGCAGATCCATACTCTTGACACAGTCCTGAAAAACCGCATAATCCATGGCATCCCCTCCTTTCTCTATGTTAGTTTCATTTATCAAATAAACAGGATTGCTCCCGATTGTAATTGGATTCCGAGCGCAGACAACGCTCCACATGATAAGAAATAGTTCTCGCTATTTTTTAGACGTTCTGTATATACAGAATAGATGACCTCTATTAATAGAAATACGTCAGTTCTTCTTTTTCGGAAACTTAAAACATCCCCTGGCAAAATGCCGGAGGATGTTTCATTCCGTTAGATGATATGTTTTTTTCTCAAAATCTCTTTGATTGCGATGATTCGCTTGCAGATATACTGCTTGGATACTCCTACGCTTTCCGCAATCTCCGAGCGTGTCATGTCATTGTCGGCATACTCAAAAACATAATCGATGATCTGCCGGTCGGTCTCATTCTGAAGCACCTCAATGACCATATTTTCAAATTCACGATTCATCACTTCCTGACACACTTCGGATTCCAGATCATAATCGTATTTTAACTGTTCTGTCCACTTTTCATCGTCATTTCGTGGATGATCCAGAGATTTGATTCTTGCTCTTTGCAATGCTTCCAGCAGATTTCTGGTTACATTTTCGCTTTCCCCGATTATTTCCGCAAGTTCCGCGATCGTAGGTCGCCTTCCATGAAGCAGCTCATAGTCCATGCAGGCACTCTGCAACTGTTGGGTTTTTTTCACGATCCTGGAAGATCGTTTGATCGTTCCATCTTCCGATAGATATCTGGAAACATATTTTCTCACCCAGATGGTTAAGTAAGTCGTAAAACTCGCATTTTTGGTGACATCGAATCGCATGATTGCCTCATACAATCCAAGCATTCCTTCCTGCACGCAATCTTCAATTTCCCCTTCCATATAATCCTTGAAACTGTAATAATGCGAAACAATGTAGAATACATACTTCATATAAGCCAGGTATAAAATATTTCTGGCATCTACATTTCCCGCCTGGGCTTCCGAAACCAAAAGATAGGTATCTTCTTTCGGACTAATATCCGGCACCTGCAATGCCCATAGTGCATAGTCACGTATTTCTCTCTTATGTTGAAAAATAGAGTTCACTTTTTTATTCCCTGCCATTTTTCTCCCTTCCTTCCTTGCGAAACGAATAGAGTTATGATTCTTTTGTTACGAAATCTCCGCTAAAAAATCTGTCTCCATCTTTCGTCTGTCATTCTCATACTGTCGTGTAAAGATCCGCTCTTCCCGGAAAAATTCTGCATGCATTTGTTTTGTAAGTTTGGAAATCTCGCCTAAAAAGTTTTCTGTATAATATTTGCTTTTCACTTCTGGCAGATGATAATCCCATAAGATATGGCTCAATGGTGCTAACGGGATTCCCGTAATATGTGAGACCAAATCCATACTGAAATTCCGGTCAACATATAATTCCGCGATTTCCCGAATAGACCATTTTTCTTTTAATCGGTACATTACTTTTCTATACGGATTCGCCATTTTTACTCCTTTTCATACTAAATCATAAAATCATTTCTAGTCATTTGAGATTATGATAACCATACCAGGCAAACATCACCGGTAACTTCAGTTTGTCTGCTGCACGCCGCATACTTACTGTAATATAGCTGGTAGTTATGCCAAGTTCTTTCGCTGTTTCTGCTTTTGAAATCCCTCGCACCTCATTACAGATTGCAAGGATTCCATACTGTATCGTTTTTGGAGCATCCATATATACCTTCATCATCTCCTTTTCTACTTCCAGATAGTCCACCGCAAACTCCGCTGCACGTAATTCACTTTCTACCTCCTGTCTACATGACAACTGTTCCTCTAATTTATTGCTTCCATATTCCTGGTATATATTCCGGTTTTTCCGAAAAATACTCATCAAACGATGCCTGATTCTGCTATAAGCGTAATTATGGAGACTTTTTCCTTTTGTGTGATCATACGAATCTACAGACTGTAAGTATTCAATATACGCCTCCTGATAAAAATCTTCTATATCCATATATTTCGCAAATAATGCACTTTTACGAACAATACTTCTGGTCATATATCGGATTTCTTCCATGTTTGCCAATAATTCTTTTTCTGCATTCTTACCTAACATGTTCCGCATCTCCTTTCTAACAAAGATTTCAGAATCTGTTGTACCAGTCGGCAATAATAAATCCCTGAGCTTGCAATGTGTAACTGGTCTCTCTGCAGACCCATCCGGTCTTCCAGGTAACGATAGACGCTATGCTGATCCATACCGCTCTCCACCACTTTTTTGATAACCCTGTGAGCTTCAATCCGCTCATGTCGTAGTTGTGCATCGGCAAGTGTCCCCGCTGGTTTCGTGCTACCTTTGATTGTGCTTACATAAGAATCGCACTGTGGAAATCTTGCGCATGCCCACGCATACCTTTCCGGATGAGTTGCGTCCTTCCCATAGATATCATAAAAATGAACTAATTTTGCTTTACTGCCACAATAAGGACATTTGATTTCTTTTTTTCTCATGTTTTACCTCCTTCACCTCTGCTTTTTTGCCCTCTTCCCGAAAAAATCCAACAAAAAAAAGGACTGATTCATTTCCCTGTATTTTTACCAAGAAAATTTATCAATCCTTATCTTTGAATCTATTCTACCTAATTTGGGTTGTGTCTTGTCAATAGGTTACTTCGTTATTTACAAGAAATTAATTTTTCAAATTTTTCTGGATTGTAGCAATATGGCATCTTTCGTTCATTTTTATCGGATCAGATTTCTCTGATTCCTTAGTGCTATATATACGTCACTTTGTATTTTGCGTCAACTTACCTATTTTCACACAAAAAAAGAGTGTGAAAAACAAATCAATGTTCATTCACACTCTTTATTCATGAGATTGCTTTATAGTCATAAAAATGCGTAAAATTCGCTGAAGGAAGTCGTCTTTTCAATTGACGCAATTCCTTACGCAAACCTGACACAAAAACCTCTGATAATCTACAATAAATTATGATACTTTATGACAAGTACGCAACCTTACATCTTATTCCGAAACCACGCCTAAAATGCAGTAAATTCAAGGTCTTGCAGTGGTTCCTCCATCGGACTTTGCCGACGTACTTATGCGTTCATCTGTGCTGCTACCTCAGCTGCGAAGTCCTCGTTTTTCTTCTCAAGACCTTCACCTGTCTCGAAACGTACGAAACCTGTGATCTTGATGTCAGCGCCAACTTCTTTGGAAACCTGCTGTAAGTATTTAGCAACAGTCTGTTTTCCATCCTCAGCTTTTACATATGGCTGCTCAAGCAGGCATACTTCTTTCAGCTCTTTGTTCAGACGTCCGATGATCATTTTCTCAATGATATTGTCCGGTTTGTCCGGGTTCTCATTTTTAGCCTGAGCAAGAAGGATAGATTTCTCATGCTCTTTGTACTCTTCGCTTACATCGTCAGAAGATACATATTTCGGAGCAAGAGCTGCAACCTGCATTGCTACGTTTGTAAGAGCCTCTTTTACAGCGTCATTAACAACTGCTGTCTCAGCTTTTACAAGAACACCGATACGTCCGCCACCGTGGATATAAGATACGATGCATCCGTTCTCCTGTGTCTCTTTCTGGAATCTACGAATATTCAGGTTCTCACCGATAACTGCGATTTTCTCTACAAGAGCATCTTTTACAGTTTTGGAAGAATCTGCATTCCATGTCTCTGCTAAAAATGCATCCATATCAGCTGCATCAGAAGCAACAGCCTGAGCTGCAACAGCCTCTACATACTGCTGGAATGTCTCGTTTTTAGCAACGAAATCTGTCTCAGAGTTAACCTCTACGATTGCTGCTGTGTTGTCACCATCCATAGCGACACGTACAAGACCTTCTGCTGCGATACGTCCAGCTTTTTTCTCAGCTTTTGCCTGTCCGTTCTTTCTTAAGAACTCAACAGCTGCGTCCATATCACCGTTTGTCTCTGTAAGAGCTTTTTTGCAGTCCATCATACCTGCGCCGGTCATTTCTCTTAATTCTTTTACCATTGATGCTGTAATTGCCATGGTTTTATTCCTCCGATTTCATTCATAGTGATGCGGTTCCCCGCAAATCTACAGATTACTCCTCTGTTCCTTCAGCCTCTTCGAAAACTTCCTCGTCAGCCTCTACAGTACCCTGTTTTGCTTCGATAACAGCGTCTGCCATTTTGGAAACGATTAATTT
>ERZ772854.1384-NODE-1384-length-23504-cov-4.496738_pt1 | contig 23504 bp, 24 predicted proteins | sample MGYA00580844_ERZ772854 | MGnify/ENA primary metagenome ERZ772854 (study PRJEB29015, sample SAMEA2737727) | human gut metagenome | biome: human gut; feature: human-associated habitat; material: faeces | place: China | collected 2012 ...
TTGCAGATCACCACGATTTTTGTTTTTTCACCGATTTTTTCTTTCATGGCAGGGAGATTAAATTTCTGCTCCTCGGTTACCGGTACGGAGACCGGCACACCGCCATTTAAATACGCCATGTCGGCAAATGCCCCGTAGGTCGGCGCGGAAAACAGCACCTCATCTCCATCGTCCAGAAAGGTCAGTCCGATCATATCGATCATCGCACTCGATCCGGCGCCTGTCAGTACATTTTCTGCTTTTAATCCGTACTGCTCTGCCACCTTCTGTTTCAGCAGTACTGCCGCAAAGTCAGGATAAAAATGACTTCCCGCCATGGAGTCCTCCAGTGCCGCCACTGCCTTCGGTGACATTCCGTAATTGTTTTCGTTTAATCCCATATGGATCAGTTTTGAGGTGTCCTTCGCAAATGCCTTCTGGCGTTTGCTCGGCGGCATACTCTGTAATGCGTGGCTGATGATTTTATTTACTTCCATATCCATTTCCTCCTGTTTTCACGGCTTCTACTGTTCTTTTTCCGGAAAATTACCGTTTTACGGCTCCCCTCGAAACAGCTGCTAAGCCATCTGCGGAGCCTTCCCGTTTTCCGATTTTTTGCTTAAGACTCCGAAGAGCTGTCTCCCAATACCAGATATTTGGTACGGATCATGTTTCTGGACGGGTCAATCTCAAAGTTTGTGATGTCGGTGCTTACCAGATAAATGTTGGAAGAGTTCAGTACCGGTACGCCGAAGCAGTAATCGTTTACCAGTACGCTCTCAGCCTGGTGCAGCAGCTCAAATCTGGCGGTCGGATCGCTTTCCTCATTCGACTGTGCCATCAGTTCGTCATACTCCGGGCAGTTGGTCTTGTTATCGTTGTAGCTGTCGTTGGAACGGTACATGGAAAGGAAGGTGAACGGATCGGTAAAGTCTGCGGTCCATCTCATACGGGCAAGCTGGAAATCGCCGGATCTTCTCTCTGCTACCTGTACCTGCTGCTCCTCTGCCTGAAGCTCCACCTCGATGCCAAGGTTTGTTTTCCACTGTGCCTGCAGGGCCTGTGCCATATCGCTGTCGAGCTGGAGGCTCGGGTATTTGTAGGTGATGGCCGGGAAGCCTTCTCCATCCGGGTAACCGGCCTCTGCCAGAAGCTCTTTTGCCTTGTCCGGATCAAAGCCGATCGGATCTTCCTCTGCTTCCTCTGCCCAGTCCTTGCCGCTTGCGGAGGATTTCAGATGTTTTGCTACGAAGAAATCACTTGCCTCATAAGAGGAACCGCACGCGGAAGCTACCTCATCGCGGTTGACTGCCATAGAGAACGCCTGGCGGACGCGGACATCGTCAAATGGTGCTTCATTTACATTAAATAATACATAGTAGCTTGTCATGGCCGGAGAAGTAATCAGCTCATCGCTGTCCTGATACTCGTCCATAACGGTATAATCTGCTGAGATAAAGTTCAGCTCACCGGATTTATACGCATTAATGATGGACTGTGTATCGTCCATAACCATTTTTTTGATCGTATCGGTTTTGATCCGGTCTGCCTGAACGTAATTTTCATTTTTCTTATAAACGCTGTACTGGTTCGGTACATACTCTGCGAGGTAGTACGGTCCGCAGCTTACCAGCGCATCCATATCATTTCCCATTGCCCAGTCGCCGTTGGTTTCGGTCTGAAGCTCACGATGCGTCGGCATATAAACCGGAAGTACAAAGAGCTGTTCGAAGTAAGCGCACGGCTCCTTTAAGTTGAATACGATGGTCTTGTCATCGCTGGTGTCTACGCCAAGACCGCTCTCATCGCCGGTTCCGTTGTACATTTCCTCAGCTCCCGCAATCGGGTAAAGCATTGGGGAATAACCACTCTTGCAGTTCGGATCCAGTGCGCGGACAATGGTGTTTTTGAAATCGGCGCTTGTCACATCGTCTCCGTTGCTCCATTTTGCATCGCTGCGGAGGTGAACGGTGTACTGTGTCATATCCTCATTAACATCAACGCTTTCTGCCAGAACATAATCCCAGGAACCGTCCTCTTTCATTTCCATGATCGGGGCCATACACACATCATCGTAGGACCACCACCACAGAGAGCTTTCTCCTGCACTGTCCAGCGATCCGGACTCTGTATTCATCGTTGTCACAATCATATCGGAAGTACTGCCGCTTTTGCCTCCTCCGGAAGAGCTGCTGCTTCCTCCGCTGCTTCCGCATCCGGCAAGGGATCCTGCCAGAAGAACAGCCGCTGCCAGTGTCGCTGTTGCTTTCCATAATTTCCTCATAATGTTCTCCTCCTTTTGCTGCTGATGCTTGTTTGAAACACAGCTCCGGTCCCTGGAACCTCTGTTCCCAAACCTGCCGCACCGGAATGGTTCTATTTTGCTCCGGCCAGCAGCGGTTCGATTGCCAGACCCTCCCTCTGTCTCAAATACCGCGGGGAATATAAGAAGCAAGCCACTTTCCTGCCCTCAATATCATACGTTGCCGGGCGGGCCTGGCTGCATTCTTCCATAGCGTAGGGGCACCTCGTGTGGAACGGGCATCCTTTCGGCGGATGGATCGGACTTGGGATTTCGCCTTCCAGCAGGATTCGTTTTCTGCTTCTTGCGGTCTTCGGATCCGGGATCGGCTCTGCAGAAAGCAGTGCCTTCGAATATGGGTGAAGCGGACGGCGGTAAACATCATTAGATTCTCCGATCTCTACCATGTGTCCCAGATACATGACACCGATCCGGTGGCTGATATGCTTTACCATGCCAAGATCGTGTGCGATAAAGAGATAGCTGATGCCCTCTTTTTTCTGAATATCCTCCAAAAGGTTGATGACCTGTGCCTGGATGGAAACGTCGAGCGCCGAAATCGGTTCGTCACAGACGATAAAGTCTGGTTCAAGTGCCAGCGTTCTCGCAATTCCGATTCGCTGTCTCTGGCCGCCGGAAAATTCATGCGGATATCTTCGGATGTGGTCCGGTTTTAATCCAACCGTTTCCAGCAGCTCCTGCACGCGTTCTTTTCGCTTTTTTTCATCGTACATATGATGAATCACCATCGGCTCCTCAATAATCTCACCGACGGTAAAACGGGGATTTAAGGATGCATATGGATCCTGGAAGATCATTTGCAGTTTCTGCCGGTAAGGAAGCATCTTTTTCCGGGAAAGCCTGGAAATATCTTCTCCCTCGAAAACGATTTCGCCCTTTGTCGGCTCATAGATCCGTAAAATCGTGCGGCCAAGTGTACTTTTTCCACAGCCGGATTCTCCGACCAGTCCGAAGGTTTCCCCTTTTTTTACCTCGAAGGAAATACCATCTACGGCAATGACCTTCTGTGCTCCCTTCATTCCTCTGTTCACATCAAAGTATTTACACAGGTTTTTTACTTCCAGTACATTTTCACTCATTGGCAGCCGCCTCCTCCCCGGAAACTGTGATTTTTGTTTCATCCATACATTCCAGCCAGCATCTGCAGCAGTGCGTCTCGCTGTAGGTTGTCACCGGAGAGGCCTGTACCTCACAGATCTTCATAGTGTAAGGACAGCGGCTCATAAATGCGCAGCCCTTCGGAAGCTTTAAGAGGTCCGGCGGTGTTCCCGGAATCGGAACGAGCGGTTCGTCGTTATCCTTTGCCGAATTGTTGATACTGTTCAGAAGACCTTTCGTGTACGGATGATGCGGTTCGTAGAAAATCTCATCGACGGTTCCCTCTTCTACGATCTGTCCTGCGTACATAATGGCAATCCGGTCACACATAGAAGCGACAACGCCGAGGTCGTGGGTAATCATAATAACGGAGGTTCCTTTTTCCTTCGTCAGCTTTTTCAAAAGCTCCAGAATCTGTGCCTGTACGGTCACATCCAGTGCGGTTGTCGGCTCATCTGCGATAATCAGCTTCGGATCACACGCCAGAGCCGTCGCAATGATGATTCTCTGCCTCATACCGCCGGAAAATTCGAACGGATACTGATCGAGCCGTTTTTCCGGACTTGGAATTCCGACCTGCCGCATCAGCTCAATGGCTTTCGCTTCCGCCTCTTTTTTGGAGCAATTCTGATGCTTTCGAATTCCCTCTGTCATCTGAATTCCGATTTTCAGGATCGGATTCAGAAATGTCATCGGATCCTGGAAAATCATGCCGATGCGGTTTCCGCGGATCTGCTGCATTTTCTTTTCATAAGCCCGTTTTTCTTTTCGGTCCTTCGTGTGCGGCGGAGAAATGTTTTCTCCGTCGAAAAGGATCTCTCCTTCTTCCACTCTGCCGTTCGATGCCAGAAGCCCCATCAGGGTCAGCATGCCGACACTTTTTCCGGAACCGGACTCGCCGACAATACCAAGTACCTCGCCCTCTTCCAGATGGTAGGAAACATCGCGGACTGCGCTGACGGTTCCCTGCTGCGTTTCAAATTTTGTTGTGAGATGGCTGATTTCGAGTAAACTCATGCGCTTCACCCCCTGGTTTTCTTTGGATTAAAGGCATCGCCGATTCCCTCGCCGAGGAAGTTCAGGGAGAAAATGGTGATACAGATGCAGATGGTCGGCAAAAGCAGCTGTCCCGGGTGCATGGTAAGCACCTGACGGGCATCCTGTGCCATGGAACCCCAGCTTGCCATCGGAGCGGAAATGCCGATTCCGATGAAGCTTAAGAAGGCTTCGGTAAAAATGGCATTCGGAACAAGGAAGGTAATCTGTACAATGATCGGTCCGATGGCATTGATCAAAAGGTGACGGAAGAGAATTCTCGCATCACTTGCTCCGATGACGAGTGCTGCCATGGAAAATTCCTGCTCCTTTAAGGCGATCAGCTGGCCTCTTACCTGACGCGCCATGCCGATCCAGCCCGGAATGCAGATACCGATCAGAATGCTTCGTACATTCGATCCGAGAACCATCATGATCAGAATAACGTAGATCATAGATGGCATTGCGTAGATGATATCCACAATACGCATCACAAAGTTATCAAATTTTCCACCAATGTAGCCGCACAGTCCACCGATCACCACACCGAGTACGGTGTTGATGACGGCTGCTCCAAAACCAATCGCCAGGCTGATGCGGCCTCCGTAGCAGAGTCTTGTAAATACATCACGGCCGAATTTGTCGGTTCCGAAAATGTGCTGTGCCGAAAAGCCCGCGTACTGATTGGCTGCGTCCTGTGCATCGTATGCATAGGGGCTGATCATCGGTCCGAAAATGGAAACCACCGCCAGAAGGAGGATGACGACCAGTCCGAGAACTGCCATTGGATTTTTCTTAAATCTTCCCCATGCCGCTTTCCAGAAGCTTTTGCTCTCCACGGCAATAAACTCGCTGTTCTTTTTGGATGGATCAATCGGTGAAAACCAGTCCATAACAGTCACCTCCTAGTTTGTCAGTTTGATTCTCGGGTCAATGATGGAACAAATGATATCCACCGCCAGGTTGGCAACGGTGATAATCACACCGATGAAAACACTGAAGCCAAGGACTACGGTGTAATCACGGTTTGTGATCGCATTCGTAAATTCACGTCCGATTCCGGGAATGGAAAAAATAGATTCTACGACGAAGCTTCCTGTGATCAGAAATGCGATAGCCGGTCCGAAATAGGTGACAACCGGGATCAGTGCATTTTTAAGGACGTGACGCGCGGTGATGTACAGATTGCTAAGTCCCTTCGCTCTTGCCATCGTTACGTAATCCATCTGAATCGCCTCGGAATACGTACTCTTGGTCAGTCTGGCAATCGAAGCGATCTGTCCGAATGACTGTGCTGCCACCGGAAGAATGTAGTTGGCCGGAGAACCAAGACCGACGATCGGGAGTACCGGCCACCAGACACCGAAAACCATCATCAGCAGGATCGCTGTGACGAATCCCGGGATACTGACTCCCAGCGTCGCAATTCCAAGCAAGGTGTTTTTCACTGCCAGCCGCTTGCTCGTCGCCATCCAGATACCCATCAGAATACCGATGAAAGCGGATACTGCGATAGAGAGAAGTCCGATGCTTAACGTATACGGAAATCCTCTTGCAATCAGTGTATTAACAGAAACGTTCTTTTTATAGGAAATGCCGAGATCTCCGTGCATCAGATTTTCCATGTAAAGAATATACTGTTTCCACATGGGTTCATCCAGTCCGTAGGTCGATTCAAGCTGCTCAATGGCGCTCTGGGAAAGATTGTCTGCCTCGAACGGGCTGCCCGGCATAATCCGAATCAGGAAAAAGGTAATGGTGATCAGTGCCCAGATCGTCACCACTCCGATGAATAAACGTTTTATGATGTATCTTACCATGCAGCATTCCTCCCGTTCCGGCTTTTTTAGCTCAGAAGAGGCAGCCGAACGATCTGTTCTGGCTGCCTCTTTGCACCTTTTTACTGTCTTTTGTTTTTATAATGCTTCCTCGCCGCGCTGGCCGGTACGAACCCGGATGACATCTGCCACTTTCTCGACAAAAATCTTTCCGTCTCCGATATTTCCGGTACACAGCTTCTTTTCCAGGAAGCCTTTTAATACTTCAATTGTCTTATCGTCACCGACGGTCTCGAATTTGCATTTCATCAGTACATTCGGTCCGCTCATGGTTCCACGGTACATCACCCGGTAACCCTTCTGGTTTCCATATCCGGTGATATCCGTTTCCATCACGCCGTACACGGCACACGATTCCATGATGTCGATGACATCCTCCCGGTTCGCGGGTTTGACAATAACTGTCAGCTTTTTCATATCCGCACCACCTTTTTATTGATCCTTTTTCATCGATTCTTTTTATTTGTCATTGTGGAAGTGGAAGTTTGCATAAGCGCTGCATCCGTGCTCGTGCATATCCAGTCCGTCGATCTCTTCCTTCTCGGTTACGCGAAGTCCGATGGTCTTTTTCAGGACGAAGAACAGAATGAACGCCAGGATCAGGGTATATGCCGCAACTGCTACAAAACCGATCAGCTGGGTGATAAAGCTGCATCCCTCGCCGAAAATACCGGTAAATAAGGTTCCGAGTGCTCCACAGACACCGTGTACACTGATTGCACCAACCGGGTCATCGATTTTTACGACTTTATCAAAGAATTCAACTGCAAATACAACGACAACACCTGCAACTGCTCCAATGAACAGTGCCTCGTAATCATTGACTACATCACAGCTTGCTGTGATAGCTACCAGTCCGGCCAGTGCGCCGTTCATTGTCATACTGATATCCGGTTTTCCATAACGTACCCAGGTAACAATCAGGGTAACAAGTGTTGCTGCTGCTGCCGCAAGGTTTGTAGTCATGGCAATGTCGCCAAGGCTGTAGGTTGCTGCTGTGGTCGATCCACAGTTAAATCCGAACCAGCAGAACCAGAGGATAAAGACGCCAAGTGCTCCAAGCGGAAGGTTATGACCAGGAATAGCAACCGGTTTTCCCTCTTTTGTGTATTTTCCGATACGAGGTCCAACCATTTTTGCACCGGCAAGGGCACACAGACCACCGACCATATGAACTGCCGTAGATCCTGCAAAATCATGGAACCCGATCTGGCTTAACCAGCCGCCGCCCCAGATCCAGTGTCCGGTGATCGGATAAATGAAAACGCTGATGGCTGCGGAGTAAATCAAATAAGAGATGAATTTGGTTCTCTCTGCCATAGCACCTGATACAATCGTGGCCGATGTTGCACAGAACACGGTCTGGAAAATCATGAATACGCCGATCGGCAGTCCGTTGAACATGCCATCTGTATCTGCCAGCGATTTCGGATGAAAGAAACCTGCTGTTCCGATAAAGGCATTGCTTCCTCCGAACATCAGCGCAAATCCGATGATAAAGAAGAAAATAGAGCCGAGCACGAAATCCATCATATTCTTCATCAAAATGTTTCCGGAGTTTTTCGCTCTTGTAAATCCTGTCTCCACCATGGCAAATCCGGCCTGCATAAAATACACCAGAAAGGCTCCGACCATGGTCCATACGATATTGAGTAATACCTGTGTGTTTTCCATAATAAGTTCCTCCTCATTCCCATCTTACCTGTTCCCGTCTGCAGATCTTCTGAAACGGTAGCTTTCAGATTTTTTAAAGTGCCTGTTCGCCGTGCTCACCCGTTCGGATCCGCACTGCATCTTCGACATCGTAAACGAAAATTTTTCCATCGCCGTAGTTTCCGGTTGACAGGTTTTTTACAACAAAATCAACGATTTTCGGAACCTTGTCGTCCTCCACAACGGTCTCCACTTTAACCTTCGGAAGCATTTTGGCCACGATTTCCGCTCCGCGGTACATCTGACGATATCCCTTCTGGTTTCCATATCCAAGGATATTCGTGATCATCATACCGTTTGCCTTCTGCTCCTCGAGGAGTAGCTCCAGGTTTTCGAGGCTCTCCGGACGAATTACAATTTCCAGCTTTTTCATGATTTTCCCTCCCTTTCCGAACCGGCTCCTGTACAGCTTCTGATTTTTACGGCTGCGGATTTCTTTTTTATCCGCCTTCCCGGTTTTCTCTTCCATTCATTTACCGGCTCTGCTGCTTCTATATAGAAATCTGTTTTCTGACAGATTTTCTAACCTCTTCTTTCATGCCCGGACTGTTCCGCAGCTCTGCTGTTTTTACAGTTGTTTTTACAGTTGTTTTTTTGCAGCTGTTTTCACAATCCGCTGTTTTTAATTAATCACACTCGTCGGCATTCCCTCCAGGTAAGACCGGAAGTTTTTCACCGCCAGATCGACTGCGCGGAGTCTTGCTGCCTTCGGCTGCCAGGCGATATGGGAAGTAATAAAGGTGTACGGCGACTGCATCAGCGGAATCTGATACTGCGGCGGCTCATTTGCGACAACATCGAGTCCTGCCATATAAACCTTTCTCGATTCCAGCGCCTCAAGAAGCGCCCCCTCATCGATGATGATTCCCCGCGCGGTGTTGATAATGATGACACCATCCTTCATTTTGGCAAATGCTTCACGGTTCAGCAGGTTTTCTGTTTCCTTCGTATGCGGACAGTGAATGGAGATCACATCCGACCGTTCGAAAATTTCTTCCATGCTGACCTGCTCGATGCCGTCATACTGCGGTCCCGTCTTTTTGTGACGGCTGTTTGCGATGACCTTCATGCCAAAGCCCTTTGCCATTCTTGCCGTCCAAAGACCGATTGCGCCAAGTCCGATGATTCCCATCGTTTTCTGGTAGAGCTCAATCTGCGGCACGAACAGTTGATTGTAGCTTGCCTGCGGATTCGTTTCTTTTTCTTTCCAGTACCCTGTTTTGGTGTAATCGCTCTGTACCGTCACGTTATGACAGATGTTCATGAGCAGTGCCATCGCATACTGGGCAATGGTGACATCACCGTAAATCGTATTCGTTATGGTCACGCCCCGGCGTCTTGTCATTTCCACATCGAAGTCTTCAAATCCATGTCCCAGCGTTGCGATATATTTCAGATTCGTATGCGCTTCAAAGAGCTTTTCGTTGATCACTCCTTTGTGGACCCAGATACCAAGTGCTGCGTCGGCGTTCCCGATCTGACTGCTGTAATCTTCGAAGGTGTACCTCTTTTTCTCCTGATGGATGATACGGAACTTTCCGATCTGTGGTACACTCTGCAGCATTTTGTTCCACTCTGCTTCTATTTCTTCGTACGTCAGATCGATGGTTCCCGGGTCTCCCTGAAAAACGACTACCTCATAGTTTTCTTCTTTCATACGCCTCGCCTCCTGTTGTACTTCTGTCTTTTTATGTTCCGATTTCAAGATGGATTTCCAGTATGCCGACAAGTTGATTCTTCTGTTTTTATTCTGTAAGAATTTCCTTTTCCTGTTGCCTTACAACGGATTTATTTTCCCATTTATGACCGAGATACCGGACAATGTAAAATCCTGCACGGACTACCCAGTCGAGGGTCTGTGCAATCCAGACACCAAGAAGCCCTACCTTGAAGGAAACACCGATCAGATAAGCCAGTGCAATTCGCACGAACCACATGGACAGGATGCTGACCGTCATGGTAAACTTGGCATCTCCCGCGGAACGCATCGTGTTTGGAAGGGTAAAGGCCATCGGCCAGATCATCATACAGCAGATGCTGTGGTATCGGATCACGATCACTGCCATCCGGTAAGCGCCATCGGAAAGGTTATATGCTCCGGCGAACAGTGGTGCTGCTGCCAGAAGCAGGATATTCAGAATCCAAAGGAATGCGTAGGCTCCTGTGATCAGCTTCTTTGTATAGCTTCTCGCCTGCTTATAATCTCCCGCTCCGACACACTGGCCAACCACGGTTGTCATGGCAAGTCCCATCGCCGATCCTGGCATAAAAGCAAGCTGTTCCACGGTCATTGCACAGGCATTTGCTGCGATCGATGCTGTTCCAAATCCGGCAATCATGCTCTGGGTCAGCAGCTTTCCGATCTGGAACATACTGTTTTCCAACGCCTGCGGAACACCGATGGAAAAGATCTTTTTCATCATCTCCTTGTCCCATCCGGCCAGGAACCATTTCGTACAGTGGATCTCGTATTTTTCCTGATGCAGCAGTACAAGAATCACAACACTGGCAAATGCTCTGGAAATCAGAGTGGAAAGTGCCACGCCTGCAACTCCCATGCCAAAGCCAAAAACAAAAACGGCATTTCCGATGATATTCAGCGCATTCATCACGATGGAGGTAACCATTGAAATGTTTGAGTTTCCCATAACCCGGAAAAGCGCTGCCCCGGCATTGTAGATGCCAAGGAACGGGAACGAAAGCGATGTAATGAAGAAGTATTCCACCGCATAGGCCATAACCTGCTCTTCCACCGATCCGTAGACCACACGGAGAATCCAGCGATTTTCGAAAAAGGAAATGCCGCAGATGACAAGTGCAATCAGTCCGCAGATCATAACGAGCTGTTCGGCTGCGTGACACGCGGTTTTCTTATCCCCGCTTCCGAGGAACTGTGCTCCGACAACGGAACCGCCGCTTGCCATCGATGTGAAAATCACGATCAGCAGTACACAGATCGTATTGACAAGTGAGATTCCGGAAACAGCCGTTTCACCGGCCCCGGATACCATCACCATGTCCGCCATGCCGACGGTAACGGCCAGCACCTGTTCCACAATCAAGGGAACGATCAGCCGGACCAGACGCTTTCGGCCAAATAAGACGTTTGTGTTTTCCATCGGACTTTCTCCTTTCCGGTAAAATCAAAAGGCGACCTGGAAGTCTTCCTTCCAGATCGCCCCGTTGCGAACTCTTTACTGACGTTTCTCCTTTGGATTGAAAAACGCGGCACGAAGCTTTCCCTTCGTACCGCGCCTTCGCGAATCCATTACTTATATGGAGTTTATCTTGAAAAACAGACAGAGCGTTTTCTGGTTTTCTGAGAGTGTTTTTTGGGAGAAATAAAACCTTGGAGAAAGGGAGAAAATTACAAACGGAGTGATTCTATTCCCAGAACCGCTCCGTTGCGTTATCTTTACTCTATTCTTTTTCTCTTCTGTTTTTCAACATAGGCATATTCTAGCGGAATTCCCACTTTTTGTCAATCCTTAAATTTTTTGATGATTTTCGGTCTTTTGCGTCAGTTCTGTCAATTTTAAACAATTTTACCGATAATTTTTCGGCTGTTTCTAAACATTTTTCTCATGAGTCCTTGAAATTTCTTTGTTTTCTTTTAAAATCGAGGAAAAACTCCGGCAAAATTCTGTGAAAATTCAGAGCGAACGCCAGACTTTGCTTTCATCAAATATCCGCCACCTGTCCGGCGCCTGTTTGAAAAAGACTCCGGTATATCAGATCCAGTCAAAATCTCCGCCGGTAATCGCAAGACTTAAGAGTGCATCCATCTTTTCCACTTCCTCTTCGCCCTCAATTCTTTGCAGCAGCACTGCGGTATCCAGCACATCCTCCAAAGATTCGCCAGGTCCGATCTCATAATCCACCTCTGCCTCGCAGTCCGGGCATGGGATTCTTTCCATCGTCTGAAGGGATAAAAAGCGGTTGCCGCATTTCTTGCATTCATAATAACCACATGTTTTGGTTCCGTCTGGTACGTAATACATAGATTCTTATCCTCCTATCCATTTTCCGTTTCTTATTCTACCATACTTACCTTGCCAAAACCAGACATCTGAAAAAGAATCGTTTTTGCAAAAAACAACTCGTAAACACATGCGTACAAGTATTACACTGATTCTTGAAAGAAAAAGGACGCTGTATGCTCTCGTTTCTTTCGGGGCTGTAGCGTCTTTTCTGCTTTCACGGCTCGCGCAGACCGCAGGGCAGTCAAACAGATTTTTCAGCAGACATAGTTTAAGCCCGATCGATTCTTTTTTCTCTCGACCGGGCTTTTAATGAATTTCCAGTAATTTCATTTTATACACCTGCTGCTTTCATTGATTTCGGGGTATTTCGTTATGTTCCTTTTGGACCGTACCTCCTGGATTTTTTTGTTTTTTATTTTTTCCCTATGGGCCTCTGCCTTTCATTGGAATCATCTCCTTTAGGTTCTATATGTAAACTCTTCAGAGATTTTTTTGATGTTCAGATTAACTATGCCATTGGACTGTACCTCTTACTTTCTTAGATTTCGTTTTGATGTTTCTTTTTCGTCTTGATGTTTCTTTCTTGTTTTTATTTTTGTTCTCTTTTCTTTTGTTGATCTTATATTAACTCATCTTCTCTGTTTTGTCAATACTTTCTTTTAATTTATTTTGTATTTTATTATTTTCAGAATATTGTGACATTAAAATCGAAAGATCAGAAACCTGATGCAGTCTCACTTACAAAGAGGCGGCCGCAGGCTTTCGCAAAATTCAACCCCCGGCTTTTTTTGACCCACCGCAGGGCGATCCTGCTCCCTCCGGAACTCCACAGAATCTTCTTTCCAAAAGAGGAGAACGAAAGACTCCGCTGTCTTTGCCTTTCGCAAAGTCCAGCGGAGCATTTTTCCCATATTCTTTCTTCTCTTCTTAATTTCTTATTTGCAGAGTTCTTCGGCCAGTGCCTCGATCTCTTTTACGTTCTCTTCCTTCACAGCGGACATTACTTTTACATTATTCTCTGTCCAGGTGATATTTTTGCTCTTTTCAAACATACCTTTCATCACTTTCGCTGCGGTCGGTGCCCAGCTTCCGTTTTCGATCAGACCGATGGTGCGGTTCTGGAAGCTGCGCTCTGTCAGGCGGTTGATGAAATCCTGCATGAACGGGTAAATTCCTGCATTGTAGGTCAGCGTTGCGAGAACCAGCTTACTGTAACGGAAAGCATCCGCTACGGCAGCAGACATATCGTCTCTTGCCAGATCGTAAACAACGACCTTCGGGCATCCTTTTTCTTTCAGCTTATCTGCAAGCAATTCGGCAGCTTTTTTTGTATTGCCGTAAACAGAAGTATAGGCAACCACAACGCCTTCTTCTTCCGGACGATAAGAAGACCAGATATCGTATTTTTCAATGTAGTGGCCAAGATTTTCCGTCAGAATCGGACCGTGCAGGGAACAGATTTTCCGGATATCCAGCGTACCTGCTACTTTCAGGAGCTTCTGTACCTGCAAACCGTATTTTCCGACAATACCGATAAAATAACGGCGTGCTTCGTCATCCCATGGTTCCTCGCGGTCGAGTGCACCGAATTTTCCAAAACCGTCTGCTGCGAACAGAACCTTGTCCGTGCTGTCGTATGTAACCATAACCTCCGGCCAGTGTACCATCGGAGCGAACACGAAGGTCAGAACGTGTTTTCCGAGCGTAAGGGACTCACCGTCCTTTACTTCCAATTTCCTTCCGGCGAGATCCATCTTTGGGAAAAAGTTTTTCATCATGGCAAAGGTTTTTGTGTTTGCAACAACGGTTGCTTCCGGATATGCTTTTACGAAGTTTTCAATATTCGCAGAGTGATCCGGCTCCATATGCTGTACGATCAGGTAATCCGGTTTTCTGCCATCCAGTGCTTTCGCAACATTTGCCAGCCATTCATCCGCAAAGTTTGCATCTACGGTATCCATAACTGCCGTTTTTTCATCGAGAATTACGTAAGAATTATATGCCATGCCGTTCGGCACTTTGTACTGACCTTCAAACAGGTCTACCTGATGATCGTTAACTCCCGCGTAGATAATATCCTCTGTAATCTTCATAAAAATCCATATCCTTTCCATCTTGTTTTTTCCTGCCCGGAATCTGCTCCGAACCGTATATTCTTATATTATCCTATGATGGAGGAAAAAGCAAGTAAAAAACAGTAAGGATTACTATTTTTATCTTCCTTTGTCTGCCCCGCTCCACGCGGAGCGTTTTTACGCAAACAAATCCCCGATTCAGCACAAAAATGCCAAATCGGGGATCTGTTATTTTTCTGTATTTACAGCCCGATCATATTTGCAAACAATACGATCAGCGGAATGGCAATGACGGTTCTCTCCAAAAAGATCACCAGCAGTTTCCAGAAATTCCTGAATATCAATCATGACAAAGTAGGTTCCCTGCGGCACATTATGCTTCAGACCGATTTCATCGAGCCCCTTTAAGAAGTGCTCTCTTTTCTTTGTGTAAAGTGCCAGCAGATTTTCATAATACGATGCCGGGAAGTTCAGTCCGACAACCGCCGCTTCCTGAAGCGGTGCTGCTGCTCCGACGTTCAGGAAATCGTGTACCTTTTTTGCCGCCTCGATCACTTCTTCCGGTCCGATCAGATAACCCAGTCTCCAGCCCGTAATGGAATACGTCTTGGACAGAGAATTGCAGGTGATGGTGTGCTCGTACATTCCCGGGAGGGATGCCATGCAGACATGCTGGTTTGGTGCGTAGACCATGTGCTCGTAGACTTCATCCGTTACCACAAAGCCGTCATATTTTACGGCAAGCTCTCCGATCCTGGTCAGCTCTTCTCTTGTAAAGACCTTTCCACACGGGTTCGATGGATTGCAGACAATGATTGCTTTTGCACCTGCCTGGAAGCCTTTTTCCACCAGATCAATATCAAACTCGTAGGTCGGCGGCACCAGCGGAATGTAGATCGGCTCGGCACCGGACAGGATGGCATCGGCTCCGTAGTTTTCATAAAACGGGGAGAATACCATGACCTTGTCGCCCGGATTGCAGATCGTCATCATGGCGCACATCATGGTCTCTGTTCCGCCGCAGGTTACAACGATCTCGGTATCCGGATTGATGGTTCTTCCGATGGCTTTTCCCTGCTTTCTTGCAAGAGCCTCGCGGAAATTTTCTGCTCCGAATGTAATGGAATACTGGTGCGATCCTTCGTAGGCTGCTTTTGCCAGTGCATCCATCATTTCTTTCGGCGGATCGAAATCCGGTCGACCGGAACCATTTTTCGACGGGGCAGTATTCCTACAAAGAAGCAGTGATCGACGAACTGGCAACAGCGTCTGTGAAGGAATATGTGACGAAGATATCTGTCCAGGAACGCAACGTCTGCCTGTGCGGAAACGATCTTACCGCAGTCGGAAAACGAACCGCCCTGCTTTATTCGTGGATTTTTCTGGTATTACACATTTTAACAAATTCCGGATCAAAATGTTTTACCGCAGTTCCCTGATAGCCGAGATCCAGTGAGCTGATTCTCTGCATTTCTTCTTCGGTCAGTGTAAAATCCCAGATCTGAAAATTCTCTTCGATTCTCGCCTTGTGAACCGATTTCGGAATGACCACAACGCCGCGCTGTACATTCCAGCGCAGAACAATCTGTCCTACGGTCTTTCCGTGTACGTCAGCGATTTCTTTTACCATCTCGTTTTCAAACGGATTGTGACGGCCTCCACCGAGCGGTGCCCATGCCTCCGGCACAATCTGATACTCTTCCATAACTTTTAACGCCGGCTCCTGCGTGAAGTACGGGTGCATTTCAATCTGATTTACCATAGGACGGATTGCTACTGTTTCGCAGAAGTTGGCCAGCACATGAGGATAAAAATTGGAAACACCGATGGCTCTTAACTTTCCTTCTTTGTACGCATCCTCCATAGCACGCCATGCACTGAAATAATCTTTCATTGCCTGGTGCAGCAAATAAAGATCAAGATATTCCACGCCAAGCGTCTCAATCGAATGATCGATGGCTTTCTTTGCCATTTCATAATTCTGCATATCCTGAACCCACATCTTGGATGTGATGAACAGTTCTTCGCGGGTGCAGATTCCTTCTGCAATCGCCTCACGGACGGCTTCCCCAACGGCATCTTCATTTGTATAAGAAGCCGCCGTGTCGATCAGACGATAGCCCGCCCGGATGGCATTTAATACAGATTCTTTGCACTCTTCTTTATCTCTTACCTGAAAAACCCCAAAACCCTCCATCGGCATTTTTATACCATTTGTCAATACTTTATATTCCATTTTCGTTTCCCTTTCTTATCAGATAAATGCAGTAAACACATGTTCTTCCATCTTTGGCAGGCCGTATTTATTTTATTTCTGGCTGTCCAAATCGATCTTCATCTTCGCATATGCTGCCAGTTTTTCCTCATCCGGGTAATAGTAACGCACGTTTTTATTCAGGCCTTCCATTTTCTTCATCTCTTCGTCGGTCAGTTTGAAACCGAAGATATCGAGGTTTGCCTTGATGTGCTCCGGATTCGTAGAACCCGGGATGACGATATTTCCAACCTGGGTGTGCCATCTTAAGATCACCTGCGCGGTGCTCTTTTCATATTTTTCCGCAAGTTCTTTGACAATCGGCTCCTCAAGCAGTGCATGATCACCGTGTCCCAACGGATACCATGCCATCACACGGCAGCCGCACGGAGCAAGTGCGGAAATAGTCTCCTCATCGCGGTAATACGGATGCGCTTCCATCTGGATCACATGCGGTTTGATTTCGCACTCTTCCAGCAGTTTTTTCAACTTTTCACCCTGGAAATTGGAAATACCGATAGCTTTGATTTTGCCCTCTTTGTACGCTTTTTCCAGTTTGCGGTAGCCTGCCATGAAGTCGCCTGCCGGCTGATGGATAAACATCAGATCGATGTAGTCGGTTCCAAGCAGTTCCAGGCTCTTTTCTACCGTTCCTTCTGTCAGATACTGGCTCGCCCAGATTTTGGTCGAGATGAAAATGTCCTCTCTTGCCACACCGGATCTTTTAATTCCGCGCCCAACTGCACGCTCGTTCATATAAGCCTGTGCAGTATCAATCATGCGGTATCCGCATGCTAATGCGTCCACAACCGCCTGCTCTGCCTGATCCGGTGTCATCATAAAAGTTCCGATTCCCACTGCCGGGATCTGCACCTGATTGCTTAATGTAAAGTTCATCATCATAACCTCCCTGTTTTATTTTGATGTGTGATATTTTGTTATTCCCCTGTCTTTGTAGCTTTAGTTTATCACCCGGGAGTTGCTACCGATCAAGGACTTTTTTGAAAAAAATCCCTAAAATCGTTCATTCCTTTTTCGGATCGACTCAAATGTTTGCAAAAACGTCATACCATGAATCCCTTATCATCCATAGTATGACGTTTTTCTTCTCTGCATTCTGTTTTCTATTTTTTTATCTTTTCAAAATAGCGTTCCTGCAAAAAGCATATCACAAATGGAAGGTTATTTCATCTGAAATTTTATTTATTTTCTTTTATTTTTCTGAAAAATCCAGTTCTTTCTCCGGAACCCCTTCGGATTTGATGAGATAACCGTCGACGTCATCAAAATGAATGGTATACTGGTATTCGCTCTCACGGCCTTCTTTTGCGGCATCGGCATCGGCGTAGTAGGTGAGGCGGATCTGGAAGGTGTTTTTGTTTCCTACGCGCCACGATTCATCACCGATCAGCCAGTCATTTTCGAGATTTTTGTCTTTTTTGAGCAGTGTCTCGGCATACTGCTGGGCGCCGTTCCAGATTCCCGTGTTTTTGTGCCGGTTCTGCATGGTGGTCTGATACTGCCAGAGCGTTACAAACATAATTACCGCCATAATTGCCGTGAAGTGAACGGTTTTGTATTTTTTCTCTTTTCGCTTTCTCTGACCGCGGATACATCGAATGGTTCCGATCATCATCATTACCAGAACAAACAGATACCACAGGGTCCAGAAGATCTGCTCTTTTCGTTCCAGACCGCCGGGAATGAATTCTGCCAGCTGATCGCCCCAGACGAAATTTACCAGGGATGCCAGAATGCCGATAGACAGAATGGATGCTGCCCCATAGATTTTCCGGCTTTCTTCATCATCGAGGTTCTGGAAGAAATACCACAGCGATACAAACGCTGCTGCCACCAGACCGCCTAGAATCAGGCCGCCGCCCACGTTTACGATCTTTGCCGCCCACGCTGCCGCTGCCACACCGATCACCAGAAATCCCGCGATCACGTTTGCGTTCCGATCCTGTTTTTTCTGCTGCCTTGAAATGTCACCTGCGTTCTGCAGCATTTCGGCCACCTCCTTCTGAGTATACTGAATTTCCGGCGCCGCCTCTTCCTTCGCCTTCTCCTGCCGTTCGGAGCGCATCAGTTCCAGCACAGAAATCCCAAGTGCCTGAGCCAGCGGCTCAATCGTCTGGATATCGGGAAAGCCAAGTCCCCGCTCCCACCGGCTGACGGCTTTATCCGTCACATGAATCTTTTCCGCAAGCTCTGCCTGCGTCATCTTTTTCTCTTTTCGCATTCCGGCAATAAACCGCCCGAACTCTTTCGCTTCCACGTCGTGTCCCTTCCTCCTGCTGTTCCCGCACCGTCTCATGTTGCCCAGCGGAGCGTTTTTACAGTCTCAGAATAGGCGAAAATAGGCTGTTTTGTCAATCTACGAATCCTTTACCTGCGTTTTTACGCCAAAAAATCCCCGATTCAGCACAAAAGTGCCAAATCGGGGATCTTGTATTTTCCTGTATTTACAGCCCGATCATATTTGCAAACAATACGATCAGCGGAATGGCAATGATGGTTCTCTCCAGAAAGATCACCAGCAGTTTCCAGAAATTCAACGGAATTTCACTTTTGATAAATGCCGGGGCGGGAACTTTTTGTTAAAAATATCGGAATCTGCCGAATTCTGCGATTCCCCCTGTTTCTTTCGTTGCATAGGCAAACAGTCCCACTCTGCATCCTGTGAAATGATCCATTTTGAAATAGAGCTGATGCCATGGTCCGATCTGTTTCCATTTTTCATCGCTCCAGTATAAAAACCGGACTTTATCGTGCTGGTTCTGGAAATCCGCTTCCATCCGGATTCTTATTTTCGATGATTCAACCGCCACTGCTTCCCATTCGATTTCTTCACTGTTGCCCCGATTTCCTTCCGGGCCGTCATGTTCCGCTTCGAGAGATCTCATAACCAGAAGCATCCGTCCATCACGCTTTGTAACGGCCGCCATGCCGTAACATCCCTGTAATGCACACATTCCTGCATAATCTCCGTCCTTTATTCCTTCCGCGTCAACGGTTACTTCTGTTATGCACACCGGAAACTTCATTCTCTGGGTGATCGTATTGACTGCCTGCGTGACATTCTTGCACTGCTTTCTGCAGACCATTCTAAGGCATCCTTTTTCTGCATCATTCTCAATCCAGGAAAGTTCCGGTTCGTGGTTGAACTGCCAGCAGCTCTTCCATCCAAACGTTCCAAACAGCCGTTTCTGTTCCGGATTCCATTCCGAAAAATCATCACTCTCCACAAGCGGATGATATTGTTCATCCGGTCTTGTGCTTTGTGTTTCCACTTCACAGAGTGCCCTTCCCGAATCACCCAATACCGGATAATTTTCTTTTATGATCTGCTCTTTTTGTTCGCCCGGCGCCGGCATACAGGTAACTCTGACATTTTTCTCCCATTTTACTGGCACAAGAATCGGGATTCTGCCGACGGCACCTCTGTCCTGAAAAAGCACGGCATACCATTTATGGTCCGGCGTATCCACAATTCCTCCCTGTGCAACGCCCTGCCCACAATATCCCATGGTGTCACACAATACATCTCCGCCTTTAAATTCTCCCGTCAGGCTGTCTGATACATAGCACGCCTGCGTCCGCATCCACCTGTCCGGAAGGGAATGAATCAGGAATAAATAATACATTCCATCGATTTTATAAAAATGACTTCCTTCAAAACCAAGCCCCGGATTCCGACTGTCACTGACCAGAATCCGATCCAGTCCGCCTTCCTTTGGACCGCTCAGATCTTTTTTCAATTCCTGCAGACGAATATTTCTATTGCCGGAAACAATATAAACATGATCCTCCTCAAACAAAAGTGAGCAGTCATGATAAAAGCCTTCTATGATGCGTTTTTCCCATGGTCCTTCGATATTATCAGCAGTATAAAGGTATGTTTTTCCGGTATCATTCGCCACAAAGCAAATATAATACATCCCTTTATGGTATCGGAGCGATGCAGCCCACATGCCTTTTCCATAGCAGTTTTTCTCCCCGACAAGTCTCTGTTCCTCTGTGCTGTCCAGTCTTTCATACACATAGCTCAGATGTTCCCAGTGAACGAGGTCATAAGACCGCAGGATTTCACACCCCGGCACAAAATGCATTGTGGTGCTTACCATGTAATACGTATCGTCTACCCGGATGACATCCGGATCCGGATAGTCCAGTCCTGTAATTGGATTTTTTCCTATTATTTTCATATAGTCTCTCCTCGTATGATATTTCAGGGTCATACTAAAACAGCATATTGAACGCACTGACCATTCCAGGAATTACATATACCCCGAAACTGTTTGTCAGGCCAAGTTGTTTGTACAGCAGGAATGTAGGAATCATTCCACCGATAACAGCCCGCAGTCCGTCGAAATTCATGTTAATCAGTGGCACGATTGCTTCATAGCTGCCGGTATTGGACCAGTAGCTTTTATATTTTCCGTTCAGCATCAGGCTGACAACGGCTTTGGGATTATATACCTGATACCCTTCCAGAGAATATCCATCATGCACCACTGGACATCAAAATGAATCACATCATACTGATTCAGATGTTTTTCAAAGGACTCCGCCTTATGAATCGCATAGTCCGCAAACAGTTCTCTGGAATCACTGCCTGATAAGCAGTGCCCGATAATCCTCTATGATTTTCTCCATCGTAACAGACTCCATGCTGGAAATCACATCTTTTTTTAAGGTATCATACGTTTGGTTCAGCACGGTTCCGATATTTCTGCCGACTGGGCAGAAAGGGGATGGGGTTCCATGTATACTGATCATTTTCTCAATGGCTGCCGGATCTACAGCATGGCAGATCCGATACAGCGAAATTTCGGAAAGTGGAACCGCAAGGGTGGCTCCTCCGGTTCCTGATTTTACTTCTATGATTCCGTCTTTTTTCAAGGCACTTAAGATATTTCGTATGGTTACCGGATTGCATCCCGTAGATAATGACAGCAGCTCACTGGTCACTTTCTTTTCTGTACCATATTCAAAAATAAAAATCAGACAATGGACCGCGATCGAACATTTATTACTGATATGCATAATTTCAATCCTCCATTTGCAATTTTATCATATCCCATTTCCGCTGTAAATATTGACACCATCTCTTGATGCTGTTATACTCCAATTGTAGCTGTAGTTTTATTTTTTACATCGTAGGAGGAATTTACCATGCATGCTTATGAAATTCTGTTCAGTCCAACCGGCGGTACCGCAAAGGTTGCCGCCGCCCTCACCACTGACTGGCCTTCCGTTAAAACCATCGATCTCTCTATTCCATCCACCCATTATGAAGATATTTGTCTGGAAAGCGATTCTTTAACCGTAATTGCGATGCCGGCTTTTGGAGGTGCCGCGCCACAGCTTGCACTGAATCGTCTCTCCCGTATCCATGGAAACGGAGCTCTCTGCGTGATCGCTGCCGTCTATGGAAACCGTGCCTATGAAGACACCCTGGTTCTTCTGGAAGATTATGCACAGGCAGCTGGTTTTCAGGTTATTGCTGCTGTTTCAGCAGTCGCAGAGCATTCCATTATTCACCAGTACGCTGCCGGAAGACCAAACAGTGCTGACTGTCAGGAGCTCACCGCATTTGGCAGGCAGATTCTTCAAAAGGCAATTTCCGGCAATCTCTCTGTCCCGGAAATTCCCGGTAACCGCCCCTCGAAACATTCTGAAACCGGCATGCTTCCAAACGTAAAGCACTCCTGCACTTCCTGCGGTCTGTGTGCACAAAAATGTCCTGCCGGCGCAATTCCTCTGAACAACTGCAAAACCACGGACAAAACCAAGTGCATCTCCTGCATGCGCTGTGTATCCCTCTGTCCAGTACACTCAAGAGAAGTAAATCCTGTTATGACTGCAGTTGCCGCAAAAATATTGAAAAAATCCTGTACGCAGGAAAAAGCAAACGAGCTGTTTTTGTAAAAAAATACTGCCGGACTCAAGTGTCACCGACAGTTTTTTACATAAAACACATCAAAAAAGCAGAACAAAATGTTGAAAGTGAAATGCTCCTTCCTAAATGACAAGTTTTTCTTCTTTCACCTGTCTGTTCAGAAGGGAGCATTTCACTTCATTTTCGTTCTGCTTTTTTTCTTTTACAGTTTTGCGCGGAAGAACGCACAGATTTCGTCCCACACTTCCTTCTGGAAGAAATGGAGATCTGCGTGGTCGGCATCCTCGATCGAAAGCAGTGTGACATCACATCCCGCTTTTTCCAGTTCGTCGTGCAGTTCCTCTCCCTGTCCGAACGGAACGGTATGGTCATCCTCTCCGTGGATGATCAGAAACGGCGGTGCAGCTTTTGTCACGAAGCTGACCGGACAGCATGCGATTGCTTCTTCCGGATTGCGCATCACGTTTTTGCCCAGCAAAAGGGACTCCGGAGATGCCGCACACTGCTCCGGATCACTGTACTGGAATCCGCGGAAATCGGTCGGCGGGTACCACGGGCAGGCGGCCTGTACGGCACTGGAATATTCCAGATTTTCTCCCACATCATAAACGGGATCTGTCGCAAGCGCTGCCATGCAGGTCAGATAACCGCCCGCAGACTCTCCCATCACACCGATGCGGTCCGGATCAATATTGAAGCGATCGGCATGTGCTCGCAGATAACGGATTCCTGCTTTCACATCCTGCAGCGGTGCCGGAAATTTTGCCTCATTGCTTGTGCGGTATTCTACCGATGCAACAACGAATCCCTGCTGTGCCAGTACGGACAGATAGGCAAGATGTGCCGAGCGGTCCATCTGGATCCAGGCCCCTCCGCAAATCCATACCACACACGGATATTTTCTGGTGTTATCCCGTGGGTAAATCAAATCCAGCTTCAAATCCTGCACCGTGTTTCCAAACCAGGCATCCGCCTGTGCAAATGTAATTCCTGTTGTGACGCAGAATTGTGGTTTTTCTGCTTCTACCTGAATTCTTCTTCTCATGTAATAAACCCCCATATTTCTGTTTTCCTGACCGTTCATCGCAGCCTCGGGCCGGAAATCACCTTTTTTGTTTACTTCTCATCCATTGCCTTTTTGATCGCACCAAGCAGCTCCTCATACGTCTCATACGCCGGAATCTGCGGATAGTCGGCTTTGATTTTATCGGTCGAGCGGAACAGAAATCCTGCTTTGCTTGCCTGAATCATGCCAAGGTCATTGTAGGAATCACCGCTTGCAATGGTATCGAATCCGATAG
>ERZ772854.1390-NODE-1390-length-23400-cov-3.125552_pt1 | contig 23400 bp, 18 predicted proteins | sample MGYA00580844_ERZ772854 | MGnify/ENA primary metagenome ERZ772854 (study PRJEB29015, sample SAMEA2737727) | human gut metagenome | biome: human gut; feature: human-associated habitat; material: faeces | place: China | collected 2012 ...
ACCCGTAATCGATCTGCAGCTTCAGGCTGCGGACAAAATCCGTAATATCCTGGAATGCATTATGAGCCGGATCTTCTCTGAGTACCAGCATCTGGTCATCTACCTGTCCAATGTCCCGGATACTGTCTATGAACTCTACTTTTGTACCCTCTGCCTTCATTTTCGGATCAAACACCTTAAAGAAGGTACGGGCAGTAAAATCGCTCATCTGATACGTATTACCCATGATATAGATGGTTTTCCCAAATATGCTGTCCCCGTATTTTTCATAGGTCTGCTCTGCAAGGGAATTATAGCGCAGCTGGTCCGGCCACAGATACAGCTTTGGATAGCAGCTGCGGTAAAACAGTTCTGCCGGAAGCATAAGCAGCACATACAGCCCAAAAAGGATCCCCCATGGCCAGAGTCTCTTCAGATACAGTTCTTTTTTTACTCCTTCTGTCAGTTCCCCATAGATATAAGAAAGGAAAAGTAATGCACCAGTTAAGGATACGTAGATCCAGCGCATTTCCACACGTATGGTAACGCTGGATGAGGCAATATTTAAAGCAATAAAGCCGATAAAGAGCATAGCATTGAACAGCATGGTAAACTTTCGCTCTTTCTGTTTTTCCACGATAAATTTTACCAGAAATGCCAGCACCATAATAAGGATCATCACATCTGCCATACCGGCCAGGCCTTTGACCCACATGGGACTTTCACCCCATGGACAGCCATTTAAGTGTTCCGGGCCTGCGTTAATACCAAACACATATGCAGCCTGGCTAAAAGCAAATTTAATGGCCTGCTGGATATTTAATGTGTCTGCTACCTGTGTTCCTCCGGTTCCTGCCGGAAGGACAGAACCAATGGTAAAAGCCCTGATCAGCTGTACCATTCCAAAGGAAAGGACTGTACTGAACCAGAGGGATATTTTTTTACATTTTTTAATGATAAGAGCCAGAATCAGCAATGGCAGCAGTGCCATGTAACGTTCATGTACAAAACATACTCCGAAATACAGCAGGCTGGCAAAATAAAAACAGTTCTCCCTGTTTTCTTCATTAATATAACGGTACAGGTTCCAGAGAATGGAAACAGCCATCCAAAGTGCCATCGTCTCCATCAGTCCTAAAACCTGTCCGATCTGGTAATATGCCATACGGCTGGCCAAGAACATGGCCCCTGTAAAAAAGCCGATCGCTTTCGCCCTGGACAACCGCCAGCCAATGGAATACAGGTACCAGGACAATGCTGCATTTAGCAATATGTTAATAGGTACAAAAAGGGCTACATGGTTTCTCACTACAGCCATTTCAAGCCAGGCTGCAAGGTAATATAAAAAACGGAACCTGGTGCTTCCCAAAGGGAATACATACTGGAGGAACCCCTGCTCACCATAACAGGACCAGAAATACAGATCATCCATATAAAGACCCTTGATCTGTATCCCATGGTTCAACCACACAGCTAGTCCTAAGAGAAGTCCCATGAAGATCACATGATCCTTCCATTGATATTGTTTTTCCATTCTGGAAAATCCGATCCTGAATTTAATTCTTTCCCTGGTGTCCAAAATTCTGCCTCCTTAAATTGCAGTGAATCTTTCTGTTCCTGTTTACGCCTGGCTTATTCTCCGTTTTTCACCATGCTGTAGGCATCACGGAACAGCTGCACTAATCTTTCATCCGGTTCTTTAAATGGGTGGTCCAGATCTACTCTTGCCAGCATATTTCCCCACTCAAAGGTAAGATCTTTTAAGGTACCTTCTGCGATCATATCTTCAATGATCTGTGTGGCTCTTGGCTGGTCTGCCAGATAGCCCGCCTGTACATATATATATTCGGTTCCGGCCCATCTTAAATATTCTTCGAAATAGGCCAGTTTTTTTACTAAATATACGTCTCCGCCGCTTCCTGTTATGTCATAATAGCTCTGCACGCTGCAGTCCATATCCAGCACCTGGGGGTGAAAACCAAAGGCTACTACCCGGTTCTTTTTGGTAAGCCGTGAACAAAGTTCCTTACAGCCTCTTCTTTCCCAGCTTTCGTGTCTGTGATAACGGTGGTTATAGTACCCCTTACCTGCCAATTTAAATGGTGTAAAGCCCGGACACCCCGCCCAGCTGGTAGAGGATGTGACCAGAGTATTAAAGAGAAGGAATGGAACTGCTAACAGGCAGATGCCGATCCTCAGGGAATCCTTACCTGACAGCCCCGTTTTGCGGATGGTACACTGATCTTTACTGTCCCTTACAGCTGCTGTGCCATTGTTTTCCGGTTCTTCTTTCTTCAACCAGTCCCCTGTGATCCGCATGGTACTGATAACTACAACTGCATACACCAGCATAAAATAGTTTCCATCTACCTGTGAAAGTGTATAAATGCTGGCTGCTGAACCTGCTAACAGCGTGATCATGAGAAAACCGTCAAAAAAATCCAGCTGTGAGATCTTCTGACGTTTTATAACTCTTATTATTACCTGAAAAATCCAAAACAGCAAAAGTGCCGTTACCAGAATACTTCCCCAGGCAATGATTACATGATCCATATCTTCTCCCACCGGAGAAATAAGGATTCCCTTTAAACGCCCCAGCAGCCTTTCTATTTTTTCCTCAGTGGAAAGAATAGACGGATCACCGATAACATGTGAAAAGTTGTAGGGATATTTTACTTTAAAACCTATTTTTTCAAAGAAATTGGCAAATACAGAGGTAACAGGAACTCCTGTAAGAAGCCAGGTGCGATACCACAATCCTGCAGTTGCCAGTATAGGAAAGATCCAGGTTAAAAATCCTCTTTTATCCTGTTTTCCTGCTTTTTTGAAAATAAGCAGGCACACCAGTCCCACACCGCCCAGGGCAGTAGAAAATATAAGGGCTGTTGGTTTATAAACAAGAGAAAGGATATAAACAGATACGGCGAAAATAAGCCATGGAGCTGTATTACACGACCGCTCTGTTTCTGTCACTCCTGTTACAGGATTTTCCCTGATCTTCTGTGAACTATTTGTGCAGACATTTTTTTCTCCATCTTTTCTGGTAACTGCCAGACACAGCATATCGTAAATAATAAGCTGGCACATCAGAGTTATGCTGTCACTTTTGGCAGAAACTGCCATGTTCATAATACCGGGAACTGCGCAAAAAAGTGCCCCGGTCCAGAAACCGGCCTTTTTTCCACCATAACGTGTTCCGATCACCACAGCCGTTATCACACTGACTGTTGTGGTCCAGAAAGTGAATGAAAGCAAAAAACCATAGGTAGGTGTACCTGATAATGGAAGCACCAGCACCTCTGCACCTTTGCTGTAGGTATACACCAGATTGATCAGTCCCAGATTCTCATAAATACCTTCTCCATTATCCAGTATATACGGGGAACGCAGTCCATAATGAAGGGAATCATAATCCAGCTCATGGTTTAAACGGCCCGCCTGAAGGAACAGCATGGTAAGAATGAATGCAAGAAGGGCTGCCTGAAGCACATCTTCCGGCATAATTGCATGAAGCATATTGCTGCATCCACTTACTGCATTCTGTTTCTTCATCCCCTTTTTCTCTGTACTGCTGTGGTTATCCACAGACCTGCTGAAAATTTCTTTGTTTTTCCACAGCCAGACTGCCGCTATCCCCACACACAGCACAACTGCTATCTTTCGCCAAAGTCCGATACCTCCATGACCTGTAAGGGAAATCCCACATACCATGACCATCCAGGCAGCGCTTCCGGTGGTCAGCCCTAAGGTGATCTTTTCCCAGACCGGAAGCAGGTATCTGGTCTTTTTACCGGAACCACTTAAAAAACAGTTATTGATGCAGATACCATATCCCATCACCGTTGCCATCCATATGCCGGCACCAATGAGCGGCAGCAATATACTGTGTCCCCACAGGAAAAACAGCCACCCGGATACCAGACACGCTGCTGCCATCTTTCTTTTTCCCCTGTGTTTTACTGCCAGGCACAGCCACCATAAATTCCATAAAAACAGGACAGACAGTTCTAAAAGCATCCATCCTGTTTCTCTCTTTTGTAATGTTTCCCCCACAGGGCCATGAAGTATCAGTCTGTTTGCAGCGGTTCCTATAAGGATAACTGCTGCCAGCCAGAATACAGCCAGCAAAAGACCTTCTTTCCTTTTTTCACTCCCCATTTTTACCTGTTCCTTTATTTCTTTATTCGTACTCCTTATAAGCGGAAGAGTATCCCTTCATGATCAGCCTGACCACCGGTTCTGGCCAGAATCTGCTAAACATTTCTGTTTCTTCTTTTGCCCTGCGGTTGTCTTTGATGCAGGCATTTGTAGTCGCCCCCTCATGGACCCGGTAATAGATCAGAGGCTTCTCCACACAGATAAACCGTCCTTTTTCTCCTGCCAGCTGTACCATGTGGTCCCAGTCTAAAGCAAACTGATACCCTGACTGGACAAATGGCTCTCCTAACAGCTTTTTACTGTAAGTAGTTGCCGGGCAGCAGATGGGATTTCCAAATACAAGAGGCATTATTTTTACTGGTTTTAAACTGCAAAGCCTGTGAAAACGCAGGGGACTTGGAAAACCGGATATTATTTATGTAAAGAATTTTGCCACAATAGGAGAAGCAGAAGAAGAAACGCCTGCAAATGCTGATGTTTCCACAGAAGTTCAGGATTTGAACCTCAAGAGTTCTAAAAGTTATACTTCCAGAAGTTCAGAAACTGAACTTCAAGAGGTTCAAAAAGCAGACTTCCAGAAGTCTAAAAATTTTACTTCAAGAAGTACAATATCTGAACTTGCGGAAGTTCAAAAAGCAGACCCTAATTATACTAACTATAATCATACTAACCAGAGTAATATTGATAGGAATTATATCAATCCTATCAATCAATCCGGCAGTGAGTTGGAAGGGGAGATTGATGTGATGGAAGATGTCAATGCTTACATGGAAATCATCAAAGAGAATATTGAGTACGAACATCACATGAAATATGGCAGATGGCAGGACAAAGGGCTGTATGAGGAATTGTATGAGGTAATCTGCGAGATTGTATGTGTGAAGCATAAGACTGTTAAAATCGGTGGAAATGATTATCCATATGAGCTTGTAAAATCAAAGTTCCTCAAACTCCACTTCCGACAGCATTGTCCCTACTTTCCTGAAACAGGAAGAAGCCGCACTCCTACTTCAGAAAGAGGACGAGCATATCCGCAGATGGAGCTCATTTGACTTGGCTTCACACACCGTTGGTATCGAAGGCGGAAAACAGGGATATTTGCAGTTTGCCGGCGCACAGACCCGTAATTGGAATGATGAGGAAACGGCTCTGCTTCAGAAGTCATCTCAATCCATCAATCAGATTATCCGTGAAAAAGAGCTGAAACTTCCTTTCCCGGAAGAAGTCAGACTGATAAAGTCAACGATAAAGGAAGAAGGTGGTGCGGGAGGATATACCCGGGACACTTACATCGTACTTATCGACAGGTTGCTCGAACATCCTGAATATGTAACCAAATTGTTAGCACATGAAGCATTTCACGTCCTTACCCGGAACAATCCGGATTTCCGCAAGAAGATGTACAGCATCATCGGTTTTAATATTCTTCCGAAGGAAATAGAATTTCCCAAAGAGTTGAAAGAACGGTTTATCTCCAATCCGGATGTTATCCGCCACGACAGCTATGCTACTTTTACCATCAACGGTGAAAAGAAAGATTGCTGCATGGTTATTTATTCAACCAGGCCTTATGAGGGAGGTAGCTTCTTCCAATACCTCAACATTGGCCTTGTTCCCATCGATAAAAATACCTGCAAAGCGATTGAGAAAGAAGGTAAGGCAGTGGTTTACTCTATTAACGAAGCCTCTGATTTTTATGACAGAATGGGACGTAATACTCAGTACATCATTGACCCGGAAGAAGTGTTAGCCGATAACTTCAGTTTATTGCTGACAGGAATGACAGAGGGGTTGCCTTCACCGGAAGTGATACAAAAAATGGAAGAGGCTTGCAAATAAGCCTCTCACACTCTATTGTTGCTGTTCTTATAGTCCTTTCACCGTTTTCATCAACTGCTCACCCAAGCCAATAGTATACCCCTGTGAAACAAATACCACGCGATTGAAGGTATCGGCAATGATAAATATGGGCAATGTATCTTTGTGTTTCAACTTCATATTCTTCACAATCTGTTGAGCTATGTCTTCTGTGTCAATTCCATAAATCACAGTATTGGGTAAATCGGGGAAGTCAGCAGCATGATATTTGCCGGCCTGTTCCTGATTCGGGAAGAGTAATACAAGCTTTCTACCCCATTTCTCCAGGTCGGTTTTCAAAGCAGAGATATCCCGTAAGGCATGGTTTGTAGGTTCCTGGTTCACTCCAAGAATACCGACAACGAAGTATCCACGGCCACAGGCTTGAAGCAGGCTTTGTTTGTTGCCGCCTTCCAATGTTGTGAACAAGCTCTCCGAATTGAAGTTTCCGATAACCTGTACCTCATCTTTATTTTCACGCATCACCAATTTCGTTTCTGTACGTCCACCTGCTTTCACATTCAATGATGTCATTTGCGCCAATACACCACCACTTGCCAGGCGGGTACCGGTTACCAGAATATAATCTCCGGCATCCAGAGACGTTCCCTCCTTCAGCAAACTGCTCCATGTAACACCGCCACCCATGTCTGCGTCATCCTCGTCGTAAGACAACAACTGCAAACTACCTTGCGGAGTTACTTTGGAAATAGTGAAATGAGAATAATATTTCGGATTATCCAGTGACTGAATCGGTGTATATGTAGCTGCAAGCCTGCCCCTCTGCGCAGGTGCCTGTCCGGCTGCTTCGAAGTTCACATCTATGGCTCCGTCGTCAGTTATCAGCTGTACTTTACCGGTCACTTCATCAATGCGTGCGGGAACTCCCATGCTGCGTGCCATGGACACGAAGAAGATATCGCGACTGTGGGCATCGGCCAAACGTGCTTTCCACACACCTTCGGGAGATACAGGAGGTGCCCCCAGATTACATTCCTTGTTCACCTGAATGTTCTTTGCCACCCATGCAACCATCTTCATAGGCTCTGCCACATAAGCCTCAACATCTTCTTTCGAAATCACTTTACCAAAGAAAGTTTTATACGGAGTCAACATCTCATTGCTTACGCGCGGATTGCGCACATATTTACGGAAATATCCGGCATTCGTCGTACGCACACGAGACTGCATGTGATCTATCAACACATCCAGACGAACATCACGAAGGTCTTTTGCCGAAATCTGCTGCAAAAGGTCTATCCCGCCTTTCCTGGAGTTATCAGAACGCAGACGAGTCATGAACTCACGAATTACTCTGTAATTTCCACGGGCGGCAACCAGAATCTTGGCTACTGCATCCCGATCCAACTTATAATCTCTCGCAAAGTTGCGTGCTGCCTCTTCCGAGATGAACTTACCGACATAAGCGTTACGGATAGAGTCTTCTATCGCCAGTCTGCGGTCATTTTCCGCCCGCTGTTCCGGCGTCACTTCGGGTAAGTTGGCACTTTCTGCGGGAGGCACGATATCAATATCTACTGTGAAACTGTCACCCGATTGCTTATCAAGGGTTACGGTCAGTTCCGATTGCTTGCCAAAAGAAAGTTTGGAGAAGCCGAAACGGCCATCTTTGGAGGCCCAGACAAGCATATCCCCTTTTCCGGCAGTCAGTCCGCACACACCACCATCGTCGGTATGTTTCGTTGCTACGGTATAGAATTCCGCATAATTGTAGAGTTTGAACTCCACACAGGCGTCAGGAACCGGATTTCCCGCTTCATCTTTCACCATAACCTTGGCTTGCGCTGTAGGCGCATAATTATCAATCACATTGATTTCCGTATACGTGGGATTAACGGACATTACTTCTTCTTTTCCTTCATAACGTCCGAAAACCTTTGTATGCATCAACATTCCGCGACTGGCAGGGGCATTGAACCAACCAAGATCCAGTACCGGTTCCGGTTCGCAAGCACCCAGGAAATGCCATTTACCATCTGCCCAGGCTTCCACCCATGCATGGTTATCGTCCGTATGTGCCCATCGTGGTGTATAAACCTGCCGTGCCGGAATACCTACCGAGCGAAGTGCCGCCACCAGCAAGGTAGATTCTTCGCCACAACGCCCGTAAGCAGTACTCACTGTTGCCAGTGGTGAACTGGTACGGGCATCGGAAGGCATATAGACAGCTTTCTCATGACACCAATGGTTCACTTCCAGGATGGCATCGTACAAAGAAAGGGACTTCACACGGTCTTTCAGCTCCTTATAGAACACTACCCGCGCACTATCCAATTGTTCGTTGTTCACCCGCACCGGAAGTACAAAGTGTCGGAACAAATCTTCGGGAATGGTCTTCCCCCAAGGCATTTCCTCTGCGGCACGCTGGGATGCGCGGATATTCATTAAGTGAAATTCACCGGGATAATCAGTAATATCCGCCAGTGGCATATAGGCATAAAGGAATTCCAGGGCTTCCTGCTCATAAGTGCTCAGCGAAGCATCATCCAGTATCGTAAATAGTTCTCCCTGCGGCATCAGAGCCTTCTTTTGCTGAAAGTCCTGCTCCACGCGCGAACGATACGAAGCATCGGTCATAAAATGGGATTCTCCACAGGCAGCAAGCAGACAAAGTAGCCAGCATATTCCGAAAAGTTGTGTAGCTCGTCTCATAATACTTACATTAATTAAGGTGTGAGCTACAAAGTTAAAGAATTATCTGAAGTTTATTTCAGATGTACCACTAAAGTTGTATCCTCAGAGAAGGTAATACTGCATTTTTCATAGGAAGGGGGGCCCATAACGCCTTCGGCATCATTGCTGAAACCAAACTTCTCCACAGGAATACCGAAAGCACCGGTATCCAATTTACCATTTCCATTCTCATCCTGATACATGGAAAAGGCATAAGTTCCTGCCGGGAGCCCTTTACAGGGGATAGACACAACTTTATCCTTCACCTCTACTGCAAAACCGGCAAGCGGCTTCTTCATGAATGTCTCCTGAGAGTTGTAGATGGCGACATAGAGTTTACCAGCCACATTTTCAATACCACGTACTTCCAGAGTAAGATTTTGTGCAGACAGACTTTGAGTTGCAAAAGCCAAAACACATACGAAACTAATAATCATTGCTTTCATTTGAATTGTTTTTAAAGAGTTTATAAATAGATACGCGGACAACGCGGATTAGGCAGACGAACGCGGACCTTTTTTTAATTAAATTAGAAATTAGAAACATCATAAGCCGCCTTCTTCCCAAGTGTGATAAACACCCCGATATAGAAGAAATGATCGTTTGAAGCTAGAATAGCTTTATTATTCACCCGCCCAAACTCATTTTTCCGACAAAGGATATTGGTAGCAGAAGCATGGATAATCACCTTCTTACTGGGCAGGAATGTCAGTCCGAGATCAAGACTGTTATAAGGCTTTACATGATCATTCATCAAACCCGGCAAATCCGGATTATGATAAGGACGCCCACTGCTGAAACGGTTCGTCAAACCGACTATCGTGCCGATTCGCGGAATGGAATACTTCAGCACTACGGATGCATTGTGCCGAGTGGCATATTGCGGAGTAGTCAGTTCCGTATATTCCTGAAACTTCCGCTTGGCAATATTATATGTATAGGAAAGTTGGTATTCCAGATTCTTCAGCAGGACACGGTCATTAAAGAATAAGTCGAAACCTTTACTGTAGCCATAACCACCGGAAGTCAACACTTCCGCTGCATCTACCGTTCCCTTTTCCACCAATGCCAGACGGTCATATTTCTTATAATAAAGTTCAGCTTTGTAGAAACGTCCATCACCCTCATACTGTGCACCCACATTATACTGAATGCATGATTCCGATTTCAACTTGTTCTCCTGAGCCAGCAATCTGCTAACCGGCAACTGTGTATATCGTCCCGCCGTAGCAGAGAGTACTACATCTCCCAAATAGTAATTAACAGCCAGACGGGGTGAGAAATTCACCTTTTCATTCAATGAAGTATATTCTGTGCGGACAGAAAGTTCCGCCTTCAGTTGCTCCACCGGATAGTAAGTTGCCGAAAGAAAGCCTGCACTGATCGTCGGATTCATTTCATAATGGCTATCTATTCCCTCCGCCTCTTTCATCTGATATTGATAACGATTCTCATACCGGCGGATAAAACTCTCCGCTCCCATATCCAGACGAAAAGCCGGAGAAATACGCTTGAACACTTTTGCCTTTGCATGAAGTTCCTGTTGTTGTTCCATCCAATGATCTGCCGAAAGTGATACATTACCTATCTTCTGTTCAAAGAAAGAGAATGCTGCACCTGCAAACCAGTTCCATCCACCGGAAGTACGCTTACGGAAAGTTGTATTGAGATAGAAATTATTCTCATTCAGATCGAACAGTCTACGTTCAGCACCTTCATAATTGGAAAAGTCAGTATGATCATAGCCGCCATAAATCTTGAAAAGCGTAGCATCATCGGGATGATAGCGGAATTGTGCCGATCCGGTCATCATCCGGTAGGGATCTTCAAAATCCGTACGTCCTGAATAGATATGATCATAGACACATAAGTCCTGATAATCCAGGTTCACCGAAAGTGAACCTGGATCGAAAGCCCGTGTACCTCCTCCACCGAAGCCTACCGTAGAGGCATTGATGCCTAACTTATTGATAGGGCTCTTATCCTTTGTTTCCAACGGTAACACAGCCGAGAGTGCATCCCCATATTCCAACGGAGCCCCGCCCGATTCCAGATTGACACCACTGAACATAAAAGTGGAATAACGTCCGCGTGCAGGTGAGTTTATGCCTGTAGCCGTATAAGGATTCAAGACGTGCATTCCGTCAATGTATGTCTGTGTTTCATCACTACTTCCGCCGCGCACCAGCAGACGTCCACTTTCTCCTTGTACCTGCGTACCCGGCAGTGTCTGCAATGCCTGATACAAATCACCGTTTGCACCTCCCACGGTCACCAGTTCCACCGGACTCATATCACTCCAACGACTGTTGGCAACAGGTGTTTTTTTACCTTTCACTACCACTTCCTTCAAATCTACACTGTCATTGTATAGTTGCAAGAAAACGGTATCTGTCACAGCTGTCTGCGCTTCCAAGTGCTGCACCGTCAGCAATACACTTACACTAAAAAGTAGAATCAATCTTTTCATTTTATCTATGTTCTTTACGATTTCCGTCAGCAAACATAGACTAAGAATTTCAGGCAAAAAAATATCCGGGACAGACTGCCCGGATATGTGACAAACAGCACCCCTCCTGTGACGAATGGCTGTATTTTTCTTTATTCTGTGACGAATGACTACCCTTCCGTACCCCCTTCTATCAGCGTTTTTATCTCTTTTGCATAGCCTCTGGAAACCGGAACTTCTTCTGTACATCCTTCCAGTCTCAAACGGTATCCTTGTGAGTTTCCATCTACTTTTACCACAGTGCGTATGTTCACCAGAAAGGCCCGATGACAACGGACAATGAACGAACAGGCAGCAACCGCTTCTTCTGCCTGCTTCATAGTAGCCCGCACTAACTTTTGCTGCATCTTATCCGCACTACTGTAAGCTACTCTTATATAATTCCCTTCTGCTTCTACATAAAATAAGGTATGGGCATCCACTTCCAGCATTTCTTTCGTTCCGCCGGAGAAAACCAATTGCATAGGAGTTTCTTCTTCTGCTACTTCTTCTGCTACTTCTTCTGCTGCCCTACCCTCTTCTATCTGTTCCTCATTCCTTGTCCTAATCTTCTCCTTCTGGGTATTCTCTCTTTTCGCAAGAGCGTAGTTGATCTCCGTTGCCTCCTTCAGATTACGTACCAGCTGCAAATTACGATTCCACATCAAAAAGAAGATTATGGGGAAAGGAGCAAGAACCGCCACCCAAGCCAAACTTATCAGAAATCCTTTCCAGCTCAGTATGAATGAACCAAATACCCAAGCCGTATAGAAACAGTTACCTATCGCAATCAGCAAACAAGCTCCTAAAGTTCCTAACAATTCGCGCCCTAATGTCCAGTTCTTCTCACTATGATAACGGGGAAACAAAGCAGGAAACAAATACGTGGAGATACTCAGTGCCAATGAAGAAACCACTCCATAACCTAACACTACCCAAAATTTATAGCCTCCCATCATAGAAATGCCAAAAGGCTGCAACACAAAAAGGATCAAAAACACTATAAGTGAAGGTATTATCACGCTTTTCCATCTCTTCACCAATGATGGATAAGGGCTTCGTAAAAGTGTCAACAGTTTATTTATCATTATGACTTCCTGTTTGTAAGGGTTGATTATGTGTAAGATGCTACAAAGGTATATAAATTATTAATAGATCGTACATAGGTCATTTATTCCATTTTTAGTCACACTTTTGTAATATGCATATAGCAAAAACGGGCATTTCTAAAGAAAAACGAGGAGAAAGTGCATTATTTTATGTTTTAAAACATATTTATCGTGAACAATTCGTATCTTTGCAGCGTTAATAAGATAAAAGAAAAGATGTAAAACCCGCTTTCCGAAACGCGGAAAGCACAAAAAGATGACAATTATGAAAAAGAATGCAAATGAAATTTTTATGTTACAGTACCGTATTAAACGCTATCAAGCAATGGGAAACGGAACTATGTGCCAGGCTTTGAATGGCAAACTTCAAAAACTGCTCGCAAAGCAGGATACCATGTAAAATAACACCTTTAAATAAAATGAATGAGGGCGGAAAACCGAAAGTTTTTTCGCCCTCTTCTTTTATCAGTCACTTACAATGTCTTTTCCAAAAGGCGTCAAAGCCAATCCTGCCAGTTTGAAATGCTGTAGTCCGAAGGGGATACCAATAATGGTGATGCACAGCACCACACCGAATGCCAGATGAGAAAGGCAAATCCAGATACCTCCCAGAAATATCCACAATACATTCATCAGTATATACAGACAACCACCCGAACGTTCGCCACTCCGCACCGTTTTACCGAAAGGCCATAATGCAAGTGAAGCCATTTTCAGAGTTTGCATACCGAACGGAATACCGATAATGGTAATCATCATCAATAAACTGGCAACAAGGTATTCTATAGCGGTAAAAATACCTCCGAACACCAGCCATAATAAATTCATAAAACATCCCATAATTTTGCGTTTCTTGTATTCTAATACGCAAATATAGTTTTTTTATTTAATAACAAACTTATACTTACCTGTTAATCGCGCATCTTTATCTTTCAAGGCAATACGGTAAATCTCCGTTCCCCAAACATTAGAAAGACGTGTATCGGGCAAATTGATTGTTTCAACGGTTGCTGTGAACTCACCGGGATATTCCAAAGTTACTCTCTGTCCCTGTACGTCTATCGTCACCTTTCCGGGCACGGAAATATCCACCTTTCCCCAAGTGAGGAAGTTCACCTGATTAGATTCTTTCGCTGATTTCAGGGAGAAATTATCGGTAATCGTCAGTTGCTTATCGCCTAATGAATAGGCACGTGTCCAGCTATTTACCTCGGCTTCTTTCGGATAAGCAGTCGCAATGTTCGCTGAGAAGAAACGTTTCTTCGGTTGGCAGACAACATCCGTAGCCTTATAATTCTGACCGAAACTCTGGGGTACTCCGTTTATCATCGGCAGGTTATGGTAATTACTTTGCATGGTCCAGATGGTATAACGTTCGCTACTGAATGTCTGACGTGTATAAGTTCCTACCCCCGCATCAATCAGCACAGGTATCGTATTGACATACAATGAAAATGTACCTACATCATTATGATTATGACTTTCATTATTGAATCCACCTTTCGTAGCCAGGAACCAACCGGACTTATTGGTCAGATAGCAGAACTCCGTTTCAGGATACCAGGTACAAGCAGGTATGGTATGGGCAGCGGCCGTCTTTTCCAGTTCTCCATTCCATAATATGGACTGCAAGGAGCGGAAAGTATCATTGCCCAAAGGCACAGAAGGACGTTTACCATCCAGTAGATAGGCTGCAAACTGCATCATTTCCTCGCTGCCGACTGCATGACCATAACGGTAAATCAACGGTGCATCGCCTCCACCCTTGGCAGAAGCATCCGCAAAGTTCACTACCCAACCGTTTCCTACATACGTACGACTGATATATTCTCCCATCCGGCGAATCATCGGTTCCTTGAAAAGAGATACTTTCCCATCTGTTCCATCGGAAAGTATCTGGAGATAATCATACATTTTCCCGGCTGCATGTCCCCAATAAGAAGGACCTTCTTCACAAGCACCATCAGCCTTTACAAAATTGATAAACTTGTCTACCGACTGCATGCTGCGCCAAACAGCCTTTGCCAGACGGTCGCGGTCATTCTCTAATAAAAGATAGCATTGCAATACATTGGAGTTACACCAGGGATTCCAGTTATTGATAATCATTCCCGGTTTCCATTGGAAAGCCATCCACCATTCCCGGTCATTGTTCATATAAGGATCGAGAATACGTTCCTGCAAAGTATGACGCAAACGCTGAGAGATTACAGGATCTATTTTATCGAAAGAATCATGGAAGAAGTAATATACCCACGACAACATGGAACCGAAATTTCCCGAACCCAGATCAATCACTTGTTCGCGATAATCGGGCAAAGAGCGTTTGGTGCTCTGGCGTACCAGATGGGCAGAAAGTACCCAGGAAGTCATCTCGCAACTGTAAAATGCTCCATTTATCAACTGGTCGATAAACCGTCCTTTTCCTTCGGCAAGTTCGGCAAGCATCAGGGCATTGATTGCTTTCCGGTTGGCCTCATAGGGATTTTGCATAATGTTCCGTTCACCGCTGCGTTCATATTCCAGGTAATCGGTAGCACGGATTACTTTCCATTCGTAATTAAGCATTTTTTCTCCGGCACGAATCAGGTTTTCTTTATTGGTACCCAACAATTCGTCCCAGCTGGCACGGTCATTATAAGCAGGATAAGGTACCCACTTCTGATTCATCACCAGTGCTTCTTTCAGTTGTTCTTCACTACCGGCAGCTTTTTGCAAAAGATTTCGTTCTGTATATGCATGTGCGGAAATACCTGCCATGAAAAGCAGGCAGAAGGAAATAAAAATACGGTAAAACGTGTTTCTCTTCATGATATTAAAAAGTTAGATTTCTTTTTTGTGATGAGGCAAAGATACGCAAGTTACAGTAAAACGGAGGTATTCAATTATCCGTAGTTGGGTACAAAATCATCCATTTAGTATCAACGTTTGTTTGCCTTTGGCTATTGTATATTCGCTAAAATGAATACTTTTGCATATATGAGTACAAAGAAACAGCCAACTATCCCCATGCACCGAATGGATGTTAACACACCATTCGGTATGCAATTCGGTTATTATGAAACTGATAGTAAATATGCTGAAAACACAAAATCGGAAAAATACATAGCTCACCGAGATGATTATTATTTATTCCTATTCATAGATACAGAAGAAACAATATTGACTATTGATTTTGAAGACATCCGAATACAGGGAGAACAAGTATTTTATGTCCGCCCCGGCCAAGTACACTTCACACCTGTAATGCGAAAAGCGAAAGGATATTTTTTGGCTATAGACCCTGTATTAATCGAAAATCATTTCAGGAACCAGTTTGAAAAACAACTTACTACACAAAAACCGATAATGCCAGACGCATCCTTTTCGGATAAACTGGCTCAAACGGCTCATTTACTGCATACAATCATACAGGAAAAGCCCACTACTTTCGGCGAACAGATTACATTAAATGTAGCAAATGCATTTATAGGGATTATAGCAGAACAATATTCCAAACAACAGGAAGAGTTACATTATTCCAAAACCCGTTCGCTATTTATAGCACATCAATTTCAGGCATTACTATTGGATAATGTAAGAACATTGAAAAGTCCAATTCAATATGCTAAAGCATTAAATTATTCGCTTTCACACCTCAACGAATCGGTGAAAATCACAACCGGATTTCCTATAAGTTATTGGATACATCAACAGGTGGTTCTGGAAGCTAAACGACTGCTCTATTACACAAACATGGATGTAAAAGAGATTGCTTTCTCTCTGGGATATGAAGACCCTACCTATTTCTCACGCCTTTTTTCCAAAGTCACAGGAATGTCTCCAGGAGCTTTTAGACAAAAATTCCACAAATAGTCCAATATATTCCCTGTTTATTCTATTTTCTGCCCAATTACACCGTTGTAACTTTGCAGGCGTAACAAAATCATTGAAACAATATCTGCAAAAGAAATGAATACATTATATATTATTTTAGCAAGCCTGATCTTGTTCTTTATACTCGGTCATTTTCACAGGCGTAAACGTGCAAAGAGTAAAGTTGTTCATGTAGTTGATAATCAATGCACCGGATGCAAACGCTGTATGAAAAGATGTCATCACAAAGTATTGGATTTAGTAAACGACAGTACAGGAGCGCATATAGCAGTAGAATATCCTGAAAGATGTACTGCCTGCGGGGATTGTGTCACAGTATGTAAATTCAACGCTTTAGAATTAATAGACCGTAGCAATAAACGTAACAATAGATAGTTCATAAAAAAACACCTACTTCCAATCACTAAATTCAAAGCTCAACTGTTCCCAAACGCCTTTTTCCCCGGTATCTTCCCGTGGATTGGAAACGGAAAGCCCTATCAACCGGATGGGATGATGTTCATAATCCACCCCCTTCAGCAGTTGTTTAGCCAAAGGCAGGATCACATCAAGAGTAATTAGTTCTTTGGATTGGGTAATGCTCCGGGTTATCTGACTAAAATCATGGAATTTGATTTTCAACGTCAATGTATTTCCCTTGAAATCATTATGTTCCAGACGTCCTACCAGTTCCACTGCCGCATGATACAGTTCGATAATAACCGATGAGCGTTGCGAAATATCCTTCTCCAAAGTATGTTCGCAACCAATGGACTTACGGATACGTACCGCCTCTACCGGACGAAGATCGATTCCCCGGGCACAATCATAATACAATGCTCCTACCTTCCCGAACTCACGCAGTAGCATAGCCTGCGAACATGCACGCAACTGTTCGCCGTTATGAATACCCAATGAGTGCATTTTCTTTGCCGTCACCGGGCCTACCCCCCAGAAACTCTCGATAGGCAGACGTGCAATAAAATCCATCGCCTGATCGGGATGGATGGTACACAGCCCGTCCGGCTTACGATAATCGGACGCTATCTTTGCTAAAAACTTATTGTAGGATATACCGGCAGATGCCACCAAGTTCAGTTCATTCCGTATTTTCTGCTTGATTTCCTTGGCAATATCTACAGCCAACAAAATACCGGGCTTATTCTCTGTCACATCCAGAAAAGCCTCATCCAGTGACAATGGCTCAATGATATCTGTATATTCGTGGAAAATTTCATGGATTTGCCGGGAGACTTCATGATACACTTCCATCCGTCCGTGAACAAAGATAAGTTGCGGACACATCCGTTTTGCTTTCGTCGACGCCATGGCCGAACGTACTCCATAGCGACGTGCCTCATAACTGGCAGCCGCCACTACTCCCCGTTCTTCCGCATACCCCACTGCAATAGGTTTTCCGCGCAACTCGGGATTGTCACGCTGCTCTACGGATGCGTAAAACGCATCCATATCTATATGTATGATTTTTCGTTCAGTGCCTTCGCAACACATCATGCATGATCACCTTTCCATTTTACTATTCAAAGATAATCATTATTTCCGTTACTCCATTGCGACAATTTCTGATGTTCCTGTTTCTTTCACCATTTTTATTGATTTTCCTACTCCGGCTCGATACATTTGCACTTATTTATCAAGGCTCCTCAATGCTCGTTTAATAAAATAGAGAATGCTGCATAAATGCAATATACTTAAAAAGCAAAAAAAGGACGAACATGATAACTTGAACTACTCTCCTTATCATATCCTTTTATGCCCACTCTATCCCAGAAATTATTAGTCATAACCTCAAAATGCCAAATAATAATCCAACTTTCCATTTTACTGTACTGAGAACTACATCGAAAAATATTCCTGTAATTTGATAACTCCCCTATGGAGCTACCCACTTTAGCCAACTGTCTATTTAACTTCTCCCTCGTCTCAGTCCCATACCGATGATCCTCCCAACCGACATTTGTATTATCCTGAAAATCATCTTTCGGGGATCTCCCGCATATATTCACCAATACATCACACCATTGACCAATACTCGGTAAAAACCATGGACTACAAATATTCTCAGGTATCAGATTCTTCTTCCGATACTCCTCGATTCGTTTAAAAGCAGTGTATTTACTAAGGTCGCCACTATGATTTGCCAGTATCGTCTCCGTTTCAGAGTAACCATTCATGTTATCCTGGATTGAGCCATCTTTTCCCATAACCTGAATACCATTTTCAACCACAGTCTTATCACCCCAACTACCATCACCAATAGTATTCAATCCCATTACATAGGCATGGTTCCATTTCTTCTTATTGCATTCCTTATCCGTCATTTTTTCAGAAGCACAGGTAATGACCATTCCAGCAGCATTTTCATAATCAGGTATTTTATCTCCTTCAAAAGCTCCGTCGCCGGGATATATTTCTATTTTGCCATCTTTAAAAAAGACGAAATCGCCGGGAAGTAATTGTCGTTCTCTCTTACATGGATTTAGAGTACTATTAACTGTTAATGTATAGCAATAGCCGGCGTTGAAAATAGTCTGATGCCCTGAGTAAGTTATATTTTTATCCATACCAGTACTTATGTCGGTCACTTTATAGTTTCCGGCAATCCTTGTTGCAGACTTTGGAAGAACAATAGCCCTATAACTCCCGTCATCCATCTTGCATGCTGTAACATCATTCAGTATTACTTGTTGGGCTGTCACATCTACTGTTCTCCCTATATTATCACGATAAGTAAAAATTGTGTCTCCAGGTGAAACGTATTCAAAAGATGCCTGCGGCTTCAACACTAACAATGTAAACTGATGACTAAAATTTAAATTCAGGATTTTCTTTGTGGAACTATTACCATCATCTGCCAACTCACCTATAGAAGTCATTAGATCGCAAGCAGTATATTTACTGACAGTAGACTGGTCGGTTACCGGTTGCAGAAGTTGGTTCTCAGCCAGTGAAGCAACAATCTCATCCGAATTTTGAGTTGCATCTATTGTAACATCTTCTTTATAGGGGTAATAAGCAATATAGCTCATCCCAGCAGTCCAATAAAGCGTAGTACCAGCAGGTGGATTCCAATCTCCCATAGCAATACCTGTTTTTTTATAAGTCAACTTTACATTGCTAATGGCATTTGCTATCGCACCGTTTTTTATGGCGAAAATACCGATAGCATCACCGGTATTGAACAAGGTTTCAAGTCCGTTCTCCATAGGTATCCGTGTCGAAGGTTTCCCGTTAGCAGAAACATTGTTGAAATCGCATGTTGTAGTCTGAACAACGAGAGGTATACGAGCTTGTTCCGTTTCTCCTTCGTCATTTATCTCAATTTCACGGGTACATCCGCTACATACAAAAAGAATGCAATAAAAGCCCAAACTGATGAAAGTATGTTTCATATACTTATTCTTAATAATTATCTTGTTTCTATATCACTACCGTCCACAGTTTCCGCACCACCGTTACCCCATGCTGGATTACTATTCACTGTCACAGAAACTCCCGATTTTGTATCGATACTGATAATATAGTTTACCAAAGTTCCCGGTTTCCATTTATCGGACGAAGGCAAAGGTTGATTATTCAAAACAATGGTCTCAGTTCCATTCGCCCCTGTATATTTATAAGTGATGTTGAATGTATTTCCCGATCCGTTAGGTAGTAGGAAGAAAGTAGAAAGCAACTTCTTTTCTGTAGCACTATTGATGGGTACAGAGAAATTAGTGATAGTAGTGGTAAATGTTTCCATTGGGACGGACGAAGGATAATTCCACTCGAATCCTTTGCTATCGGTATCCAAAGATTGAAAGGTCAAAGTTCCACTTTTCACTCCCTGGATAGAGAAAGCGGTTATCGTTTTCTCTGACACATTATCATTGTTCTTCACATAAATAGCAATCTTTGTCAATGCATGGTTCATCACGAACTTCACCTTTCCGTTATTAGTAGCATAAGTCTGATTCATCAAAGGAGTGCAGACAAGCAAATCTATTTGTGCCGCTTCCGCAACTTGCACCTGATAAGTAAATGAAGGATATCCCCTGTCGGTAGCAGCCGGCAGTGTTAAGCCTTTGGCATTATGCGGTGCATAGGCAAAGAAAGTAATCTTATCGTTACTATTGGTCGGCCAGAATTTCGTGGGAGTATATTCCCATGTAGAGGCTCCGGTGGCTTTCGTCACTTCTTGGTTGTACATGAAATTTGGAGTGGAGGACAAAGCGTTGAAACTGTTTCCCTGTGTGAGATAAGCCAGTACGCCTAAAGAAGTAAGGTTATCCTTGGTAAACTCTGTTCCGCGTGTCTGTGTCTCTACAGTAGGTACAAAGCCTATGGAAACGGACAACACTTCCGTTTCATCAGTTTGCGAACAGGCGGTAAGCAATGCGTAACAAGTAGTGAGCAATACACAGCGGGCAGCAAAAGTGGAGAGTTTTATTCCTTTCATATCTTTCGATTTACTTTCTTGATCGTGTGCCCGGAAAAGGAGATTCAACCTTGTCCGGGCTTGGTTAGAAGGTATTGAAATAAAAAAACACCTGGTTTAATTTACTGTAACAGGTTTATCTTCATCAGTATTCCAATCAAGGTTATTCGTTACAGCTATTTCAATCGCATTCAAGGTTATGGTAAACGTAAATTTATAAGCTTTCCCTTTGGCAAATACACCAGTTCCTAAATTTACTTCTTTGGTAAAAGAAGATTTTGTAGTAGCGGTAGAAACGGCAGTAGGAATGCTCACGATATCATAGGAGATTTCTGCCTTTACATCATCGTCCGCAGTGGTACCCGTTCCGTCAATAGGGATGAAGAACAAGTATTGATCAGTGGTAAACAGAGTGGATGCTGTCCCATTCACTTCAACGCCAGCTGTAGTGTAATCATTCCATGTGCTGCTTGTCTTAAGTACACCATTAGCCGTAGTGGTTGCAATAAGGTAGGGACTCTCTAAGAACTTTGCTTTTTCAGAGGTTTGTGGAAGCGTCCATGTATCACTATGCATATTGTAAGTTGCTTCTTTGGCAAGTTTCGTGGTATGCTTCAATTTGATGCCTGTGATAAAAACTTTAGTTTGGGCATTTGTATTTACGCTAGTTTTAGCCAGCATTGTTACGCGGGTAAGCATATGTCCAAAAGTAAAAGTAACTTTACCATTAGAAGAACTTTGTTGTTGATCTTCCATTTTAGATGCTACTAAATCTATCATGTCTTTTTGATTATCCTGCAACTTAAAGGTCAGAAGTGGATCTGTAGAGTTCGTAGCATTCGCCAATGTGATACCACTTGTACCTGGCGTACTTACATACGGGGCATAAGCGAAGAAAGAGAGTTTATCTGTGCTATTTCCCGGCCAGAATTTCAGTGGAGAATATTCCCAAACACCACTGCCACTACCGCCTGTGGCATTCCATGTAGTATGTACATTATCCATAAATGTACCTTTGGCTCCACCGGTTGAATAGTTTCCAGTGGTCTGATAGGCAAGGATACCGAAACCTTTATCGGTCATTTTTAGACCATTGGTCGTGGCTGTCCCTCCCTCCGATGGATCAGTTGCATTGTCCGTAACCAAACCTTTTGTCTGCGTACCTGTGTACACTCCGAAACCAATGGTGCGGTTCGTATCCGGCCTTGTTTCCAGAACTTCATTTTGTGAGCATCCCGTCACAGCCACAGCTGCCACCACTGCCCAGAATAAAAATTTTGTTTTCATAACTTGATACATATTTAATTAATAAAAGAGTTTCACCTTTAAATTCATGATATCACAATTCTTTGTTTATATCGGTATGTCTATTTCCTCATCCTCTTTCCAATCATCCACATCCACATCAAATCCGGAGTCTGCACTTCCTTCCGGCTTCACATCGGGAATAGTTTCAGGAATGGGGGCATCTATATAGAATGTAATGCTCCCAACGTCATCTATTTTTTCTTTTACAATTACGTCAGTCAGCACTTGTTCCACTACCGTCTTACCATCTACCAACAAAGCTTTCAGCGTCATTGAATGTGACATTAAACGGTCAAGGCTAAATACATCGAACATACCTGTCAACTTGCCCTCAGTGAATGAACCTTCCTCATAGACGGGGCTCCCAACAGTAAACTCCTGACTACCCAGTTCCTCACCTGCATGTCCGTTGTGAAGAAAAACCGAGAGAGGTACATCGTTCAATGTACAACGTACCTTACGTACATTATTTAAACCTCTCACATTCAATGTCACCTGTACCCTTCGGACAAGTGGTATAGGCGTGAAGTGCATTTTACAGGAATTGCCGGAACTCACGTCACATGAAACCGGAGCAACATAATTACCCAGCATTTCACCCGTCACTTCAAAGTTTCGTATTGTAGCCGAAGCCAGTTTATCAGGAGAAGAGACAATGACACGCGTAGATGCACGCGTCTCCACATCTTTAGCATATGCTTCAAGAGATTCCAAGGCATCATACCCACGAAACAGAAGATTATTGAAATCGGTGAATGATCGGTTCAGGAACACGGCATCATAGGTACCCAGAGGTAGGCGTACAGTAGTATGCTCACGTTCACCTGTCAATACGATACGGGGAGCACTACCATCCTGCGGGAAAATGATTAACGTAGCACCCTCCTCCTTTTCCTCTTCCAATCCCGCACAACTCCAGTCTGCCGTCACAGTAACTTCAGCTTCCATATAGTAGGTCAATTCACGGCGTTCGCATCCCCATAACAGGCTACACAGAATAATGCACACCATTTCATCAACTATCAGTTTCATCCTTCTATTACCTACCACCCTCATTTCATCCTCCCTTTCTGTTTACGTCCCAACAACCAAACCAGTGAGATTTTTCCTTTTGTTGGCCCAAACCATGTATAGTTTCCACTATTTTGCCAAAGCAGTGTACGGTAATTATCGATAGCCCGGTAATGTTTATAATCAGTTCTTAGCAAACCAATTCCGATGCTAAATTCAAGGTTTAAACGGGAAGCGACAGGTACAGCATATCCATAACTGATACCCGAGGCAATATAAAATTCCCCTTGATATCCTTTCTCCTTCCATTGCAGATCGTACTTACCTCCACCTGCATAGAAGCCAAGGAAATGTCCTGTAAGAGTCTGGCGAATTGTACGATTTCCAAGCCAATAGCGCCCTTCCAAACTACCGGAAAGCAGCTGAAAACAAAACTTGTCATTATCAATCAACCACCACGGAAATATCCATTCAACATTCAGAGACCAGCGGTTAGATTTACC
>ERZ772854.1393-NODE-1393-length-23373-cov-35.859122_pt1 | contig 23373 bp, 17 predicted proteins | sample MGYA00580844_ERZ772854 | MGnify/ENA primary metagenome ERZ772854 (study PRJEB29015, sample SAMEA2737727) | human gut metagenome | biome: human gut; feature: human-associated habitat; material: faeces | place: China | collected 2012 ...
GAAACGGTTTGTCAGACCATAAAATTAATTAAATATCAATGATACAGTATACTAGGAAATTGAACCCAGATCGTTGTACCAATATTACTTGGGCTCTAATCCGTTGCAATCTGCATGATATCAGGATTCTCAGATACCATCTTTTCAATAATTCCGCGTAATTCTTTGGTCATAATGCAAACACCGCTCTTTTATTTATTGACATTGTAGCATGTTTCTATAGTCTGGTAAATGGTGGAAAAAGTTGATGGAATTACTCATCTTTCATTCTTCTTAGTGACACCTCAAACTCACATATCGTTTTATAAATATTCCCCTCAGCATTTGAAAAACTTTCGAAACTTGGATACTCTTCTGATAAATGCAATGTATCACAAGTGTCTCTTGCCATCTTAGCTTTAACTGGGCGTGTCCATCCATAAAAATTGGTTGTATAATGAATAATATCTATATCCCTATACTGAATTTTATTTAAGTTCAGCGCTTACAGTCAAAGTAAAACATTAGCGGTTTTCAATAAACATTTTTTTATTCATGCATTCAACAATACTCAATCATACGCAAAATCTAATTCTACAGAACGCAAAAAGGGTGCGGAAATTTCCACACCCCAAAACTAACTTACATTCAGAACACGCTTGACTTACCAGCTACACCATGATTGCCTTTTGATACGGAAAGCCTTCCGCCATCGTAATCTTTGTTCATTTCCATAAATGATCACCAAACTTTCCGAATTATGCAAATTCAATGGAGTAATAATCACCCTCCAAGCGCCCATGCGTCTTTTTACAGATTTTGTAACTGTGTTGGTCTTATAATCAACGTCAATCTTTGTTGTAATACGATCTCAGTTCTTGTAGTACAATGTCATATCAAATCCCTCCTTGCTTTTTGATAAATTAAATTTAGCATACAATCATTGCCCCCTTAATCTCAATTATATTATCAGAACCTGTATCATCTGTCCGTAAATATCTCACGCTATATGTTTACATATTCTTAGACACAACGAAACCAATGATTCCCGCTAAACATCCGCAAATCGCAAAAGCAATCCCTATTATTTTCAGGATCGTCGATACAGACGTCTGATTTTCTGCCGGAACATATATCATATGTGGATTCTCCGGATTATAATATAAGATTGTCTGCTGCCCTGTTTGAACAGAATTTTTTCCTGTTCCAATCACACTCTTTTGTACTACCCGTTCGCCATTTACATAAAATTCGTATACGGGATACCATGTGTAATTATAGGTATCCACATTTCTCTTGTAGACTTCTTCCACATCCACAACTGTCGCAGTCGTCTTCTCCACGCAGTCTTTCTTCGACTCACTAATCCTGCGATCCACACCTTTTGCACATACAAACAATATGGCAGCTATGATCCAGAACAGACATGAGACGCCTATTACAATCGCAATAATCATTTTCTATTTCTCCATCATTGTATACTCTATTTTTTTAGGAACAACCTTCCCATCAACCACTTTTACTTCGTCTAATGGAGCCAGCACATTCTCTTTAAAATCGTACTCCACATAATGTTGTCTCGCTCCTCCCATCCCACGCATCGGCATAGGTCTCTATTCCGCAATCACACACTAGTATGAACAGTGCCAGAATCAGGCACAAACCTTTCATTAACTTTTACATTTCGTAGATTTCCTCGCTTTCCCCTATATAATCAGCCAGATAATGAGTCACAAACATTTTCACATGTCTAAAAGTAACACAAGATTCCAGCGCATAGAACGGTAATACTTCCAGTAACAGCAACGCACAAAACCATGCCAGCCCCAGCCATATCGACTGTCTGAACAAATATAAAATAAACAAATCTATAATCAAAAGTGTTCCCCAGATAATTTTATCAGATAAAGAACACCTTCGCTGCACGGTCATCTTTTTCCCATCAAAAGAAAAATCCCAATATGACGTTACCCTGCCTGATGAGAAACGAATCACCGGCATGCCTTGCTTGAACTGAAGCGTTATCATGCCATGTTCCTTATCCTGCAGATACTCCTGTCTATGTTTACTCATATAGGTCAGTCGATCGATAACCGCCTCTTTTCTATCTTTAAGGAAATACATCTTTTTCATCACATTATGCTCCTGTATTTAAAAATAACGAGCGGAATCTCCGTTCATCATCTTCGTATCCTCTGCAGACAATTTCGCCGATATCTCCGTGGTTAAACATAATCGCCAGATCTTTTTTTATATTTCCCTTCCGAGAGATCATATAAGAAAATCTCATTTAGAATGCGATCTACGTTTTGTAATCAATACACTTGATGCTACTACCCCAGAAAATGCAATGGATACATCAGCAATCATTCCCTACTTCCATATAAATCGTGTCATTGTTATCGTGTCACCAATTTCTCTTTTCTTATAGTCTTCTTCTGAAAGGAAACACGTACTCTCATATCCCGAATGTACATCCCTTCCCAATATTGGGTAAAACCGCTTCGTATCCCGGATATTTTCAGCGCCATAAGACTCCGTCTCAATCACTGGTTGCTTTTGCACAAGTACAACATCATACTGTAACACCTGCTTTTTTCTCAGTTGTCTTATATTTGCATTCTCTGTCAGAACGCATGCTCCAGCTATAAATATTACTATAACATAATACAGACAAACAAAGATATCACTCCCATCAAAATTGAAAAAAGTGCTGACAACCATACCTATGAGCAATGCCACAAATGCTATCAAAACCCACCTGTTCCTCTTTTTTCTCCGTGCCCTAAGCTCCACGGCTGCATCCTCATCATTGATTTGTCGAAATGTGAATCCCTGCTCATCTTCTGCCGTATAAACAACTTTTGTGTGATCTAAAACCATACCTTACTCCATTCTACACGATTATTTTTCACCTGTTTAGATACTTAAATTTCCAGCTGCAATAGCCATTATACTTGAGACTCTGTACTTATCATCTAACAGGCTAATTAATTCATGCCTTTGATTATCTGTCAGATTTAGCGACTGTACAAAAGTGATTAATGCAAAATCCGCTACCTGCTTACTGTTAGCATCTGTCTGAATAACAAGTGAATCAATCAATAGCGAGATAGACGAAAATATATCCTTACAGCAAAATCCAATCATCGACAACGGTAGCACTCTCATCCCTAGTTGCACAAAAACATTCAACGAAACATTACCATTTTCTTTATTGATACTGCCGTACAAAATCCAAAGATGTCATACCGCAGTACTCAATATATCCAAACAAGTGCTTATTTAAACCACTACGATGCTCAGTCATATCAATTCGTAGCCTGTCTAATTTCGCAAGATGCCTAAATCTTCTACAGACCTTTATCATTGTAAGATCTATACCAAGCTCAGCAGCCTCCTTCTCCGAAATCTCTCTCATACCTGAGACATCATCAGAATGTGTGAGCAGGTAGCTGCCTCTGGCAACATACTTATCCTTTATTCTGCTTGACTACTTTTCATCTGGTATATAAATCAGGGGCAAGGGTTTCCACGGAGTGGTGCATGCACCCTTGCGGCTGATTTATATACCGGATATCCTAGCCCAAGCAGAAGAAGGAAGACCATTCATCCGTTTCCCATGACAGTTGAACCTTTATGTCGGAACACCTTAGCATTATCATTGCCATCATGTTATCTATGTTAGTATAGCACTTCAATGACACAAAACTAAAGTCTCTTTTATATGGAAAAATGATGTTTATTGAAACTGCCCTTAAAAATATTGCATTAAACACAATTATGACAGAAATAGATTCAAGCAGTGTCTATGATATGTATGATAAAGCAATCAGCAGTTACAAAAATGCTCCGGCTGGAACTCGCGAAGATATAAAAAAGAAATACCAAAATAACAAACTGAATCTTCAAGGTTCCATACAAAATGCCATAGCCGCTGCATACCGCAAAGAGAACCCTAAAATCACTTTAATATGCTGGTGGAAGATGTCTTCCATGTAGAAGATTGAGCTGGATATTATGTCCAACTCATCTTCTCAGCTCCGCAAACTGAAATTAGTCAAGCTTCTTTGGCAATTTGCTTTCTTCAACCAGTACTGCTTCAAGGTCAATTGAGGTCCAATATGAACCAATATCATAAAAAAAGACAGCACCAATCAATGGCACTGTCTCTTTTCTTACTTCTTAATTATTTCATTTTAATTTCAGATATTTATTCTTCCTCAGAACCACTCTTTTTTCTTACATAGAATACGGCTCCAAAAACAATCAGTATAATACAGATACCTATAATAATGATTATCGTATTATTCCATGCATATTTTGAAGTGCTGTCATCTGTCTTAGGTGCAGGAATGCTTTCATCAGATTTGTTGTCTGCCTGAGCGTTATCACTCATAATCCTGGCATCAACAACAATCGTGTAATCTGATGCATGGGTAAATACAAGTTCCACATTTCCATCCGGATCAATCTGTCCGGCGCTGATAAATTCCAGTTCTCCGGTCTGTTCATTGTAGTAGAACAGGTTCGCATACAGTCCTGCATTCTTTGATTCCATGTTGACGGTCAGTGTGGCTGTAAATCCAAACTCTCCGTCATAAGCAAGAGTCAGATTCAAGGAAGAATGTTCCCCGGTCACGTTATTGATCACATCCACAGGAATGGATTTTCCGGCGTCGGCTCCGACTGTCACATCAAAATCAATATCTCCAGCTGCATCAGTAATATCCTTTCCATAAATCTTCCAGGAAAGACCATTTCCCATATCCAGAACAAGTGTTGTATCTTTGCCCTTGATACTGTCAATTATATCTTTCGGTACTACCGTCGTTCCATTCATGACAACTGTTACTGTATCGCCTGACTTAGCTTCTTCAAGCTGTGGCTTGATAACATCCCAGCCTTCCTTGCCACTGTCGTCCTTGATGTATGGCTTAATTGAATCTTCTTTTTCCTTACCATTATCCGTATCAGGCTGTGGCTTCTGATTCTGATTACCATTGTCTGTGCCAGACTGCGGTTTCTGGTTTTGGCTGCCATTATCCTTGTTGCTGTCATCGGACTTAATCTTAGCGATCGGCTGTGTGTAACTGTGTCCGCACTTGGAGCAGGTGTAGGTCATGATGCCTTCCTCTGTTGTCGTTGCAGCCTTCGTCACTTTTGATACATAGCTGTGTCCTGTTGCCGGAATATTCTCCGTGTAGCTGTTTCCACAAGAACAGGTATACGTCCTTACCCCTGCCTCTGTACAGGTTGCTTCCTTCGTAATGCTTCCCGTATAGTTGTGAGTGTGCTTTTCCTCCGGCAGCTTCGCAATGCTCTCTGTGTAGCTGCTGTTGCATCTGGTGCAGGTGTAGGTTCTGATGCCTTCCTCGGTTGTCGTTGGCTGCTTTGTCACGGTTGCTTTATAATCATGTCCCAATGCTGCCAGCTCTTTTCCGGTACTCAGAAGTTTATCACAGTCCGTACAATAGGTATCTCCTGCGTATCCGGTCTGCGTACAGGTTGCTTTCTTTCGGTTCTTCACGGTTGTATGCACATGGTTCGTGGCATCCACTTCACCAAAGGTTTCACTACAAACACTGCATACTGCTTTTGATACACAGGTAGCCGGTGTTCCGACCTTGTGCGGTTTTTTCTCGATTGTTGTACCAGCGGCAAGCTTTTCACCACAATCCTTACAGTAAGTATCTCCGGTATAGCCCTTCTCTTTGCAGGTTGCTTCCCGCTGATTCCGTATTTCAGTATGTGTGTGATCACATTCGCTTCTTGTAATCGTAATGCTTACACTTTCTGTCTCGTAGTTGCCCTTGTCAGTTCCTGTATAAATTGCATTCGCTGTCACTGCCACACCATCTGCAAGTGCCGTGTCCTTATCAGCCTCCTGCCAGCTCCATCCATCCGGAAGCGTAATATCGCCAACCTTCTTTGTGCTGTGCGCCGGAGCCATTTCAGCTTGCGGCATGTTCGGTGCCTGAGCTGCCTTATTTACAGTGATTGTAAGCTTTGTATCAACAGCATTATAATTATCCTTGTCTGATGGTGTAAATGTTACATCATACTCTGTCTTTTTGCTGTCTGCTGCTGTAGGCGTGCTACTGCTGTTCTTCCATGCAAATGTTCCTGTGATTTCAGTTCCATCTGCTGTCTGATAAGCCGCTTTTCCTCCGGTCAGGGTACTGTCTGAAAGTTTCTGTCCGTAGGTAAGTGCGCCTGCTGTCGGCTTCTGTGCAATTACCGGTGTTGCTTTAGTTACTTTAACTGTTATTGTTCTTGTTACTGTATTGTAGTTGTCAGCGTCATCAGGTGTGAATACTGCCTGATAGCCTTTATTATTTACAGTCGGAATGATATTCTTTCCTGTAAAGCTCCATGTTCCGGCAAGTGAATTGCCATCTGCCCCGGTCACACTGCCGCCTGTCATATCTGAATCAGCTAGTGCAACAGCAGGATTGTATACACGCTCTGCTACAGTTGGAACTGTTACTACTGCCGGTGTTGCCCTGGCTACTGTAATAGCCGCTGTTCCGGTAAGGTCCTCGTAATATTTGCTGTCATCAGGCTTGAATACCCAGCCCGCCTGTGTCGTTCCTGCAGTCGGTATGCAATCCGGATCAGCCCATTTGAGTGTTCCCTTTACTTCGGTGTCTGTATCTGCTTCCACAAAGGTAACATCACTAAATCCAAGCTTAGAAAGCTTGTCTCCATATGTAAGTGCATTGCTTCCATTTACAGATACCGTATTTCCGCTCTTTAATGTAACAAGCTTCTTATCCGTAATCTTGATTGTCATAGTATATACAGCATCTTCGTAATTTAGCATAGAAGCTGTCACTGTGATTGTAGCTGTAGCTCCAACCTGAGATTCATCTGCCTCTTTCACTTTATAGGTCAGTTTTCCGTCTTGATCTACTGCTACATCACTCAAAAGCTGCTCGTTATATGTATTTGTTAATGCGTATGCTGTAGTTCCCCTATCTGTCGGGAGCTTTCCTGCAATATCCACACTAATTGCCTTGTCATCTGAACCGGCTACATACGAATAACTCTTTTCCTCATCACCAATGTTCGGTGAAGCTGCTTTGTTAATTGTAAATACGACCGGATCACTTGCAAGTCCTGCATAGTTCTCTGTCTCTGCAATATAAGCCTTTACGGCATAGATTCCTGCATTTACAGGTATGGCATCTGTATATGCAGATTCATCCGAAGGTGCCCTATATGCAGTACCATCTGAAGCTGCTGTTGCATACTTATAAGTTACTGTACCGAATTTTGCTGTTGCATTTGGTTCTGGTGTCTCATCCTTCGCATAAGTATAATCAGAACAGCTAAGTTCTGTAGTAAAACTATTTGCTGCCTGTTTTACTGTAAGAATACCACTCTTGCCATCTGAACCGTTTCCAATAAAGGATACTTCATAATTGGCACTATCTGATGAGCCTGTAATTGCATAGGTTCCAACACCTGAATTGTCTTTCGCAGTAGTTGATAAGCTGATGACAAGTGCTTCTTCGGTATCATCTGCTACCAAAACATTGTCCTGGTAGGCATCACCTGAGGCAAGACTCCATGTAAGTGCAGGGTTTGTCTCTCCATAGAATTTTTCTTTATCAGCAATCACTACGGTAATCTGTTTCTTAGAAACTTCCGGTATCACTTCACAGGTTACAGAATCATAAGTATCTGCATCACTTCCTGTAGGTGTAAAGACAAGCGTGTATTTCTCACTTGTACCGACTGTCGGAAGCTTATCTGCATCCTCAGATGCCAGAGTCCATGTACCCTCAATCTTCGTGTCACTGTTTAGTCCTGCTGTCACAACTGCCTTTGTCATATCTGCCTTTGCAAACATGGCAGATACCGTATTACCATAAGTACCGGAAAGAACCGGTGCAGTCTTTACATACGGAGTCGTCTTTGTAGTGGTAAATTCAATAGCAGGCTTTGTTAATGCCGTTATATTGCCTGCCTTGTCAATGGCTGCTATCCAGACTGCAGTTTTCTTACTTGGATACAATGAAAAATAAACGTCCGGCTTTCCAAAATTACCTATTTCAATTTTATTATCACCTTTTGTTCCTGTCGTTTTGAAGATTGAAGGTGTCCAACTCGCAACAAAGTTTTGGTTAGCATTACTATACTTAAGTCCCTCCGTACGAACTTCCCATTGTCCACAATAAAGATTTTCGTCCGGTTTAAAATTCCACCCATTGCGGGGCGCCCATTTTCCATCGTTTTCGACAGCGAACTGTGGGTACTTTGGCTCACCTTTCATATAATTTTCAATATCTCTTTTGCAGTCGTCGTAGGTGTAGTCAGTAACCCCGTCAAATACTCCTTCGGATACAAAGAACCACATCAGCGTTGCATCCTCGCTTAAATTAACCTTGAGTATCGCCTCTGTATCCTTCAGGGTACCGTCTTCTTTTTTCGGGTCAGCTATTTTTACTACAGGAGCCTGTGCATCCACCACAATGCCATCGGTACAGATATAATCACTCTGATTTCCCGCACCATCCACTGCATAGGCATAGACCACGTAATTTCCTTCGCTGCTCAGGCTGCCCGAAATGGTTGCGCCGTCTGATGATGGAAGAATAGTGCCTGTTCCTGCGGCTGCTTCCCTAAACTTACCGCCTGCTGCCAGCGCATCCAGTTCATCCTTTGTCTTTACTGATGCCAACGCCGTATCTGAAACCTTCTCAACATAATAGTAATACCTGGAAATGCCGCTGACCTCAGCCACATCGGCTTTCTTATCATTTGCCTGTATCTTAATATCCAGTGTTGCATCATTATAAAGATAGCCAAAGCTGATGGTGTTCAAAAGCGACCGAAACCAGTTTTCCTTAATCTGGATACCATAACCATCCGCCACGCCATCCTTATCCGCCCAGGTCGGCGCGCTCTTATCAATGCAGATAGTTACCTCCACCGGCTCGGAAAGACAGCCCTTTGCCGTATCCTTTCCATAGAGCGTTACCGTATTTTTACCCTCCTGCGTGAAGGTATAGCCCGGATTTTTGCCTGCAACCGCCGCCTCAAGACCTTCATAAATCTCCACGCTGCCGTTTATACAGGAATCTGAAGCAGCAGCTTTACTGTTTCTGTATAAAATCTGAGATGCGTCATTTTGGTCATCAATCGCAAAGCTTACAGGCACATCCGCCCTGTACCATTTATCAGTGCCAGAAACCGGAGTCTGCGCCAGCGTAAAGGCATACGGAATCTCAAAGCGTATCGCCGCATTTCCCGTATAATTGCCCTTGCCGGTAAGGTTAAGCTTTGCCGGCTTTGCATCTGTAGTGGGTCCGGTCGTGTCTTCCTCCGTTACCGTAAAGTCTGTGTCCTTTACCAGAACATAGCTGCCGCCATCCGCACCTGTAACGCCGCTGTCTGTCAGGATCTTTTTAAGGTCTGCAGCTTTCCAGTCAAGGTCATCAAAAGAATACGGCTTTCCGGTGTAGTAAGCACAGCCACTAAGCGAGGTAGAAGGAATTGATAACTTACTTAAATCTCTCGGCGTAATCTCCGCTGTCAGCGACATCTCAACAGACGGACAACTATTATTTTCCGCCATGACCATAATCGTAAAAGGATAGCTGCCTGCATTGGTAACCGTATAGGTATTTGCGTCCTCATACGCCTTTCCATCTGCTCCTTTGCAAGTTATTTGCAGCGGAAATGTATCCATATACTCACTGTCAAATCCATCCGTTGCAAGCTTCTTACCCAGACAGGGCGCAATATAGCCGTCTGTTACCGGAATATGTGCATTCGCATCATACTTATCCGCTTTAAGCGTTACGCTTATCGCATCACTGTCAGCCAATGCCGTATGCGCCTTTCCATCATACTCTGTCGCAGCTGCCGTAGCGCCTGCTACCTGCATCTCACCCTGTCCGATTGCAAACTTAAATGCAACCGTACCATAGTAAGCGCCGCGTCCGGTAATTATCGCTGTAGGCGCATCAGTTGACTCTTTATTTTCATTACATTTAATGTTGTTTTCATAGACTACCGTATAATCTGCTTTTGTAATGTCTGCATTGGCAGAGTCTGTGGAGTTCTGTGCCAGCTCTTTTCCAGATTTGTATTCTGGTCCGGTAAGCTTTACATCTCCATTTTCAGTTTTCAGTGTAATACCCGTCATTACCTGCGGATAGCCATCGTAAATACGTCCCTCCAGACCCTCAATTATCAGTCTGCTTTTCTTATAGGCTTCCGCAAGGTCAGTCCTTTTACAGTTGCTGCAATAGCCATAGTCATCCTTCGTATGTGCCTTAAGGGTTACCTTGGAAGACGGCATCGTGAAGGAAAGGTCTGTCGTATCTATCGTTACTGCTTTGCCACCATAAGGCTCATAAGAGCAGACCTCGCCCGTGACCTTAATTTTCTGGTCCGTCGTACCTCCATTGCTGTACAGTCCGTAGGTTGCACCGTCCCTCTGCGTGACATTTGTGTCATTTTCTTTGTCTGTGGGCAGAGTGATACCACCAAGCTCTATCGGAAACCATACCTTAAATGCGCTGGCTCCTTGCTCTATTCTGCTGGCAATATCGCCAGCAGAGTCATGATTGCAGTAGATGCTGGCATTCAGATTACTTTCATCTCCTGTAAACGTATCAGGTATTTTTGCTCCCTTCTCTATAACTATCTCAGCCTTGCCAGAAGGAACCGTTACATCCTTTAGTCCAGCTACACCCTCGCCCAGCCGCAGTACAGCGGCATCCTGCGCCTGTGTACCTTTCGTATTACCAAGAAAGGCTATGTTTCCAACCACGTTTATATTTTCTATGGTAACATCCTGCTCCCCTGTCTTAAACAGGCTGTTTACCCTACCCGTCAAGGTATGTGGCTCATTACCCTCTGAACGCAGCGTTATCTCAGCTGGGAGATACGCTTTATTAGCCAACGCATGACCCCTAGTAGCTTCTGCATCCTTCAACAGCAGAATTTCCAGCTTCTTCCACGTCGTATATTCCTGCAGATTGTTCAAATTCGATTCCGTAGCTTCCAGACAACTCATAGCAGCATCCCATGTCAGAAAGTACTTTGTTTTTGTCTTACCGTCATTTTTCTCTATCTGAAACTTTACAACAGCCAAAGATACATCCTCCGGTGTATCAGCGGGAAGTACCTTTACATTGTTCAGCGTTTTTTCCGTTCTGCTTATATCGGTCTTAATACCAGATGAATAAAAGGCATAACCATCTGCCAGTGTATCCTCGATAGCATAGCGCTGTTCTTCATCAAGCAAATCGTCATTGCTTCCAGGAAAAGCATCCAGAGTAATTATCTCATACTCACCACCTGAAAGCGTTACTTCTGCACGCAGCTTGATACTGTGGTCTATCTGCAAAGTCTCTATCTTTGTATCAGCTCCGGATACGCTAAGAGCCGCACCGCCGCATACTCGAACCTCACCTCCATCATACGCACCTCCGGTAATTGTACAGGAAATGCCTGTATTGTCGCTATTAGCATTTCCAATATAAATACTTTGGATGTAATGACCGCCTTTTAATTCTCCAGTCGCACCGCCGGAAAATTTCAAGTTCCTCTCATAATTGCCATTCTCTACCGTAAGCTTTGCTTTGTTCTGAATAAAAATTGGGGCGTTCAGTGTTCCATTCTGTCCCGTGCCTGCGTCTTTAAAGACTGCCTTCACACCTTCGCCAATGATATAAAGACCATTTCCTGTAACGGTACAGCCATTGAGGTCCATACAAAAGCTGACATTTTTTGTACCCCCATCTATTTTCCACTCGCTTCCTGTCTCAGAAATATTTTTCAGGATTTTCAACGTAATTTCAAGGTCTGCATCCGCATCAGCAGCATTTACTGTAGCTTTAACTGCATCGAATGCTTTCGTAAGTGTTGCATAACGTGTTGTATTCCCACCTACCGTAACTTCCGCAACACCTTCTTCTACCGTAAAGACAGCCTTTTTGGAGGTCGCCAAATATTTACCGCAGGTCGCTACACAGTAGTATTGATAGGTGCCTGCCGAAAGTCCTGTAGGAATCCTGTAGGTCGCAGTTTTTGCACCCTGCCCCGTTTGTTCTACTTGGGTTTTTGTTGTTCCATTTATTGTTTCATCGGCATACCACTGATAGGAGATACTGTCACTGCCAGCACTGCCAGATACTGCTTCTACGGTTAGCTCAGGCGCCTCAGCAGCGGTATAGTTTTCCATCACAATTTCCGCTCCGCTGACAATCGTTGGATGCGTCGTGAAATAGAGCGGACTTTTAACAGCCATTACCTTTTTCCCTTTTTCTGTCCACCTGGCTGTTAGGTCTGCATAGGTACCACCATCATACTGTAAGGTATAGCCGACCTTCAGAAGGTCCTGCAGGGTTTTGTTAGAACCATTAGCTTCAATCGCACAGCCTGAAGCAGGGGTAAAGGTTCCCCCTGCAATCTGGCTGTTGTCGGGCAGAAAAAGACGTCCATTAAAGGTTCCACCCTCAATGACTACGGCTACCTTACCACTGGTATTCATTATAGTACCGCTGCCAGCATTCGCCGTTAAGGCAGCGCCTTTTTTAACTGTAATTTTAACGTTATAATTACCCGTGACTTTGACACAGTAACCCCCACTGTTCTCATTTTTAATAACTGCGCCTTCGCTAATAATACAGTCGGAGCAGCTGTCCGTAAACATAATGGTGCCATAGCCAGACCCAACATTTCCGGTTACCTCCGTATTGGTAATTGTACAGGCTTTACCTTTATCAATAGTAATGGTACCTACCTGATCACCACTACTTCCACTAATACTTGCATTGTCAATGGTACAGGTCACACCTCCCCACATCGCAACTGTGGAACCCTTTCCAGCATTTTTGATTGTGACACGCTCAATTTTCAGTATTGAATCATAATCTGCAGTTACCAGTCCATCCCCTTTAAATTTATTGCCATAGTCATAGTTGCCTGTAATTGTTCCCTTATTCGAGCCAGATGAGGTAATTGTTATATTTACTCTTTTAAAATATAAACGTGCATTGCCCCCCTGTAGTGTCAATGTATGGCCATCCAAATCCAGCTCTATCTCTTTTGCCAAACCGGTACCAATGGTAAGCGCACTTGTTATGGAGGCATCATCATTCAACAGTTTAATGGAAACTTTTTCCAGGTTTGCGCTTCCATGCCCGCCAATCCATGTTGCAAGGTCCTGAGCGGTATAGGGGGCTTTCTTCGTTCCATCAGCATCCGTTTCTGTTATCTGGACTGTACCACTCCCAGCCAGCAGCGCAATCCCATACTCGCCTACGAGCACATAGATGGTCGGAAGCTCCACGTCTTTACCCAATACGAGCTGGTTGCCGTCTCCATCCTCATTCGGCAGTACCGGCGTATAGGCATAGCAGAAGCCGTTTGACGCTTCACTGCTGTCAAATTCTTCTGCATCGCTCTCTTCCACATTCAGCTCCCACTTGATGTTTTTCAGACGGATTTTCTCCGTCGTTGTCCCTGTCTCAGAGGAAGCTGCTGCGTCAGAACTGCCTGTCGTCTTTACACTGTCTGCATTATCGGATGTAGATGCTGTGTCGGTTTTCTTTGCATTGTCTGCAACGTCGGATGTGGCTGCTGTGTCAGAGGCATCGTCCTTCTCTGCCGCGTATACTATGAGTTTATGCGGCAGAAGGGCATCCGCCATCTGGCCAATAAGCGCACCAAAAGCAGAGGGTAGGTCGGCACGTGCCTGTGTATCCTCTGTATCAGAGCTGCTAGAGCCATTTGGGTTGTTTGATTTGTCAGAATTTCCAGAATCCTTTGATGTATCCGAATCCTTTGTATCTGCATTTCCATTGTCAGAAGCACCAGACTTATCGGAAGCATCCGCATTGCCGGAATCGCCATCCTTTTCATCTGAGGATTCTGTATCCTTCTTATCATCAGAGGACTCAGTATCTCCATTACTGTCATCCTTCTGCGCATCGTCCTTCTCTGTATCTCCCGTCTCGGAAGCATCTTCTTCATCGTCGGCTTCCTTTTCATCCGCCTGCGTGGTCTTTTCTACCGTAACGGTCAGGCTGGTCGGAAACTTGATGTCGCTCTCAAGCGCACCGATGGGCAGGGTCTGCTCTGTGATGTCCTTTGAAAGCTCCTCAAAGGAAACAATAGTCGTTTTACCTGTCTCACTTTCATCGGTTTTTGCAGAAACCGAGAGTGCGGACAGGTCTACAGTATTGGCAACCATCGCAACGGTCAAGCCCATCACAAGTATGCGCTTACGCAGCTCCCTCCACCTGATTTTTTCATGGGTCTGCTGCCAATCCTTCTCTGGCATGGTGTTTTTCTTTTTCATGTAAACTCCTATCTTTTACCATAATCTTTCGGAATCTCTAAGCCAGTAAATACAAGGCTTTCAAATTCCTTTTTTATTAAAATCCCCCACTTTTTGCCCAAAACACTTGACAACTTCATCGAAAAATGCGGCGCTCCGCGCCTATTGATTAATAAGAACCGTCGCTTGCGGCGGCAGATATTTTTCGATTGGAGGCGATTTTTATGTTACCTGTTAACTGTGGCAGTCATGCAGACTACCAAAACTTTATTGTTACTAATCTTCGTAAATATTATCCTGACCCAAGTGCTCTTGCTCGTTCCACCTGGGATATCATTGAGCGGTTTTGGAATCTCGATTTATCTTTTACCGATACTTTTATGGCTGATAAATATTCTAAATTCGGCCCTGCACCAAGAACCCCTTCCTCTATACAGCGTTCTTATCTGCTTTCCATTGACTTTAAAGTTACCTCGATAACAGAATGGGCTGCCCAGCTTAAAATCAATCCCCTTTATGCCATCCTCAGTGGGTTTGAACCTGGTAATACTCCAGGGGTTGGCACTTTTTATGATTTTATAAACCGCTTATGGAACTCTGATGATGACCATATGTCACCACATATCCATCCTCTTAAAATCAAGGTTAAGAAGCCTAAAACAAAAGGCACGAAAGCTGATTCTGTGGAAAAAGTTACGGTTGCAGAGCTTCTTCCGATTTTGGAAAATACTGGTTTTAAACTTGATGAACAGCCTTATTCTTCCCTCTTTAAAATCTACCAGAAAGAGTTCCTTGATGTTTCTGTATCCACAGGACTTATCCATTCGGATGCTCTGGCTTTAGCCGATGATGGAACTCCTGTTGTAACTTCACACAGGGAACGGAAAAAGCGTATCTGTAAATGCAAAGAGAATGGCATTACTGACTGCAAATGTGACCGTTACTTTTCCCAGCCTGATTGTGATATCGGCTGGGATTCTTCCCGTGACTGTTATTATCATGGCTATGATCTATACATGCTTGTTGATTCGCAAAGTGACTTACCGGTATTTCCTCATTTTTGCTGTGCTTCAAAACATGATTCACATGGATTCCTGCACGCTTTTTTCAGGATGAAATCTTTTCTTCCTGATTACACTGTTTCTAAAGTACTTTTGGATTCTGCACATGATGCCATGCCTTATTATCAATACTTCAAACGTGAGAATATAACACCATTTATAGACCTGAATGGAAAAGGCGGAAGACCCCCTGTCTATAAAAATGACTTTACAATTGATAAAGATGGAGTCCCTGTTTGTCCCTCCGGATGCCGTATGCGTCGTGATGGTGTTGAGGTTGCAAAAGGCAGGATGAAATTCAAATGTCCTAAAATCAGTCATAAAAACGGCTGTATCTCCTGTACCTGCGAAACTCCCTGTTCTGATGCAAAATACGGACGCACGGTTCATTTGGTTATGAAAGATAATCCAAGATTGTTCAACAATCCGCCAAGGAGCAGTAAGGAATGGAAGCTGGAATACAATGCAAGGACTTCTGCTGAGCGTTCTAACAAACGCGAGAAATTAGACTTTAAATTAGAAGACGGCAGACACCGCTCAACTAAGATGTGGTACTGCCGCCTCTATCACATCCTGATGTTACAGCATCTGGATGCATGGAATTTGCCATCTGAATCAACCCTCAAAAAAATGATTTTGGATGTAGCATAATCCTGTAGATTATTATATCTCATTTTTTGAAACATAGCGACAGTTATGTTTATTTCTTGTGTTCATTTTTACGTTCAAGAATAATATTTACTTGTCAAAGTTCAATGCTAGAGTTTTGCTGGCATGATCACTCAAGATTCCGAGAGATCATTATATGTATAAGGTTTATATTCAGCCCGTTCAAGCACAGGCACAGCTTTTATAGATCATCCGGAATGAGCCGCAGCTTCTTCGCGGCTGTCCTGGCTTCCGCCCGGCGCTTCACGTCCAGCTTGTCGAGAATGTGGCTGACGTGGGTCTTCACCGTGGGCAGCTTCACGTCCATGATCTGCGCAATCTCAGCGTTGGACTTGTCCGCGCAGAGAAGATGGAGAACTTGCAGTTCCGTGGGTGTCAGCTCCTCACCGGGGACAAGGCTGGGTTCGAGGAAATGCGGGTAGAACGCCGCCTGCGTCCGCACCGCTGCCATCAGCCGCTTGCGCCATGCTTTGTCGCCGTCCCAGTCCAGCGCTTCCAGCAGCGGCAGCACCGCCGTGCCGTATACGCTGACGGTGCGGATGAATCGGTACTCCGTCGCCGCGTCCAGCGCCGCCGTCAATCGCTCGCGCCACCGCTCATCCTTCTTGCGCCGCAGGGCGATGGCAGTTAGGACATTCAGGTGAATGCCGTCGATAATACGGGCACAGTTTTGAATGTACGGCTCTAGCGGGGCAAGCGTCAGCAGCGCCGCGTCCGGTCTGCCGTCCGCCAGCTCCACCATGGCCTGGGTGAGGTACTGGTAGCGCCGCATGACGTTCAAATGCGTCGGCTCCCGGGGGGCTTTTTCCCGGTACCACGCATCCGCCGCATCAAGGTCGCCGGTGTGCATGTCAATACGGCAGAGCATGGCGTCCATATTGGGCAGAAAGCGAGTCAAACCGCGCTCGACAAAGCATTCATGGAGCACCTCGATGGTACGCCGCGCGTCCATCGCCTGTCCGTTTGCCAGCTGGCTGCGGGCCAGAAGCCCGCTGACGGCGAACTCCATGTCCGGCGTGCCCCGGTTGCGGACTTCGTTCAGCTGTGGGAGAAGGGACAGCATCCGCCCGGTGACGTCCGCGCCCTTTTCAAATTTGCTCTCGGCAATGGCGCAGTCGGCAAGACACACGCCGTCCCGCCCCAGTACCGCCTCCACAGGGAGGCGGAGGGTTTTGTAGAGCAGGTCGTCCTTTTTGCTCCATTCGGAAAAGTCCTTGCCGCCGTTCATGATGCTCGGCAACGCGCTCGTGACGGAAAAGGACGGCAGTGCCACCTCTTTGTTCGTCAGCAGCCGGAACACGGTGGGGATGGTTTCCGCCAGTCCGTTCACGCCCCGCTGGGGCAGAGAGATATCCAGCCATGCAAGGCGGCCGCGCGCCTGCTTTCCGGCGGCGTCCTGCCTGTCGCAGTGTTCGGCAAACTTTTGCATTTCGCCATACCAGCGCTCCGATCCTTCGTAATCCATGACCAGCGCACAGAGCATGCTCATGCCCTGCATCAGAGAGGGGGATGCTAGAATTTCCGCCTCCGGCAGGCTGCGGTAGTATTTTTCCATCTCGGCATAGTGCCCCATGCCGGGGTGAAGTTCTGCATTACGCACCAGCAGCTCGGAAACCTTGGAATGGTCACCGCCGCTGGTGTAGCATTCCAGGGCGTGGGCGTAGTCTTCCTTCAGCTCATAGTACAGCCCGCCCCGGCTGATGAGCGCTTTGCGCTTTTCCTCGGTATACTCCCGTTCCATCTCCCAAAGGAGAAAAGCCCGGAAACCCGACCAGAAGTGGAAGCGCTGGCAGTCGTCGTAGCGCAGCATAGTAGTGTATCGAAAAATCCAGTCCAGCCGTTCGCCGGCACGGGGATCACCGCTGACCATCCGCGCCATTTCCAGGTCAAAACTTTCAAAGGGAGCCAGCTCCAACAAAAAGCGCCGCACCGGCAGATCAAAGCGCCGGTAGATGGCGGTCTCAAAGTAGAGGAACACCTCGTGGAACACCCGCGCCACCAGCTCCGGCGTCCACGGCTTGTCCGGGGACATGCACCGCGCCGTGATGGCTACACCCAGCGGATAGCCCGCGGATTCTTTCAAAATTCCATTAATCTCGCTATCTGTTACGTTTACTCCCGAAAGCTGAAACAGCCGCCGCACATCGCCCTCATCAAAAAGCAGGTCGTCGGCCTCCAGCACCGTCATCAGCCCCGTGTACTGAAACGCCGTCAGGCAGCCGGGCGGCACACCGCGCGAGAGCAGCACAAAACGGTGCTCCGGACTTGAGCGAATCAGTTCGCAGAGAGCCTGCTGCCCGGCTTCCTCCTGCATGAGCTGAAGATCGTCAATCAGCAGAATGTCCCAATCCTGCTCTGACGGTGGAATCGCACAGCCTGGGTCTGCCGCACTTTGCCGCAGCACGTTCTGACCGTGCAACAGGGCGTCCGCCAGTACGGTCTTTCCAAAGCCGCAGGGCGCACTGAAAAAAAGGACTCTACCATGCATCATGAAGCTGTCAAACCGTTTCTGAACGGAGGTCTTTATGATAATATTTTTGGTCATTTCTTCCCTCCCTCGTATAATATCTTTTAGATACATAAATACATGCATCTTGGTTAATAAGTTACAAAATAAATATTGTTCAATAGGCTTAATAAAGCCCATGATATAATTGTCCTAGTGTCAATCAGGTAACAGTTCTTTCCCCCCTGTTGAACCTGTAATGGTTAGGTGGGTGTTTTTTCTTCATGAGATGTATACAAAAATATATGCTTTTTTTATTATTTATCTCTTGACATCATACCGCTGGACTTTGATACAGAGCGAGATTGCCATAAGCCTTTCGCAATCTGTCTCGAATTATATTATACGTGTTTGTTTCGGAATGTAAATCATCCCAAAGGATGAGACACGCTGCATGCTTTAATTGTCATCATTCCAAGAGACGGCATACTTCCAATGATTATGAAGTCATAAAAATCTCTCAACTTCTCTACCATAGATTTAAGTATCAGTTCTCTGCTCATTGCACACGCAAAAAAATCCGCCCAGATTAGAACCTAATCTAATCTGAACGGAATACTCATTCAGGCTTGATATTTTCCAAGCAGAAATATTTTTAATCATTACCCTTTTGTTAGCTACAAGAATTTACAGCCCTTTACACCAGTTGCATTATAGCTTTTCATTTCTGTTAGCAGAAATGCTCATTTTTTGATTACCTTCCTGCCTTGTAATCACACGCAGCCCAAACAGTTCTTCATAAAAATCAATTGATACGTCAATGTTATCAACAATAATCTCTACAAGATAATCCCGCTGCACCTGACTTAGTTTCTTGCCCAGCTGCATTTTATGCCACTTTCGGATGCACTCCCTGCAGCATGTTGCTGTTGCGTGCTGGGCAATAAATACTGGATGTCCACGCATTGGTGTCTGTTTGCCATCATTTGCTATATATGCTGGAGCTTCTCTCTTTGCAATAAAATCCTTTGCATGTTGTCTGATTGTGTTCAACCCTTTTTCATTTATGTAATCAATATCTTTCTGCTTCAGACGGAAACTGCTTCGGAACTTGGACTTATCCAGTCGCTCAAATAACTGCTTGTACCATTCATCCTTAGTCATTAAAACTTCACTACTTCCGGCTCATGTGTAAATGATGAAAATGTAGCTGTCGCATTTGTAAAATAGAACACCTCGGTATTTCCATCATCTGCTGAGTACATATTCTGTAAAGATGGATAAGCATCAAGCATAGACTGTCTTGCTTCTCTTCTGTCATCTTCTACAAGTTCTCCGGCTACACGAAGCCACTCACCATTTTTAAACGCACAGATTTCTACCTTCGGGTTTGCGTGAATCTGCTTTGAAACATCCTTTACCTTGCCAGTTTGAATATACAGCTTTCCTTCAAAAATGTGTACTGTTCCAAAAGGTCTAACTCTTGGCTGGTCGCCTTCCACTGTTGCCAGATAATATGTCTCTGCTTCTTTTAAAAATTTAGCTACTCGTTCCATTATTTAATCCTCCTGATAGTTACTTAAATAAATCCATAATGCCAAAGCTCGTCTTCTTATAAACCTTATTGTAAGCTGCTTTCTTTGGATTTTTTATCCACCCTATGCCATTCTTTCCATAACCTGGAATTACAGCTTTCTTAATAGCACGCTTAGCTTTCCCTGTTGTTCTTGCCTTTATTGATTTCTTTATACTGGGTGTTCTCATTCCAAATCTCATTTTAATTGCCTCCGTTGTTCCATAAAAATCACCTATTATTACTATCTATCAATAATAGGATTATACCACCATTTACCCCTCTTCAACTTGATATATTAAATAAATTGAAAGACATTTACATTCCACTATGTTTCTATTAAATCAGTTGTTTTAAGCAATATTTCGGATTTGCAATATATATTTACATTCCACTATGTTTCTATTAAATCCTATGAAAGTGCAATGAGCAATGTGGCAGCAATATCATTTACATTCCACTATGTTTCTATTAAATCTCAGATTACCGTTCTTGTCTTTTAAGCCTGTGCATATTTACATTCCACTATGTTTCTATTAAATCTAATCTTTTGATTGCAATAGTTACTCCGTTTACTATATTTACATTCCACTATGTTTCTATTAAATCGTCGCCCTTGTAGTAATTCCACAGATACTTAATAACATTTACATTCCACTATGTTTCTATTAAATCATCGTCAATTTCTATTGTTCTATACGAGTTATATTTATTTACATTCCACTATGTTTCTATTAAATCCATGTAGCACACAGGAACAGTATTCCTTTTAAACAGATTTACATTCCACTATGTTTCTATTAAATCGAGCACTGCAGACACATAAATTCATATCTGAACTTAATTTACATTCCACTATGTTTCTATTAAATCTTGCTGTTCTCTTTTTTGTTAATATCGCTATAAATATTTACATTCCACTATGTTTCTATTAAATCAAAAACGCTACAATCCGCTTGTTTACTGACTTTGATTTACATTCCACTATGTTTCTATTAAATCTCTGTGCTTTCATTGTAAACAACGTAAGTATTCATATTTACATTCCACTATGTTTCTATTAAATCCCGTAACACAAAAGTCGCCTATTTTCAGGTACTACCAATCTATTTTCTGTCGACTCTCAATATTTATATATTATCATCTTGTAAATTTTTTTACAATAACATCAAATATATAATAATTTCAGCATTGTCGATCTCCCCGCATTTTTACATTATCATCGGTCGACAGACAAATTATACACAATATACAATCACATTAAATTATAAAACTTGTTACATCTGCCTGCTTTCCCCACCATTCCTTATCAAGCCACTTCTGTTGTCTGCTTTTAAATAAAATGACAGAATCCAATTCACTATTAATATAAGGTTTTAATTCATTCTGCATTTTTATTAACTGTACCTTTGATAGTTCACCTTCAAAAACAGAGTTTTGTATGTGTGACATATATTTCTTGCATATTTTAAAAATATGTGACCACCTTTTTCTTCCATTTTCATCTTTACTTACATCATATACTAAAACAACATACATATTTTCCCCGCTTTCAAGTTAATACACTTTATATCATTATCATAATAACTTATATTACATAGTAAGCTCACACGATCTACGATTTACCACCATATTCTGAATCCCTCATATTCCTTTTCACCTATTAGATGCTTAATAAGCTTATATACCTCTAATCTTATTAAATATTGATATGACACCTGTCGACCTAATTCCCTATGCATTATTGTCTGTTTCATTCTGTTTTCAAATTCCGAAACAATTAATTGTGAAGCTTCCTTTTTTAAGTGCAAATAATTCAATTCTTTAGTAAAGCTATTTTCTGTTATCTGTTTCCTATTAAGTAATGAAAATATTAATCTATCTCCAATCAAGGGTTTAAACACCTCAGATATATCAAGACAAAAAGAATATCTTCGCACGCCCGGCTCATGCAAATAACTTATAGTAGGATTCAATTGTGTATGGTATATTTCGCTTAATGTTCTTGTATATATAAGAGAATTAACAAATGAAATTAACGAATTAATCATATTATCAGGTGGGTGCATTACACGTTTATCAAATTCTATTTCCTGATTAATAATTATACTCCACGCTGAATAGTACCTTTTTCGTATATTCCCCTCTATTCCCATGATTTCCTGTACTGATTTTACATCTGATAATCCCGCACACAAAGAATCTATATCCTTCATATATTCTGATACATCTTTATCACGTCCATTATAATACCTCAAATTTCTATATATATTATCTGCCGCCGCTTGAATAAACTTTCTAGCTAATAAAAGTCTCTTATCATATTCTGTATAATGCTGTACTTGACTAACCAATAATTGCCCCGCAAGATTACTCTCCTTAGGATAAAAACTCCCTGTATAAAAATTATAATAGTTGAAAAAATGTATTGGTATTCCATACTTGGATATATAATTTAAAAATGTTGTATTAAAAGACATTTCTGACATAACATATATATCTGATATACGTTCTATAGGTATATCTCTTTTCTCGCCTTCATATGATGTAAATCTCAATGTATTATCTTTTCTCTTTAAATCCCCATTATTGTATATATAAAAACTCTGTTTCATTTTATTTCTCCAACTATCATCTAAAATTATATAAAACACATATCAAAATAAGCACATTTTTTACATATTTTAGTTTCACTTAACTCTAGAGGCAATTCATGTTCTTTTATTTTATTAATATCATCAATAATCTTATCAAGTTCCCTACAATCTTTATCTGTCAGTTCCACATCTATATTTCTTTTAGTCAAAGGATAATCAATTTTACCACTAATCCCCTCCACTCCTTTTTTATTTAAATAATAAAGATAATATTTTAATTGCCATATTCCGGCTTCATCTATTGCCTTACTTTTTTTACTTCGTGCAATTCTCTCTTTTCACGTATAAAATCAATATTTATAACATCATCAATATTAATATGCTTATCATCCCGTGCATAACTATTCTCATCAAGCAACTTACCCATCTGTACATTTTCATTACTCTCTTCCATTGTAATCTGATGACAAAAATACCATAGTTTTCTTTTGCATATAAAATAATAATATACCATTACACCCGCTACTTTATCTTCCATAATTACAGCTCCAATAAATACAATATATGATGCCCAATGTTCTTCACAACTACTATATAAATATAGAATTCTGTGCTTCCTTTTTCATTAACCCTCTTCCCATACATTTTTCCATATCAAATTCGTACATTCTTCTTGTTCTATGAATATTCATCTCCACCTGTTTTATATAATCTATATCTTTACCTCTTGTTTTAATAACACA
>ERZ772854.1413-NODE-1413-length-23076-cov-3.552669_pt1 | contig 23076 bp, 7 predicted proteins | sample MGYA00580844_ERZ772854 | MGnify/ENA primary metagenome ERZ772854 (study PRJEB29015, sample SAMEA2737727) | human gut metagenome | biome: human gut; feature: human-associated habitat; material: faeces | place: China | collected 2012 ...
TTCCCCATCTGACTGATTTGTGTCTTCTTGCTTTTCTGTCAGCAAGTTCTATATTAGACAGGCTACATACCTGCTCATGCAAATATCCTATTCTTTTCAAAGTCTTATATATTTATGCAAGGAGTGTTCGAGAATTAACCTACTAACACCAGTTATATTAAATACTACGTTATTTTTTGCCAAGAGGCAAGGACACTATTTAGACAAAATAATAAAAACAAAATTATCAAAATCAAAATATATAATAAACCTACATTGGTGCTGGAATTGCTGACTCCATTATTAGAATTGAAGTAACTAGGGCTGGAATTACTGCCATTATTAGCGTTGCTGCTAAGTAAGAGTTTTGTTTTTCACAGTAAACTTTCGCTGCCCTTGCAACCCGGTAAAAAAGGTAAATAGTGCCCTATCTGTTATATGTTATGAGAAATTATTTTTCAATTTTATTTAGAGTACGGAAACCCACATAGGTGCCGGAATAGCCGACCCCATAATAAGAAGGGAAGCAACCAGGGCCGGAAAAACCGCCAGTAGAAGCGCGGCCGCCAAGCAAGAGAGTCCTTAGACTTGCGTCTTTATTACCAGTGTAATGATAGTCGCACATATAGGTAGTACTTCCACCACCAACAGCACATGGTACTATTTCTCCTGTTGTTTGGAGGTCAAAATCCTTAGTATATCCATCTGCATGAATTTCTCTACTAGAGATTAATTTCATTTTAGCTTTTTGAGTTTCTGTTTCTCCATAATTTTCTGGATTAGTAGTTGTATATACATTTTTCCAGTTATAAGTGCTTGTTCCTTCGTCTGTATAATCTTGTATAATTATGCCTTCCATATTTGTCCACAGGTCTCCAAAGATATTTTCAAATCCTCTATATCTTGCAATACTCATAGCTGGACGGCTAACTGTTACATTTACGTTAGATGCACTCTTAATAGAAATCACAATATTACAACTTCCAGTAAAAGATGATTTAATGCATCTATCTCCCAGATTGTTTGTAGGCCAATTTACTGTAATATCTCCATCGGCTGTAGCTGTTGCTACTGTTGTACCTCCTACATAGAATATTACATCTTGTCCCTCTGCTAATCCTGATATAGTATAAACGGTTTCTCCATTTTGGTAACCCCAAGTTCTATACATATATCTATTAGTACCTTTAACGTTTGTAATTGTGACTTTATTTGTTTCTGCTGTCATATCTGCTTGAGCAGTATCTCTTGAATAAGAAGCCATATTAGTTAAACCTGTGGATTCATAAACCCAATCAGCTTGAGGAATAACCTTAGCTCCTGTAAAATTTCCTAATTCATTGGCATATCCGCAAGGACATACTGAATAATTTCCATTGTAAAACTCCCAATTTGACATGTTTGTTACACCTGCGCTTAATCCTCCTTGATGAAATCCTTCGGAAGTTAAATCTGAATTGAAGTTAGCTTGCATATTAAATGTAGCGTACTCAATCACAGGTAACCAAAACATTATCCATTTGTAGTATTCGTAGTTCAGTAATTCTGAACCCGCGTTTGTTGCCCAAGTACGTGCAACTGCTCTAGTCATTGCTGTTCTTGGTTTTCCTAAATCTGTTCTAACTGGGTCAGTTTCTAAATAAGTATCATAAGCTGTTCTATTTCCTCCACCTCTAAATGCAGCAGTAGTATTCACAACTGATACCAACTTAGGTGTTGCCGTTACAGTGTTATCTGTTGTAGACCTATATGCATCTATTAACATTGCTGGAATCTCTGTCCAAGTATCATCAATACATACAGTAGAAATCTTAACCCATCTTTTTGTTCCTGCAACTCCAGATTTTCCCCAGAATCGAGGTACTTTAACTCTGACAGTTCCGTCAGTTCCATCTAATACTGATGGTGTGCCATCTTCTTTCTTTGACCAATCATCTGGATGAAGATAATAATTGATTACTCCTCCGTTAGCTACGCAGCCTTTTAATTGAGACTGAATAGGTAACGATTTATGAAGAGTAAGATTCCCAATTCTTGTGAGAGTAGGGTCTGCCACAGTAGAATCCCATTCGACTCCATAGGCATATACATCTTCCATACCTTTTTGCATTTCATTAAGTTTAGCATCAACTTCCGTTACATGTTGGTCAATTTCTTCCATCTTTGCTTGAGTGGCTATTGCCATACTCTGTTTTGTCCAAGCACCATTCCACATAAGAATTGCTAGTTCTCCATCTGCCACTACTGTATTATTAAAGTTGGCATAAGTTCCAGCTTGTGTAGTAATATAGAATACATTACCATCTGGAGTCCCAGGAGTTGTAGCAGGGGTAGCTACCCCTGCAAACATATAATTCTCTCCTAGTTTTGTAACCATATTTAACATTACAGATTGTAGTGAATCTCCGGTAATCCCTTGGATTCCGTTACTTTTAACAACATTTGATATTGCTGTTTTTAAATTACTCCAATTTGCCATTGTTAGTTACCTATTAAAAAGTCTTTATTAAAGTCTAAATTAAAATCTCCTGTAAATTTATCAGTAAATAATTTACCTTGTATATCTATTATTCCATCTTCCGCCATCATATTCTTTATCATATTAATGGTTAGCATATTAACGGTCCTAGGATACAACATTTCTTTATAAAATACCATTTTACGATATCCATCGAATTTTCCGATAGTAAAACCTGTATCATCAGTATTGTTTCCAGACGGAATTGCAGTGCCATTATAATTTGTTTTAGTACAAAATGCGATGGAATCATCTTTATGAATATTGCTACTAATTCCAAAATTATATTGATATTTTGTACCTCTATAGATATGGTCTTGAACAAATGCTCCTCCACCTGCCTTAATGCTGCCTTTTCTTTGAATACAACTTCCAGTATTTGGATTATTAAAATCCTCATACTTAATAATATAAGTATAATCAGTAAATGCCGGAATACTAGTGTTTTCTGAATAATCATCTACTCCATCATATACTAGACCATTAGGATACAAAGGAAGCATCTCAACTGTATATTCTTCACCTATCTCAAGTAAAGTATTAGAGAAGTAAAGAAGATAATAAACAGAAGTTGATACTGCTCCTAGTTCTGTTAACTCATCTTGTGTCTTATATGGTAAACTAATTTCTAATGGAACATTTGGAGTTAGCTGCTGATTAATCAATGTAACAGTTGTATCAGAAGTAGCTCCTTCTGTTTTGTATTTTAATTGCCATATTAGACCTACATTCTTATTTGATTTACACTTAAACGGAACTTCCTTATCAAGAATTGTTGGGTATCTATATTCATTGTTAGATATTTGCCAATTCAAATTTTGAACAAGTTTCTTAACTGTCATAGAGTAACCATTTCTACTAATAATCTCAACTCCAGTGCTGTCTCCTCGTATATTCCAGCTTTGACTATCATTAAATGATTTAAACGAATATCCTTCATAGCCAGACATCTTATCGTAAGCAAAACCGTAATTATTTAACCAAAGATTTCTTCCGCCTTCAACTGGAAGCATTTCTATGGTTACTTCTTCATTTACTGCAAGAGTAGATACATCGAACCATAGTAAATAATACATAGTACTCTTATTCACATTTAATTCAGTCAGCTCTTCTTCTGTCAAATGTCTTAGATTGATAAGAGTATCTTCATTAGGATTTATAGTAGTAACACTAACAACTTTTTGACGAAGTTCCGTACTTGATATTGCATTATAGTGCATATCCCAATAGACTCTAATAGTTTTATTAGATTTAATTTTAAATGGAATATCATTTAATATAAATCTTTTAACTGTACTATTTTGGAAACGCCAGCCGTCAATTCCTGTACTTAGATTCTTTAATGTAATTTTATATCCGTTACGGGATACAACATCAATATAATTACTAGACGATAAATACCAATCTATTTCATTATCAAATGAAGTAAAGCTATAATCTTCTGCTGTCCCTAACTGCGGAATAGTTCCTCTGTCTCCATCAAGATTACTCTTACCATGTGTATCCCAATAGTAAGGAGGTCTTTGTACATAATTTCCCTCAATTCCTACTATATCATTGAGTTGCTTTATTTCTTCGTTAGTACTTACCTCGTCAAACAACATGAAATCATAAAGAGCCATTTTGGCAAAACCGCTTGACTTACCAGTATTGGCACCTATTACAGGTACTACTCCACTTCCTGCCGAAGGGTTTGTCACTGTAATATTATGTGTTATACCTTTTAGAGAGTAAGTTTCAATATAATTATTCTCTATTCCATCTATGTAAGTCTTGCCATCTTGATTACGTGCTTGGTACGCTATTCTTGGATTAGTTGCGTCATCCTCCTTAGTTGTAAGAATAGCAAAGCTTCCCGACGCTCTCTGGTCATACAATAACGTAGGAGATTTCAACCAGTTTGTCTTCATTAATACCTGCTTTCCTCCTATTGATAAGGAAGGGATATCCATGTAATCATCAACTCCATCAAAACATATAGAGCCTTCATAATTCCCCACTTGCTCTAAATAAACAGGTTCATCGAGAGCGGTAGTACCTGAAACTATAGGAGTGAGATAGAAAAAGATATTAATAGCATCTTCAGTTTCTATGTTTACATCATATATTCCGTCCTTATCGATAATAACTCTATCATTATTAGTTGGCGAGTTACTATAAATGTCCAAATATCTAACCTTACCACTAGCAATAGCTTTAGTTATTCCTGTTACTTTAATTTTTCCTTTATAGCTTGTACCTTTATAATAAAAAGATGTTTGAGTTAAAACATTTATAAACTTAACAGTTTCGCTATTTACGAGAACAGCATTTATAGCATGAGCCACAAAATCAGATGTTGATTTATAGTCATAAGGATAACCGTCAGCTCCAGACATTTTACTAAATGCAAAGTTATTAAAGACTCCATGATTTCCATTACCAGAAATATCAGGTATATAACCCAAATACTTATAACTAGAATTTGGAATCCTTAACTTACTTGGAGAGAATACACATTTAGGAGCACTGTTCCCAATAGTCCAAACGGGACTATGTGACCAAGCAAATACCATCTCCTTAGTAACAACGATTTGTTGGTTATTATCGAATACATATACACCGTTACACTCTAGTTGACCCCTTAAAGTATAAGCTCCCTCCAGTAAATTTTTAGAAGAATTATACCTAATAGTATCTCCTATTCTTAGTTTATCTCCCCAAGTATAAGTATGAGTTCTATCTAGATTTTCTAACTTAACAAAACTTGGATACGGCTGTATAATATCCTCATACATTATATATTCATAGGAATGGATTGTAATCTTCTGTTCAGAAGAACCATTAAGAGTAAACTTAAATATGTTATATTCTCCAACTACTCTATCCTTAGTGATTTCTACACCGTCTACTGTAATAGTATCAACAGCATATTTGCCATCATTAAGCGATACATATACTTCAAACTCAGTATCTTTATTAGGATATAGATAACCTGGACTTATTTCATTTCCTCCTTGATATACCTTAATATTTTTAATCGCCATAGGAAGGTCTATCGTAAATGTTGGAGGATTAAACTCGAATATATTTCCGCTTAGTCCTATATACTCGTTCAGCTCTTTAATCTTGTCATCTGTTGAGATTTCATCGAAGAGCATGAAGTCATATAATGCCATATTAACAAAGTAAGCATTCGACTTGCTTGAACCAATAATAGGATAGGTCTTATTTGCTCCTGAACTTAACTCATTTGTAATAGTTATATTATGGGTAATAGCTCTCAATTCCGAAGCCTTAATATTACTATTCAAGATTCCATCAATGTATGTTTGTCCATTGTTTCTTCCTTGATAAGCCGGAATAGGATTGCCATCACTATCGTTAGTACCGTTATAGATAGCAAATTCATTATTATTATAACCTCTTTGGTCATATAGTATAGAAGCATTAGGACTATCCCAATTTACCTTCATCAATACTTGTTTACCACCGACTGTAGTAGGAATAGTAACAAAGTCGTCTACACCATCTAGACAGTATGCTCCTTCGTATTCAGGCAGAACTTTGATAGTGATATCACTTAAAAAATTGGTAACTCCTTCTTCAATTGGACTTATTGAAAAACCTACCACAGCATTATTAATCAAAGCCTCTGTCGGAAGGAATGATTTGGGTAGTTCATGAGTACCATTTCCAAGATCTAGATTTGTTTCCTTAGTTGCATCGCTTGTTGCTAAATACTTATATATAAATTTAGATCTACCTTCTAACCCTTTAATTTCAATCTTAAAAGGAGGTATTTCTTTTATATTTTGAAGATTACCATTATATTTAACATAAGAATATAATAAAGCTAAACCTGCATTTAGAACATTAGTAATATGAATAGTATTATTAGTAATACTAGTAACATATCCGTTAGATTCATTCGCCCAAGTTTTATTCTTCCCAAATACAACAGGATATCCATTCACCCCACTCATTCCTGCGTAGGCGGAATTATTTATCTTACCATGATTACCATGACCGGATATATCGGGAATGTAGCCGAGTAGCTTATATGAACTATTAGGTATTCTTAGTCTGCTAGGAGACAGGATACATTTAGGTTTGCTGTTGTCAAGAAGCCAAGTTGCAGTAGTTTTGAATACCATTTGCTTTTCAACGATACTAGTACTACTAGTAACAGCTTTACCATTTAAAGACAATCCTGAAATAGAATATAAACCATTTAATAGATTGCTTTCAGGGTCAGCAATACTACCTATTCTAGTAATAGTAGAGCCTACTCTAAACTTACCTCCCCAAGATACTCCATTACCGTTTTCATCATTGAATCTCAATAGAATTGGATAAGGCTGTACAATGTCCTCATATCTGATGTACTCGTCTACTTGTACATTAAATACTTGCGATAAATCTCCAACAGAAGAATATGTTACAATCTCCCATAGATTATTAGATTCTGACCAATTACTTGCTTTAGTAGCCTGACATTCAGAACCACCAAATGTAACTTTACCTATTTCATGTAGAGGTTCTTTAAGTTTTAATTTAAAGAATATTCTATCAGACTTTTTAATCCAATCACCTACAGCAATCTTAGTCTCCCAACCATTGGCAAACCATTCTGTTACTGCATCGTAAGAGTCTGGAATATTAGCTGAAATTGTAGGATTCCATTGTATAATATCCTCATTAACTGCAAGAGTCAGCTTAATTTTTTGAGGAGTCTTATCCTTTATATAACCTTGAACATCAAAAATGTTTAATCCTGTTGAAGGTCCGACAGTCATACCAGTAAAAGCTGTTGAAGATGCTCCCGCTATTTTATAAGGAAGTTTTGTATATACATTAAGAACAATCCTAGCTCCTACGTCTACATAGTCTCCAGGTTTAATTACTGTCCATGTACCAGAATTAACAACAAAATAATCAATTTTAGTAATGTTTTCATCCTCTGGAATTATAGGTCTAAACTCAACTTGATTAGGATATAATGTTCCTCCTTTTACTTTCTCTATTTGTCTTTCTATTAAGAACTCACTCATAGAGTAAGGGAATAGCATAAGAAGATAAATAGCTCCATTAAAGAAACGAGAATCATTATCTCGAATTGTTCCTAGCCATAATTTATCACTATCTCCAGCTCCTCCAATTGTTAATTCTTTACCATTGTAAATATATTTTGATTGATAGCTTATATCCCTATTAAAGTCAGTATTAGCTACTAGAGGATTATTTTCATAATAGCTCCAAGTACTAATGGAATTTTTACTTAAATATTCAAATAGAAATGCTCCTTGCTTAGCTGTATCCGTTGCACTTTCAGATTTAGAAGCAACTATTCTTTGCACATCGCCAATATTTATTATTTGTCTATCTACCAAAAAGGTATAATCCTTTAAAATAGGAAGTCCTGTTACTTTTCCATAATCGTCTACACCATCTAATACTAATGCATTTTCATACTCTGGAATTTGTGTAATAGTACCACTACATTCACCAGAGATAACGCCAAGAGTAAATCCAACGTTTACTCCCTTTTCACCTGTATATTTTGTGTTATAACAAATCGGTGTTTCAAAAATCTCTGATTTTACAGCTACATTAGTGTATTTCCCTTCTTGAGTTATATAGTTATAATATAAAGTGCCTTTTCCATAAAGTTTTATACGAACTTTGAAAGAGGGAATATCTTCTCCAATACTAGATGGATGATACAGTAATACCCAAGAAACATCGCTAGTAAACTTAATAGATTCACTATCAAAAGATGTTACTTTAAAACTCTTTTTCCAATCAGTAAAATCAGTTTCATATTTCCCAATTCCACTATCTTCTTTCCAGCCGAAGTTATACAGCTTAGCATCATAACCATTTCCAGAATAGTCAATTAGTTTATCATCAAATGCAGAGTGATTATCATTAGTAATTTTCTGTCTCTTTATGTCATAATAAACATCGGGTTTTACAATTTCTCCGGGTCTATCAAGATTATATTTCTCGATTACAAGATTAATTTCATCCTCTGTAAGAACTCTATTAGCTATAAATGTCCAGTACCAAGCTACTTGATAGTAAGCTTTATAATATTGAGCAGGATAAAAAACATAATCAGAATTGAAATTTACCTTATCAACTAATTTAATAGAGTCCTTATCACCCATTATTAAATTAAGGTTGTTAGTCGTACCATTCTTATCGGTATAACCTAACATAGTGATTACTCCATTAGGTTCAAGTGTATTTCTTACATTATATCCATTAGTATTACTATAATTAGAATTACACAATATTTTCCTTGAATCCAAATTAGCCATCATACTCACCACCGTAATCTCGTTACTTCCTCCTAACATCTCCTGTACGGTCTTGGTGGAAGTAATCAGGTCGTCGATTCCGTCGGTGACGAAGGCGCCTTCGAAAGAGGGGATTTGCTCGATAATAGAAGTACCTTCTATTTGATAAAATCCAAACCAAGCATTTCCTCCTGTATACTTAGAAAAGTAAGAAGCTGGTATAGTATATATACCACTTTCTGAATATACTATATATGTAGTTGTGCCATCTTCTTTAATATAGTTATATTGTAATTTACTCTGTTGTCCTAACGTTATATTAACCTTAAAGGATGGTACATCTTCTTTCTTATTAACCGTATTAAAATATAAAAAACGACCTATGATACTATTTTGAACTTTATCAGAAGAAGCAATAACTCCGTCTGTTTGTATCCATGAAGTAAAATCCACTTCATACTTCCCAAACCCACTATTGAGCTTGAAAGCTGCGTTGCTGATTACAAAATCTCCACCTTTATCTTTTATTTTATTCTTGATAATGTTACGGTCAGTACTATCATTCGATTTACCGTAGGCTGACCATACCCCTACAAGAGCGTCTTTAAGTTCAGGTGGGAAGTATGCCCCACCTGTAACTCTAGACTTAAATCCTATGGCATTGGCATTACCAATACCAGTAATATTAGTACCCATATTGTAATGTTCCTTCTTCTGCGTCTCTTATTTCTTCACACATCTCAGGGTTCCATCCGGGATATAGTACTGTTTCTATGAAATTGTCCTGTCCTGCAGGTCTAATCTCTGCTGTTATATTATCATCAGTAATATTCTTTATCAGAAATATCACACCGGGGAAGAAATCTCCGGCAGGAACATTCTGCAAGATACTTACTTGGACAGAAGATATTTTTCCTTCTCTGTTTGCTACTTTTCCGTATCCGTACATATTATATCGTTTTAAAATTATTAATCATTCATACCTATTGACCATTCTGCAGGTATGCCAGCACTATTTGTTATTAATGCTTTAGACATTTGATAGAATGGTTGTGTTCTATATTTAAGAGATAGTTTGTTTAGCCAATTCCATAGCTCAGGTACAGTTCCTTGAGTTGTCTTACAACCACCAAACATATAAGATACGTTTGATACATTTGCATGTTTTGCTCTTGTTACTAACGTACTGTCTATCTTTATTGGGTTTCTTCCATAAGTATATAAACTAGCTGTTACATTATCACTACTATCTACATTCAGAGATGAAATTGAGAATGTACCTCTTAGGTTTCCTAAAGCTCCATTTCTAGAAAATAAATCAGTAGGGACTTGTGCAGGCAATGTAGCATCCGAATACCATCTACAACACATCCAAGTTCTATCTAAGTCTGAAAGACTCAAATTATTCACAAATAGTGAAGAAGATAGAGCAATATTAGAAGGTATCTCATTGTATGAGAATAACAACTTAATAGAAGTTAAATTTCTCAATGTTGAGAATAGGTTCGGTGGATACATTGTTCCAGCATTTGTAGTATCAGGCCAAGTATATGGATTAACCATAAAACAATAATAAAATATACCTTCTAGCTTAGTCACATTAGATATTGGCTCAAACAATCTTGGCGGGATTCTACCACATAGACCATAAGATTGATAATTACCAGTGACGTCTGAAGAAATCCCACTTTGCATAAATATGTTATTCACATTCAGTGCTGCACTGTTTTCACAATATCTAAATAAATCTGGAGGACAAATGTAGTTCATAACTAGTCTTTTAGTTGTGTAAGAAGCAGGAGTTATACATGACCTACTATTGTTTTCGTCTTCCATAGTATCTGGAATGGTTGTTGGAAGTGTAGTTACAGTGCCATTTAATACATCTCTATATAAATTACTGTTTTCTATAATTCCCTTCATTCCAACCCTACCGTCAACTGCCCAATAATTCCACATTTCTTCATAGGGGTCATAGTTAGTATTCTTCAATACTCTACGAATATCTCTATTTGGATTAGGAATAAACTCTGGCTCAGCTCCTGGATTTTCAGGATTGTAAGCAGGATTAGGAACCTGTTCTCTTGGGTCATAAGCAGAGTTCTTTATAAACTCAACTGGGTTATAGTCTTCATTAATTGCTACTAAATCCCCTGAATCTCCATATTCTAGATTTCCCCAATCAATTAAGTATTGAGATGCATCTGGACTTCTAAATCCTCTTAGACATCCATCTAAGGTTCTTATAGTTCTATTTAATTGTTTTCTTGTAAACTCATATGTTTTAGTTGCAGGTAATTGAGTTGGCAATTCATCATCAGGAATCCATTCTCCACTTTCTGTAATACCAAATGTTTCAGTAATTCCAGAAGCTGCAGCGTCTGTATGATTCCAACCAATAAATTGTTTTCTTACATCCGTTTCTTGATAGAATAAACCATAAGGAACTTTTCCTATTTTACAATAGTTAGATGTATCTTCCATAAAACAAGCTGTGGCATTTACTATCCTACAATTCTTAAATCCTCTACTTGTAAGTGAGTATTTTACATTACTCATATTGTAGAACATGTAAGAAATATTAGTAAGTTTGGTACAGTCATTAAATGTAGTTCCCGGAATTTCAGTTGTTGTATCAGAAGGGAATACCATTCTAGCAAAGAAAGCCGGAGCTTCTGTTAGGTTAGTACAGCCTTTGAATACATCATAAGGGAACTTATCTCCAACTAAGTCTGGAACATACGATTTGACGATACCTGCTCCAGCAAAGCTACCTGCACTTGTTGTAAAGTTACCTTCATCAGCCGGCCCAATAAACTTGATTGTAGACTTAATCTTACTAAACATTGAGTTCTTTATAGGCCAAGTTACTGTATTGCTTCCTTCTTTAGCACAGTTAAATGAACCTCTAATATATTGTAATGATTGAGGGAAGTTATTTCTCATAGAGTTAAATACTTCATCTCCGCCAAATACATTCAATAAAGAACCTTTACCGTAACAATTGAAGCATTGACTTATTGAAACCAATTTGGAGTTATTATAGAATAGAGGACAGTATGAAGCTGTCTTTCCATTCTCTGTATATGTATCTAAATCAAACTCAATTTTAGAATAAGTACTTGCATACAGATAACCTATATTGTTAAGTTCTGGCAAATATTTTAACAGCTTACTTGCCTTGGCATATATATAATCAGAACTTAAAATTTCTTCTTTAGGAGCACTAGCATTTTTAATAAATGTCTCGTGGTAGATAGCCCAACTGATTGAAGTTAGTTTTAGAGTATCTCCATTTGCATTTACTGGGGCAAATAGATATTCATCCATATACTTCTGACCGCCTGCTCGGAATGAGTTATTCATATTAGTACAACTCACAAGCGGTGAGAACAGTCCATCGTACGCTGTAATGTTTCCATCGTCATCATGTGTAGGGCTAAAATATATACTAGTTAAGTCTCCACAATCCCAGAATAAGCTATCTATGGTTGTTACTTTACCGCAGTACTTGAACATATTTCTGTTAAAAGAGTTAGGAACTGAAGTAGTAACTTGTCTACAAGCAACAAACGTACCATTCAAACTTGTAACATTCTGACATCTATTAAGTATATAATACACATCATATAGAGTACAAGCAGTAGTACTAAACACACTGTTTAAAGCAGTGGTTGAGATAGTAAAGTTTGTATCTAGATTTGTGTTAGCTTTCCATTGAGTTTTTCCATCTTCTGTGCTCGTATCTGGGCCGAACCATTCAGTAGGACTAATCATTGGAGTCGGAATAGTATCTGGCATGTCATGTATAAAGAACTTGTTACAGTTACTAAATATATTCTGTCCATTAAGTGCCAAATGTCCGAATACTCTTATAAGAGAAGAACATCCAACGAAGAAAGAATTACCAACAGTAAATGGCTTAGTTTTATTATTATCAAATTTAATGTATTTAACTAAACCTGCATTTCTTAAAGATAATGAAGTAAGATTAAATGGACTTAAATCTAAGATATTATCACCTTTATAAGTAGGGATAGGGTCATTACCAAATTGGAAAGCAGATACAGAACTATTACTAATGTCTAAAGAAGTAATTGTGTTCAGACCTTGTGCTAACTGAATTGGCTCTGGAGTTGTAGTTCCAGAAAGATTTAGTGTTTTAATCTTAGCCGCACCTACAATATATATTTGTAGAGACCTACTATTACAATTAGATAGGTTTATTGTTTCTACATTGTTAGAGTTAGATACATTAAATACTGATAGCGCAGTATTGTTAGTACAAACAATAGATTTCAAATTAGGACATCCTGTAATGGTTACAGAATCCAAGTCACTTAAACTTGATAGAGTAAGTGATTCTATCTTGGTACAAGAATCAATAATTACAGTTTTTAATTTCTTACATCCTGTAAAGTCGATAGAACTCAAGAATGGTTGAGACTGTAATGTAATCTTTTCTACATCTGAGTTAGTAATATTAAGGGAAGCAAGTGAAGCATTTGGCAATGATAAAGAAGTAACACAAGAACCAGAGATGTTCAAATCTTTTAGTTTCGTATACTTTTCAATGTTTACTGTAAATGTACTTACACCACTGTTTCCAGACCAGAAGGATGTATTACTAAGGTCAATATGTCTTACATCAGAGAAATCTTGGTCATTAATAAATGCTGTTTCAAATAGAATTGGAGCACTTGACAATGTCTTTACTCCTGATATATCTACATTTGCAAAACTTGGCAGTCTCAATGTAGACATAAATCCTTGGAATCTCATATATTTCAATCCGTCAAGCTGACTGATTTGAGAAATACCATTAATAGTAATCTGCGTATTAAAAGAAGATATAGGTGATAGAGTAATAGTTGTTGGGATATTCTCATCAATAAAATATCTAATATCTCCCGCAGATGTCTGTCCAATGTTTACCGTAAAGATTAACGGGCAGTTAGATTTTACTGTGAGTGTAGGAGCTTGTCCTTCCGCACCACCACATTTAAAAGCACCCTTTTCATTATATGGTTGGATGAGTGCACTATTTGAATATTGGAATACACCATCCATAAAGTAGTATCTTTTCTTTAGCCAGTCTCTTACAAATTCAACACGAGGTCCATGTAAGAACTCAATATTGGCATAAGAAGCGGCACTACCTTCATCCTTTGAATATCTAGTTAAATACTTAACTTTGTAGTCATAATTATATAGAAGCTCACCACAGTTCTTCATTTGGATGCTGAAATAGTTATCAACGAAGTAGTTAGCTTCTTTAAGAAGTGTTCCTACTGAACGCCAAGTTTCCCATAAAGCATCATATCCTGCTCCTGAATAAACCCCTGTATTTATAAATCTTGTGTCTCTAAGAACATCCCATAATCTTGCAGAGTATGTATCATATCCTCCGTCTGCTGAATTTTGAGTAATTACCAGAGAGTTAACTCCAGATTCTACTTTAGCATTAGCAAAGGTATCAAGATATGCTGTCTTAGGTACATTTTCTTCACCTGTATTAGATAGACCAAATGCCGTATCCATGTCGTAAAAACAAGGCCACCATTTGTTCATATTTTCATCAGTAAGGCTTCCTCCAACGTTCCAAGAACGAAGTGTCATATTTTTACCAAGAGAGTCCACAAGTCCAAATGCTATACAAACTATATAGTAAGAATAAGCATTTCTAATATTTAGCCTATTAGTTAAATCATCAGCTAGGGCTGACCAAGATTGTTGGGCTGCATATTGGTCTCCTGTTTTTTCGTAGCCTTTTGTTTGGACATTCCATCTATACTTATCAACAGCTTCACCAGTCATACTGGCTAAGTCGGTAAATAGTAATTGAAGTCTTTGCCAAATATTGTTATCAGATACATCGGAGTTATCTCCATTTGCTCCATTATACCTAAATTCTCCAACATGCTGCAAGATAGATAAGTCGTCCTGCATGAACAGAGCAGTCATCTGCTTAGTTCCATCGTCTTTGATAATGATGTTAGCATTTTCAGAGAACTCATAAGAGTATATTTGTCTTTGGTCAATAGTTCCAAAATTTTCATTATCTTTATATGTCTCGTAAGTAGTAATGAAAGCAGGAACTGGGTTTTCTTGATACTGTCCAGATGAATCCTTGATTCTTCTTGAGAACGATTTAAAAAACTTGAATCCCATGTTAAAGTAAGCATTACGTCCTAAGTTAAAGGAGTAAATACCTAACATTTCCTGAGTATCAGTTCCATCAAACTTAATAAGTAAGATACAAGGGAATCCTTCAAGTGTATGTTTAATTGTTACATTTTGATGTGTAACTGTTTTATCTCTAGTATCAACAGGACGTCTTGATTCAAGTTGTTCCATTGGTGGAGTTTTATCAAACAGTAAGTCTGCATTATCATTAATCCATTTACCAATAGAAGCATTGTTAGCATGAGCAGAGTCAACTACGTCAGCTTTCAATGTAAATTGACTTTCAGGCATCCATGTATTATTTGGCTGGAATAGCTCTGGGCCGATTAAACCACCTAAATCATCATATAGTTCTTTTCTGAATATTATTTCTAAGTTCTTACTTCTATAACCAGTAGATGATGTACCCTGAATCTGTACTGATAATTCTCCGGTAGATACGGCCGAGCTCTTAGTAGAATTAGGGTCAAAGTAATTAAATGTGCAACCAGTATATTCTGTTGGGTTTGCACCTACAGCTTCATATACAGCTTTAGTAAATCCAGAACCACCACAGTCAATATAAACTACTGGAAGAGGCGGCTTCTTATTAGAGTCACTAATTAAAGCATCGAAATTGATGTTTGCATATGTATTGTTCTGGTCGTCCCATAAAGTTGAAGATGCTGTTGATTCTGATGTACTAAAGAAGTTCTTTGATTTCCAAGAGTTATACAGAGAGAAATCTACTGTACCGTCCGACATAAGTGAAGCGTTAGCTCTTGCATTTAAAGCATTAATTACAATCTGTTTATCGTTTAATGCACTTCTAAAGAATCTCATATCGTAAAGTTCAACATCGGCAAAGTTACCTATATTTCCATTTGCGTCAGCATCGCAAGCCAAATAGAACTTACTTGTAGTTTTCCAAGTAAAGTCAGATTTGATTTCCCTTGCAGCATTAAGTACTCCATTGATAAAGATTTTAACTTCGCTATTATTCTTATCAACTATAAAGTCAAGAGTATTAATAACATTCTGTTGTAGCTTGCAAGAAATTGTTTCCTTGATATTTCCGTCAGTGTAAGACCATACAATGTCTTCCAATCCAACTTTAATACCTTCGGAGAATGTTCCGTCAGAACTGTAATTTCCTATAAAGAATATAGTTCTATCAGAGAACGGGTGTAGGTCAGTTTTTAGAGTTACAGAGAATGTAAATCCTAGTCTTGACCAGTTATTATTATCACTTATTTCATCCTTAAATGGTTGTAAATCTACTATACCGTAAGATTCACCACTGAGTCTTAGTTTTGTTTGTCCATTGCTAGATAAGAATCCAGATAGTTCTCCATTAGTATTATATACATTTAAAGGAGTATTTACTACAATCGGGTCTGTTGTTCCCGGAGATATATAGTTTAATTCTTTTGACATCCATGTAGTTGCAGTGGGAGCTGTTGGAAATTCATTCTTAATACTCCAACTTGCATATCTAGTATTTCTAGGGTTTTGGTCAGCAATTAAAGATTGTGCAGATTTTACAACAACACAAGCAAGTTGTGTATCTGTCATAGGAGAACCCTTTTCAGACCAGCATCTCAATGTAATGTCCCAATCACCTAAGTAATCATCATTCTGTGCAACAGCCCAACTAAAGATTTGTTGTTTACCTCTTTGCACATATTGGTTTTCATTGAATGGGTTTTCTGCATCAGGCTCAAATGTTCCAATATCTCTTACGATGTTTCCTCTCTTCATTCTAACAGCATAGTAAATAATGCTAATACCTGATAGATAAGGAGTGAATGAGAATGAGATATTACCACCTTGAGGGAACTCTGTTGCAGGTGTTCCTGCTGTTACTTCTTCTTTAGTTGTAATACCATCAACAAGTACTACAAGAGAAGTTCCGTCTTCTACTACAACTTTATTAGTTACTTTATCAGAAGTAATAGTTTTTCCGTCAATAGATGTTTGTGCAAATGCTTCAATAGTGTAAGAAGAACCTGCCGTTGGAGTTCCTGTGAATAAGCTGAAGAAATCAACATCATATAACAAAGGTTCAGTAGATGTAAACTTACCAAGCTCAAATGTTTTAGAAACACCATTAGTGACATTGTTAACAATCAAAGATGTGTCTGCAGCCAGTACTTTATTAGTAACTGTATATGTTATTTTATATGCCAATCCAATTGTTGCAGTAACTGATGAAACACTACTTGATAAATTAATAGATGATTCAATTACAGTTAACATATAAGGAGTAGCGTTAATTCCTTCTGCATCGGTTGCAGTAACTACTACCGAGTGACTATTTGATGATGAGTACTGGGATATGTTTTTAATAAGCAAACTTCCCGGAGTTCCAGACCATCCTTCTTGTCCTGAAATAACACTATTTCCGTCTAGAGAAACAGTTATAGTAAATTTTTGGTTGTTCTTTAATGCTGTGATTAAGTAATCTAGTTTAACTTCTTTAGTGGTAGAATATAGAATATTAACTCCTTCAGATGTTGTAATACCACCGTTAGTTAATTTAATAGAGGATGTGAAATCTCCTCCCCCACCACCGCCTCCTCCGCCATGTTCCGCAAGCCACGAAACATTACGTTGAAGTGTTTCTATCTTTTTGTTGGTTCTACTGAGTGCTTGGTCAACAGAGATATTTACTTCTCCAGATACTAGCACGTCAGGATTAGAAGTACTAATTTGGGAAGCGTCGCTACCTGCGACGATTTCCCATTCATTAGTAGTTTTGTTTTTTATACTTACACTTTTACCTGACATTATTTTATGATAATTAAATCATTTCCGTTGTTTTCTTCCCCATTACCACCAATAGCTTCTGGTGGATTAACACTACTTTGAATATTGATATTAAACTTACCTGCAGAGGTAAATACATAATTAATCTTCTTAACTGTACCTGTTATTTGTGTAGGAGTAATATTCCATATAATATAGAATGGGTATCTCTGTCCAGCATTTACTGTTGCAGTAATGTTAGTCTGGTCTACAACTTTAACGGTAGCAGGGAAATAGTGTCTCAACCAAGGTATATTAGGTGCAGGCAACTCTTTGTTAGATGTATGTTTATAACCAGTAGCTTGACACATTGCATACACAGGAGCAGTGATGTTATCAACTAGCTCAAATGTACATAAGTGTTTATGTTGCTTGTAGTTATCATCGGTTTTCCATGCAACAGGGAATTTTTGTCCAGCTAAGTCTCCCTCTGTTTCTTCATATAAACTATCACTATTGAAGTAAGTAGTTAAATCAGATTGAGTTACTTGAATAATTGGCTTCATGCTTATAGGAGTTCCATCTTGTGAGAAATTCTCTTTAAGCGGCCAACTAACGCTGTACGTATGTTTATGTCCACCAAGAACAAGTCTTACATTGTTTTCTTGGCAGAACTTACTAAACCAGTATTTATCTTCATTAGGGACATTGTAATTTAAATGGCTACCACTTCTTTCCACTTTATTATTTTCTGTGTCATTCCAGTAGAACTGTTGAATAACATTTTGAGTAATAATAGTAAATGGCATTTCATGACAATAAGCAATTTGCCAAGCAGCAGAAGCATTAGCATCAATGTCCTTTTTACACCATTGTTTAATGTACGGATAGGTTATCTTTCCAGTACTTAATCCATAAATATTAGTTTCAGTTAAATCAGTAATTTCAGAGTTCACACACATAAAGTGTACATTACCATAATTAAATGAGTAAAGAGAATCAACGAATACTTCTTTACCTTCAATAGTAAATACAGGTGGATTAGTTTCATCAATTTCGAATGTGTAGAAGAACGACATATTAGAAGGATTAATTTTGGAACTGTCTCCGCCATTTCCTAATACATACATGTTGGCAGGACATAAGTCATTATTACCAACAGTCACCATTTCTTCAACTCCCCATAGGGATTTACGAGCATTATAATAGTCAATCCATTCATTGATTCTATTTCCATTTTGTGTCATATCACCAGTATTAATAGTGAACTGCGCTTCTGGAACATTATTCTTTATATATTCAGCTGATATTCTCCAAACATTATATTCATCCCAGTTAAATCCCTGTTGGTCACTTACCTGAACAAACGTAAAATCGTTTTTTATATCGTCAGTATCTCTTACTGTAAATGTTAAAGAATCACTAGCAAATTCACTTGGATTACCATTTGCATCAGCTCTACCTACTCTATACTCATAAGTTCCTACTGATAGGTTCTTAAGAATAACTTTATGAGTAGTGAATGGAGTTCCGTCAGTTGCCTCCATTCTAATACGATTGTAATATTTCCTAACGCCCGTTTCATTTTTGAATGATTCCACTTTAGTCCAAGAGCCTTCGTCGCCACTTCCTTTTGACTTGTACCAAAGGTATTCGTCAAAGTATCCTACTGACACCCAATTAAAACATCTTGTGGCATTTGGAGCAGTTGCTTGTCTACCAAAGGTACAAGATATTAGGTTAGGTTTTAAACTTACTAGTTTAGATTTATTGTAGAATATTGTTTTATTTTCAAATGAAGCCCTTGGAGTGAAAGCTTCAATGCTCGGAACTAACTCTTTTGTAAGGTCGACAAAATACCAATCATTAGCATTATTTCTTTTATTCAATGCTTTAGTAGCCTGACTTACTGGGTCCATTGCATAATATTTAGTAAAGAGTTTATCAGTACTTAAATATGTATATGGTTTGTTTTCACTTGCATCAATTGTATCAGAGGATTCTGCATTTTCTTTATTAAATCCAACTAAGTCAATATATCCCAATGATACTCTGTAGTTTCCGTCAGCATTTGAATATGGATTTCTTACTGTTGAAGGAGTAGTTCCCCAAGTAAGATAGAATTTGGATTTGTTGTTATCAAACTTCATTAGATTTCCGCCTGAATCTCTCCATTCCATATCGTATGTTTTTACTTTAATCTTAGTAGTATTTGCATCCATTACTGAACACTGGGCACCTCTAATTAAGAATGTAGACTGCGCTTTGATTGTTCCCCATAATGGAAGTACTTGCCATTGAGTTCCTTCTGTTGCATATTGCAAGGAAAGACCATTCAAGTTTATATCTTCATTAGTTAGATTTGAGAGTTCAACAAAATGATGTGAACAATAGTTGTAACTATGTTCGTCAGATGCTAATCCCCCACAGTATATAGAATTTATATATAGCTTCTGTAAGAATAGTGATGTAACATAAACCCAGCCCGAAGGGTCTTCTTGACCTCCTGTTGGTTTAGTCTGTGGTGTATCCATTTCCTTTTTATAGATAACCATTTTTCCATCATTCTCAATCTTAACCCTGTATGTTTGACCACTAGGGGTAACAAATCCAATGGTATCCAGTTCGTCGAGAACAGATGGGTCCCACTCGGTTCCACCACCACTTCCGCTTTTATTAATCCAATTTAAACTACCATTACTCATAATATATAATTGTTTAGTGTCTGTACACCATAGTAATTCGTTATTTACAAAGTTTCTTGTATTCTCAAGCAGGCTTGAGTAAGTTCCTGCTTTAATAGCTAAGTGCTTTAAATTTGGAGTTTCATATTCAGTGTATTCTGGATATTCTTCTGCTGCTGTCGATTCTGTTTCCGTTCCTGGTTCCAAAGGTGAAGCAGCTTTCATCATATCGAGTCTTGCACTATTTTCAAAACCCCCACTTGACATCTCATGTGTAAATGCATATTCATGCTTATTTACCAGTTTTCTAAGTGCTTCAACTGCCTCTATTATAGTAGCCAAATCTGGATTTGTATACTGAGGTAGTGATTTCTGACTAGTATTTATCCATACTGCATCATCATCAACTGGTTCTGTATCTTGTATTTTAATATGGTCAAAAGAGCTCCATTTGTCTTTATTAGACCAGAATAGAACTTCATCTGTACTCTCGATATATACGATTTGTCCAGCTCTTTCCAAGTCTACTCTGTTTGCTAGCTCTTCTGGCGTTGATACTATTTCAACTCTAGTGTCTCCATCCCCACCACCTCCGCCGCCAAGTTGTGCTTTAATCCAATAACCATTAAGCCATTGGTATGTAAAGACCTTGTCAGGGTCATTGAGTACGAAACAAAGCATACCATTCTTTTTTCTTTTGTCTGGTATTGCATCTCTTTCGCTCATTTCGGTTACTTGGTAGAAACCTCCACGAATGTTATTGGCATCAACTAGAGCGAAATCCTGACCACCTTTTTGAACTATTTCGCTAATTAACTCTACTGCCATGTTATTTAATAGTTACTGTTGTACTTCCTAAGCCCGGATTATCACTTCTAAAGAGAACACATCTTATAGTAGTTCCCTCATATCTAGTGAATTGGTAATTATCGTCTACTATAAAAAATCCTCCTTCAAATCCACCTACTGAAAAAGAAATATCCTTTAAAGAGTATGGGACTAGAAGATAGATATATTGACCTTCTCTAGCATTAACTGTAAAACTGTTTCCTCTAGTAAGATTCAAACTTCTTGTAAAAGAAGAAATCATATCAGAAACTGTTGGGTCTGTTGCACTTGCCCCATAATATCTACCATCCTTGAATACTAAAGATGCAGTACTGGATTTGGATTCTGTTCCGTCCGATGCAGTTAAGGTTTTAGATGTTGTAGTCTTAAATGCTCCAGTTATAGTTTTAGTTCTAAGTGAAGCATTAATTTCTTCTCCGTCAAAGTATTGTTGTTTAATCTCTTTATTATATTTCCAGTTATATGTAAGGGTATTAACTTCTGAACCTGTTTCTGCTTCATTAGGAGAAACAGTAAATGAGCTAATAGTTATTGGAACATAGAACAACTTATCTAAGGCATCTTTAACCGACTCTATATCAGGGTCAGTATCTGTCTTATAAGTAATGTTGGCTGCATCGCCTTCCATATCTTTGAGCCCTAGGTTCTCTCTAGCTCTTCTCTTATCAGCTTCAGTTAAGAACTCCCCAAAGAAGTTATCCTTCAGTAGATGTCCGTCTTCGTCTGGACAAGTGTTGCAATTACAGCTAGGAGTTTTCTTAGGAATGTATGGCTGTTCTGGATTATCATCCATCCAGTCATCAAGTAGAACTCCTTCTTCTAGTACTTTATATTCTGACATATATTATGCTAACATTAGTTGTTGATAAATAAAGTCACAGTTATCTAATTTAGTATGAGTCTCTATAAAACTTATTTCGTGCAAAATTAAAGAATAGTCTTCTCGGTATCCCTTATATAGTTTTTTCACGTAAGAATTATAATCCTCAATTATTTTCTGTTTAAGTAAACTAATTGCATCCACATCCAGAACTTCTGTTTAAAGTTTTATATTTGTTATTAATTGAATCACAAAAACCATTGCAAGTATTTACTTGTTCTAATATTCTTTGGGCTTCTGCATATTGACCAAGGCTAACGGAGTATTTAATTACGTTAATAGTCATCCAAACAAAATCTCTCTTAAATATTAGGTTGTCTAAATCTGCATTTTTACTCTTACATTTAAGAAGGTTCATGTTTAAAATTTCATTGCACAAAGTAACAAAACATTTGGATAAATAACAAATGGAAAAGGTATTTTTTTCACTTATGGAAATTGTAGTCCCGTCAGGATTTCTTTCAGCAAGTTCGAGTGCAGGACATTCAACAAGCCCTTCATTTATGTACTTATATATTGTAGAACCGTCAGAAACATACACAACTGCATAAGAAGATAAAGAACTGTTAGGATTATCTATTTCTTTTTGCAACCACTCTGTAGTGGGAATTATGATATGTGAGATACGGTAGTTACCATCTTTAGATATGTCTACTTTTACTTCATCAGTGTTAGTTAAATGAGGCGCAACAGTAGATTTAATAAATTCAGGTTCGTCTATCTTATCTAATTGTATAACATTTACAGTTACAGTTTCACTGTACTTAAAAGTGTTAATTATGTTTTCAGTAGAATCTTCTGGCAGATACTCACCGGCCTCTCTTGAGAGACCAGTGATTGTTAATCCGCAAGTATTAGATTTACATACATTAAATACAGGAGTCATATATTATATATTTCTTACTTCGTTATTATTAGAATTGCCATCATATAATTGAGCGTACTCAATTTCAGTTCTTTTATCGTCGT
>ERZ772854.1429-NODE-1429-length-22879-cov-4.354145_pt1 | contig 22879 bp, 25 predicted proteins | sample MGYA00580844_ERZ772854 | MGnify/ENA primary metagenome ERZ772854 (study PRJEB29015, sample SAMEA2737727) | human gut metagenome | biome: human gut; feature: human-associated habitat; material: faeces | place: China | collected 2012 ...
CAGAGAATAAAATCTGGCTATTTTTATGTTCATGGAACTTTTTCTTGCAAAAATACTTAAAATACCCGCAAAAATTCTTTCTTATGTAGAAGTTCCGGCATATTAAGTATAGAAAAAAAACAAAAAGAAATCTAAAATAATTTGTACAGGAGAGGATATTGAATGACTGAATTAATGAGTTTTGAGGAATTTCTAAAAGAAAACGAAAAAACAGCAAAAATATATGCAAAGCAATATGTTGAGGGTGAATACAGAAGAAAATATAGGGAAGAAGCAAGAAAGAAAAACCCGGATTTAAAAAAGAATCAGTTGAATAAGATGACGGTAAGCGCGGTTGAGGCGTTCAAGAAATCCCCGGATTTTAAAAAGCTGGTGGAAAAGTTGCCAACTGAAAAAATTAAAAATAAAATGATGGTACATTACAACCAGTATTGCGAAAAGGTGGAGACACTTAATGAATACGAAAGGATGAGTGAAGCGGTTGTGACTGCGATTCCAGAGCATATTAAAGATGCGTATCCGAAAGCCCGGATGATGAAAAGAAAGTTTATACTTCACATTGGGCCGACTAATTCAGGAAAAACATTTACAGCATTGCAGAAATTTAGGGAGGCGCATGAAGCGGCATATCTGGCACCGTTAAGACTTCTGGCTCTTGAAGTATACGAAAGTACGAATGCGGCGGGTGTTGAATGTTCTCTGCTGACTGGGGAAGAGGAAGCCATTGTAAACGGCGCTTCTCACGTTTCGGAAACAATAGAGATGGCTGATTTGGGTAAGCATTATGACGTTGCGGTGATTGATGAGTGTCAGATGATTGCAGATGAAAGCAGGGGCGGCGCCTGGACTGCTGCAATTCTTGGACTTTGTGCTGAAGAAATACATATCTGTATGGCGCCAAATGCTGAAGATATCGTAAGACGCCTGATTGAGTATTGTGGTGACGAAATAGTAGAAATTGACCGAAAAGAACGTATGACACCTTTAACGCTGGACGAAGATGGGTTCCGGTTTCCGGATGGTGTGAAGCCTGGCGATGCCCTGATTGTGTTTTCAAAACGAAGCGTTATCAACGTTGCCGCAGAGCTGCAGGCAAAAAAAATTGCGTGTAGTATGATTTACGGCGCTTTGCCGTATGAAACCAGAAAAGCAGAAACGGAGAGATTTTTGAGCGGTGAGACGCAGGTTGTTATTGCGACAGACGCAATTGGAATGGGGCTGAACCTGCCGGTAAAAAGGGTTGTATTTCTGGAAACGGAAAAGTTTGATGGTTACGAAGTCAGGCTTCTGAAGCCGGAAGAGGTACAGCAGATTGCAGGAAGAGCGGGAAGAAAAGGTATCTATGACGAAGGAAAATTCACCGCCGGAAAAGGAAGAAAATTCATCCGCAGGTCAATGAGTATGAAGCCTGAAGATATCAATTTTGCCCGCATTCGGTTCCCGAGATTCCTGACGGCGGTGGAAGGAAAACTGTCTGACGTTATGAATAAATGGGATGATGTGGAAACAGAAAGCCTGTTCCTGAAGGCAGATATTGAACAACAGCTTAAACTGTGTGAATGGATTGAGAACTACACAGATGATAAAGACCTGATTTATCGCCTCATCAATATACCATTCAACGAAAAGAACGATGATATGGTGCTCTTATGGCAGACTCTTGCCAAGCGGGTGGCAGAAGAGCATACGGTTGACCTGACGGGTGAAATTGAGACTCTTGACATAGAAAAGCGGCGCGCGGTAAGCATTTCAGACGTCAACAAAAGAATCCAGGAGCTTGAATGGCTGTATCAGAAATATGACCTCATCCACAACTTTGTAAGGCTTTTTGGCATGCCAGATACAAGAGAAGAACAAAAAGAACTGATAAGAAAAAAGAAAAAAGAAGTTTCAGATACGCTGACAGAGGTACTAAAGACAAAGCAGCTGAAGAGAAGACAGTGCCCTGACTGTGGAAGGGCGTTGCCGTATAACTATCAGTATGGGATTTGTGAAAGCTGCTATTCTATGAGAAACCGTGGGTATGGATATTGGGGCGATGAGTGGTTTTAATGGCAAAAAAAGAAAGAACATGTCTAATTGACATGTTCTTTTTGCTCATATGGCAGTTGTGTAAGTTAAGTAAGCGTTGCGAAGTTAAATTTGTCAACCATGAGAGTTACTTTTTCGCCCTTCTTTAGACTTTTCCAATCAGAAAGATTCGTCATTCGATATCTTCTTTGAATGTTTTTCCCGTGGCTATTCTTTTCTTGGACAGTAACACTGTAATATTCTGTATAGTCTTTGTTCTGATTTTCACTGATGCTTGCTTTTGGCCAGTATGGAGTTTGGTCATCCCCTGTGGCAATAGTCTCATCAGCTTTGATTGCCCGCTCCCAGTGAAATCCGTCAACCACTACATCTTTTTTGATTGGCTGCATGAACTTTTTGATTCCGAATATGGTGACAGAGACAAGGCAAAGCATGAACAACAATATGAATAGTAGTGCAAAAACGCCATACAAAAACTCTGATTTTCCGTGCTTGTTAACTGTTTTTTTCATATAAATTTCTTCCTTTCTTGTTGGATTAAATATTTACAAATACAATATGCAGGAAGAAAGAAAAAGAAAAAAAAGGACGCAATTAAATTGCGCCCTGAATAAATTCATCTCGTTTTTCATAAAATTCACTGCAAAATGCTTTTGCTTCTTCAAGATTTTTCAGCATGATTGCTATATCATCAATAGAAACGGCAGGAATTAAAAACTGCGGGTTGTCGGTTTCCAAAAAATTAATTGTAATTCCAAAAACTGGGTCTTTTGGTTTTACTACGATGTGTTTTTCAATCCCATCGTCTGAAATTTTAAGGATTTGGCCGTATCCATGATATTCTTTTGTTGTCAGAAATTTACTTTTGTTTTCTTTTATAAATTTAATGTTGCTTGACATTTTTTTTGTTCTCTCTTTCTGCCTACATTTTAATCTCTTTCCTGTTCGTCGTCAACAATTTGCTCAGAATGAACAAGGGAAAGGCTGCGGCCTGTCCGGTCGTTGAACATTTCAATTGTAGTATCCATGCAAAAGTCAGCAATCGCATATCGGTCGTTGACGTTTCCGGTAAAGATTTTTTCAACACCTTCCATTTCTGCAAAGCGGTTCAATCGTTTAACGCCCATTATCGCGCGTTCGTGGTGTTCCCTGCGGTTATGGTCAAGCTTTTCAACTCGGTCACGCAGTTCTTGTCCTTCGTAATTAATGCGAATGATTGGAAGTGATGTCTCCATCATATGCACTGCATACACATATTCGCCAAGAGCCCTCATGTCGCTTTCTATGATATCTAACATATCCCTGTCATTTTTGCATGCATTCACGAGATTTAAGAATTTTTCTTTAATCATTTTTTTCACCGTCCTTTTTTTGTTTTTTCATATTTAATATGCTGAGAAATGGAAACAGTGAAACGAAACCACGCCCGGAAGGTTTATCCTTCCGGGCGTGTGAACTAGAATGCCAATTTTTTTGCGCTTTTTTGTGTTTTTTTTGCTTGGCTTTAATGTCTGAAGCGAAGATATGCTTATTGCATTTTTGGCTGAGGCCAATACGAGAAAATACAAAAAAAAGAATGCAGACATATGAAGGTTTTTGTTCCATTAAAAATTCATCATATTTCTTACGACTATTAATGATTTTATTTGTCGTTTTGTACGGCAAGAAAGGAAGGAAAACATGATTAATTTAAAAAATAAAGACGAAGCAGCAAAAGAAGCGTTGTTGCAAGCATTGAAGGCATTAGATGTAATGCCGGGAATGTGGAGAGCAAAATGTAGTTTTAAGACTGACATCAGCGTTGACGTGGATGATAAAGAGCTGCAGCTTCATATCATAAGAACGGTTAAAGGTCGAGACGCTGACCTTAGCCGTTCACCGTTAGCATACAGGTGTAGTGGCCTCAAAACGATGCCAGCAAAAGAAAGCCTTAGGATGATAGGTTCATCCGAAGGGCTGGTTGCAAGGTACGAGGCTGTATATGAAGTCAGCCCTCGTTCAATGCGGGCATCTGATATTAGAGTTGCAGTCGCGGCTCTGTGCTGATTTGTTTAAATCAGGAGCAAGAGATTTTTCTTTTGCTCCTTTTTTTTGATGGCTGGATATTATTTAAGGCTTATCCCGAAGAGTGGCCGGAATATGCAGGTTTTGGATAAATTCAAATAGGCCGTAAAAAAATCTACAAAAATACACTCTCCTCCAAAATTCCCGCATACTGAATGTATACAAAAAAATAACAAAAAAAGGAGACAAAAATATGAGTACAACACTACTTGAAAGATTCAGGAAAAATGTAGAAACAAAGAAAGGGGAGTCAGAGTTTCTTGATGCATCAATTGAATTTCTGGACGATATTGAGAGAGAAATCAAAGAAGGTATAGATACAGGAAAGGTATTAACAAAAGAAGAGAAAAAAGAACTTTCTGAATTTTATGATTATTTCACCAAAACATATCTGAATGACAATAGCTGTTTTGAGCTTGACCTGTACAGCCATTACGACGAGGAGCCGCCGGTGCTTCAGCTAATGGAAGAAATGTTTGACGATGCGCTCCTGATTGAGCGTGATGCATATATTGACTTTATGCCGGATGATGAGAGGGCAAGGGCTGATGACTTGGTTGAAAAGCTGTTAAAAATAGATGGTGATTTATCTGTAAATCTTGTTTTTGGTGACGAATGTGTATTCAGCTTCTATGTTGACAAGGATGACCCGAATTTCAGTGCGTGCAGGACTGCTGATTGTCGTTCCGGTGATATGCCTGACAGCGAAGCCAATTTACTGTATGCCTGCGGTAAGATGTTTCACAACCATGGGATTCTGATTGTGAGTCAGGTGGATGCTATTGATGGTACATTTACCATGTTTGCGATTGAGTGTGATGACGGTGAGACATATACCGGTATACCGAAAGAAAAACTAAAAAAGATTGTGACTATGTTTAATGGCGAGGAGCCTGATACAGATGAAAAGCTTACTGATGCGGATGCATTTTTGGATTGCGAAATGCAGAAGACGGAAGCTGAAGTTGATGCAGAGCTGGAAGAGTTTTCGGGAAAAGAGATGCCGGATGAGTGATGTTGGTAAGCGGTGGCCGCCGGTAAGATGGCGTATGTAAGGTAATGGCCGGCGCCGGAGGCGCCGGGAGTAAAGCGGCTGCATGCCGGAGATTTTGTTCTCTGTATAAGAAAAAATGCGGGCGAAAGTGTATTGACGAAGCGGGCGGCTATTGGCGGCTGATATGTGTCGGATTGCAGTCTTACCGCCGGTACCTTTCTGCCTGCATTTTGTTTGCCTGTTTACCTGCAATCGTGCTGCCCGCATTTGCCAACTTGTGTTGGCTGCCCGCATTCGCCTGCTCGCAAAAAAATCCGTAAAAAATATTCTGATTTTGGTTTTTTCTGCATATTAGATATGTGCCGGTAAGATACGCGGCGATATTTCAGAAAGGACTAAAAAAATGATTAAAAAAGATTGGATAAAAAAAGTCAAATCAGTGCACCCAAAATCTGACGAACAGGTGCTGCAGTTTATATATGATTTCAGGACGATGCAGAAATCCGAAGCGGCAGAAGAAGCGATATATACACAATTTGAAAGCGGTTATTGCTATTACTTCGCGCATATGCTAAAGCTTGCGTTCAAGCGCGGCGAGGTATGCTGGGCGGCGCCTTATGGCCATATGGTCTGGGTGGATGATGACGGCATTCCGTATGATATTTCCGGAGTAGATGATTCAGACACCAATGACTACATTCCGGAGTTTATGATGGAAAGCACAGTAAAAGACTTCCGGCATGTTCCCGGTGTTGTGAATAATACAACAGACCAGAAAATCGCCCAGATGGTTCTGGATTGGCATGACATCAAATCAGAAATGTTTGGTGGGGATGTGACTAAGCTTTCTCTGAAAGAAGCAAACAAATTTGTCAAATCATTCACGATATATGAAGAAGATTTCGGCGGGATTTATCAAAAAAAGAAAAAATACCTAAAAAGAAAATTCAAAATCAAGGAGGATAAAAATGAGTAATATTTTAAAAAGAAGAGGAAAAGAAAAAAGAAAAAAACTTGAGGCAGGACTGGCAGGTGATATGCTGCCGCCCGGAACAATGCTGGTGTCATTTAAGAAATATATGCTTGACGAGCCGGATTCCATTGACCGGGTGCTTGATTACTTAAACATCAGAAGTGCGATTTTAAGTGGTCTGGTTGATAAAGACCACGAGTTTGATGCTGATGAGAGGCAGGAAATGTATGACTTCTACGATTATTTCCTTGAAAATTATGACGATAAGACAAAGCTGGCGAGAATGAAAAGATGGAACGGTGAAGAGCCGTTTGTAATTCAGGCCATTCAGAATCTGTATGACCAGGACAACGAAGTTTATCGTAGTGATTTGGATGAAAGAATGTCTGCGAAGGCAAAGATTGAAACTGCAGCATTAGTTGACAGAATCCTGAATATCCAGAAAGAAAAAGTCATCAGTATAGTGATTGGAAATGATGTCTTTTCTGTCGGCCTGGATGCAGTGATTAAGCCGGAAGACTTAAAGAAAACAAAAGAAAATCTGTATTATTCATGCGCGGAAATGATTCTTGAATCAGGACTTGCGATTGTATGTACCAAAGCTGAAGACTGCACCGAGGTCTTTGCTGTTGTTGGGGTAAATGGAAATGAGTGGTTGCCGGTAAGCAAAGAAGATTTAAGTGATTTGCTGGATGAAGATGAAGATGAAAATCTGGAATATGTTGAGATTGAAAAATAATGTTTTGGAAAAAGAAGAAAAGCAGGAAAAATATATACAAAAATAGTGTGTTTCCGCGGTATGCCGATAAGATGGCCGGGGAGTTTGACACTAAAAAATTTAATTGCGGTATTTACGGCAAGAATACTGCCGTTCCTGTTGCTGCTGGCGAAACTACAATTTTGTCGGAAAATATGAGGCTGTCAATACATGATGAAAAGACTCACCTAAACAATAATATGTTCATCATCGCTGATGATTCGTATGCCAATAAGCTTATAATGGCAAATATTTTACAGTGCAATTCGTCGTTTGCTGTTGCTGATGTTGGAGGGAAGATGTTGGCTGAGACGCGGGCAGAGCTTCTTGATGCCGGATATGATATCCAGGTTCTTGATGTCAGCCGCCCGGAGATGTCAGCGAAATATAATCCTTTACGGTTTGTCGATGACAAAGAAGATGCCGAGATGCTGGCAAGATGTATTGCCGGAGACAATTTTGGAACTCTTTCTGATATGATTTTGCAGGTTCTGTCTGATAATGCAGAGGAGAAGCAGACGATGGAGAGTGTCGCAAAACTCGTTGCCGGCAGCAAGCCGGGGCTGTGTGGTATTGATATATTTCTGCGTCCAGAGATTACAAATCTAACATCGCAAAATGATATGATTTTGGATACAGCGGGAGAGAGGCTGACGGGCATCTTTATTGTATGTCCGGAAGAAAAGTCAGACGCTGATGCGCTGGCGAATATAATGATGATGCAGCTGCATCGGGTTTTGGTGAAAGCAGCGAAAGAAAAATATAACTGTGAGCGTCTGCCGTATCTGACAAGACTGTATTTCAACCACATTGAAAGATATGGTGGAAATCCGTTTTTCTTATATATGGATAGAGGCGATTGCTTTCTGAATGTAAGAAGATATAATATCGCATATACATTTGCCTGCCGGGGGCTTAGTTTTGTAAAGAAAATATATGGTGAAGATGCAGGATGTATTTTTGCAAATGCAGATGCGGTAATATATTGTAGTTCAGATGATGAGGTAACATCCGGGTATATATACCGAAAAGTTGGAATAAGAATCAGATGTGTCCGCCACCTCCGTGGAGATTCAATAGACCCGGTTCCGCAAATACGCGTAATAACATACGAAGAGTTTCTTGCGCTCCCTGAAGATGAATGCTATATCATGTTGCGTGGGCATGACGATATACTTGACAAAAAATATACAAAATAAATGTTTTACCGCCGGAGTGTTCTGCCGGCTTTTTGCAGATAAGGAGGTGTTAAAAATATGACGATTTCAGGAAAAACAAATCTGATTACGGAAATCCTGGCTGCGGCTGTCTGGCTGATTGCTGTTGCGTCGGCTGGGCCGGACAGGCTGATTGTTGGTGTTTTCTCGTTTCCATTGCTGATTCTGGTTCCGATTTGTGGCTGGCTGTTGATGCCAATCAGTAAAAAAATTTTAAAAAAAGGCGAAACAAAAATTGGCTGGAGGAAGATGCTCTGGTATGCCGGGATGTTTATAGCAAATTTGATTATTGCTGTGTTGGCTGCCACTGCTGTATTGGCTGGCGGCGCGGCGCTGATAAATATGACTGACGGAGGAGGGATTGATGAAATCGGCTCTGCGTTGGTGCTGGTGTTTGCCGCGTGGATGTCGGCGTTTAGCGTGATGATTCTGACGATGCTGCCGCAGGTGCAGATGGTCATTATGTGGGTGCTGGAGAGGAGACAGGAAAAAGTCTGATTTGAAGAAACTTTTCGTTGTGGGTTGCAATTGGGAAATACAAAAAAAACGAATAAAGTGATTTTGCAGAAGATACAAAAAATACAAGAAAAAAAGTGCTTAAAATTAAACCCGTCACGTGTAGCATGGCGGGTTTTTGTGTGTAGAAATAAAGGAGAAAAAATCCGCAAAAAAATATTCACACTCAAAAATTTCAGCATATTGAATACAGAACACAGAAAGGAGAAAAAAGATGAAAATTGTAGAAGATACCATAAGCAAAACCTTGATATATCAAAATGATGATAATAATATATGCATTGGATATCAACAAAAGCATATTGTAACATATCATTATGATTCAGAGAAAAGAGCATTCATAATAAATTTTAAGCCCGGAAACCCCATACCTTTAGGTGCGGAGAGGAAGGGCTCTTTTTTTACAAAAAAAATAAAAAATCTCTTATTTTTTTTACTCTCTCCTGAAAAATCCAGCATATTGAATATGACTGAACAGAAGTCAAAGAAATCTGCTGAAAGGAGGAGAGCCAATGGCAGCAAAAGAGCAAAATGTAACGATATCAATAAAGGTAAAGTTGTATCCTGACCAGAAAACCATTGAAGAATTTAAGAAACTGACTACAGCATATAGCGAAGCGGCAACATGGCTTTCTGACCTTATGTTTAATGACTTTTCCAGCCCGGAAATGATAACTGACCGCAAAACACTGCATGATAGATATTATTACGACATACGGCAGAAGAAAGATATGAAGTCCCAGCTTGCAGAAAGTCTCATCAAATCCGTATCCGCAAAGTATAAGGCTATTGGCACAACATTTAAGAAACAGTATTACACTTATACTGATGCAGATGGAAATACGGCCAAATACAGAAAAGACCTGAACTGGCTGCAGCATCCGGTTGTGTACAAACGGCCACAGGCAGACCTTGTCAGAGGACGTGACTGGAGCTTTGTAAATGATGACAATGGAGGGCTCATTCTTTCTATCGCTACGCTTACAGGGCGTACAAAAGTAAGGTTTGTGGTAAAAGGATTTGATGATGTCATTAACGATTCAGATATGCCGGGCTTAAATATCGAAAACCCAAAATGGAAATTTGGAGAAGCCAAGCTCCTTTCCTCCGGTGGAAAATGGTTTGTACATATTTCAGCAACGGCAAAGCTTCCGGTAACTGACAGCGAAGATATTTCTAATATTGTCGGCCTTGACCGTGGGCTTGTTAATATTGTTACTGCTGCTGACCAGAGCGGTTTTACCGCACGATACAGCGGCGATGACGCAAGAAAAATCCGGGCAAGATACAATAAGACCAGAACTTCACTCCAGAAAAAGGGGACACGCGGAGCAAAACGTGTATTGAAGAGATTATCCGGCAGAGAGAACGGCTATATGAACGATGTGAATCATTGTCTCACCAAGGCACTCTGCGAAAACTATCCTGAAGATACATTGTTTGTGCTTGAAGACCTTACCGGGGTATCTTTTGAAGAACGCAACTTCCATTCTAAGGAACAGACAAATGAGATGCGGTCATGGACATTCTATGACTTCGGAGAAAAATTAAAATACAAGGCAGCTTTAAGAGGTCAGCAAGTAATTGAAGTTGATGCATACAAAACATCACAGAGATGCCCTCACTGTGGAAGATACGATAAAGCAGCCAGACATCGAGATACACATGAATATATATGCCCTGAGTGTGGACATGTAGAAAATGATGACGAAGTCGGGGCTTTAAACTTAATGTTTCTTGGTGCTGAGTATCTGAAAGACGATAAGAAGCCATCTTTTACCAAGATGGAACCAAAGAGCAAGAAGGGTAAGGCTAATGCTAATGCAGCAAAGAAGAATGCGGAGAACACGATAGCAGAAAATGCTTTCGTACTAATTTGATAAAGCAATATATAGATTGACTTAAATTTTACAACGGGGGCATGGTATGGTGTACCTTAAGGCTTAACAGCCTGACCGTAAGCTGTACCTGTCAAGTGTCCCGAAGCCGCGGCGACCCTGAAGGATTTCCAGGTACTGTTGTGGGAGCAGAGATGGCATCTGGCCTGAATGCGGACGAACCACAATGCCAGCGGTAAGCCCAGCCTTGAGGGCTGTGTTGGTTTGAGATATCTATTCCGGTAGGTATTACAAGCCACATCCCCTTGGGTGTGTGGTATTTTGACAAAAAACAAATGAAATCTTTTGGATGGAAGGAGCAAAATAAAGGTAATATAAATTTGTTACAATGTGGAGAATATTACAAAGAGGAGATTGTTAATTTTGTGTAAAAAAGATAATAATAAATATGGGCGTTAGATAGGAGAAAAATAGAAAAATAGGCTGTATAGTTTTACACCGCTTATAGGCGGTGTTTTTTTTGTTGTAAAAAAATCCGCAAAAAAATAAGCTTTTTTGTAAAATTTGCATATTACATATAAAAACAAAGAAAGAAAAATTTTGCAAAAAAAGCGAGGTAAAAAAATATGAACGAATATACAGTTGAAAAAAAATACATTGAACATATGCAAAAAATAGGATGGAAATTTGTAGAGCTGAAAAATTACAATGAACTGAAGATAAATTTCCGAAATCAAATCTGTAGATTTAATGCAGATAAATTGATTGCGGCAAAGGGTGTGGCTGAATTATCTGACGCTGAATTCAGAAGATTGCTGCTGCAGGTTGAAAATTTTGATGTGATTACAGCTGCGGAGCATTGGAAAAATAACAATGCTGTAATGCTGGATTTGGACAATGAGAAATATGTGTATTTGCAGCTGTCATCCCCGGACGTTAAGAAAAATGCTTACCAGATTTCGCATCAGATTCGGATGGAAAAATCCGTATCGCCTGTTGTAAAAAATAACAATAGATATGATGTGACGCTTTTGATTAATGGCCTACCGATTCTGCAGACAGAATTGAAACGCCCCGGCGTTGATTTTACAGAAGCAGTCAATCAGGTTAACAGATACCGCAGGGATTCATTTGGCGGTTTGTTTAATTTCCTGCAGCTGTTTGTTGTGTCAAATGAAACTGCAACAAAATATTTCAGCAATCAGAACAGAAACCAGAACGGGCAATTTAACAAAATTCAGGTGAGTATGGTTTTCTTCTGGCTGACGAAAACAAATGATAGGGTAGTTAAACTTAGCGAATTTGCCGATGCAGTGCTGACACCGGAAAGACTGACTGACATTCTGTATAATTACATGATTATCAAAAAAGAGGAAAAACAGCTGATAGTAATGCGGCCATATCAGATTTATGAAGTTGAAGCAGCTGTAAAGCGTGTGGTGGAAGAAAACTCAAATGGATTTATCACTGCCTGCACTGGCTCCGGAAAGACGTTGACCAGTTTTAAAACAGCACAGGTTTTAAGGGATATTCCACAAATTAAAAAGGTGATTCATCTGCTTGACAGGATTGACCTGGATGACCAGACTGTTGCGGAGTTCAACAGTTTTGAGGCTGGATGCGTTGATTACACAGAAAACTCAAAGAAGCTGTTAAAAAAATTGGATTCTAATAGCATAGACGATAAGCTGGTTATCACTACTATTCAGAAATTAAATAATGTTTTGAAAAGTAATAATAAAAGAGCGGAAAAAATCATTAAAAAACTTGAAAATGAAGATATCGTTTTCACAATTGATGAATGTCACAGAAGCCAGGCAGGCAAAATGCATCCGCTGATTAAACAGAAGTTTAAAAATGCAAAATTTATTGGTTTTACAGGAACGCCGATTTTTGAAGAAAATGCCGGCAACCAAAAACAGACTACGGCTGACATCTTTGAGGCTGCACCGGGATTAAATGCATGTCTGCATCAGTATATGATGAAAGATGCAATCGCTGACAATAATGTTCTGCCGTTTCAGGTGGAGTACATTAGAACAGTTTTTGGCAATGTAGCCGGCCTTGATTCGGCAATGCTAGACGACCCTGACTATTGCTATGCAAATGGTGTTAACATTAATCAGTACTACCATGACAAAACACGAATGCGAAAAATCCTGATGCATATTTTTAAGCATCACAGGACAAAACGGCAGCCGCAGGGACGTCTTGGCAGCGATATTTATACATCACTTTTTGCTGTTGAGAGTATTAAGGATGCAGTTAATTATTATAATATGGCTCTTGAAATCAATGCAGGACTTCCGGAAGAAGAAAGACTGACTTTCGCAACAATATTTTCTGCACAGGACAATAAAGATGAAGATGATGAATGTGGTACTGAAGCACTGGAAAAATGTATGCGTGAATATAACAAGACTTTTGGAACTGGGTTCAACAAAGATACTTTTGATGCTTACCGCAAAGATATTTCAAAAAGAATGAAGCAGCTTGGAGATAAACAGATTGACATCCTGATTGTTGTTAATATGTTTCTGACAGGTTTTGATGCAAAGCCTCTGAATACCTTATATCTTGACAAAGATTTACAGTGGCACGGATTAATCCAGGCCTACAGCAGGACAAACAGAGTATACAAGAAAACAAAGACATGCGGAAATATTGTTACATACAGAAATTTGAAAAAACGTCAGGACGAGGCTCTGGCGTTGTTCTCTGGAAATGGTGACCCGAATGCCTGCATCAGGGGCAATTACGAGGATTATCTGCGTGATTGGACTAAATACGTCAATACCCTCAGAAGCATTGCAAAAACACCTTATGATGCGGCAAAAATTGTAAGTGAAAGCGTTAAAAAAGCATTTGTGGAGGCTTTCCGAAATGTAATGAGAACCTTAAAGCAAATGGAGCTTTTTACTATTTTCAAATGGTCTGACCTCGCAAAGGATTTAACGTGTGACGAGTATGAAGCATATGAGGGCGTTTACAAAAATATCAGAAACAGCGCTAAGGGAACAAGTGAGCCGGAAGGGTCTGGTCTGGCTGATATTGATTTTGAAACTGAATTAATTGGCACAGACACTGTTAATTTTGACTATATCATGGGACTCCTTACCGTGATTCGCAGCGTGCAACCGGTCAGTAAGCGTATGGAGATGCTGGACAAGCTGCTTACCGATTACGAGGACGGTGATGATGAGATTTTGAGAATCCAAAAAGAATTATTAAAAAAATTTGTAACCGAGCGCTTGAATGACCTGCCAGAGGGGCTTGACGAGGACGAGATGCGGTCAGCGTTCTATGCATACAAAAAAGGGCTTGAAAAAGAAGAAGTAAAAGGATTCGCCTTGGATGTTGGCGTGGAAGAACGCGTGATTGAAGGCATCCTGGCGGAGTGTGTGAGAAGCGGGGAAGCGTTAATGTCTGCCTGCTACGGAATAAAAGATTATGTGAAGGGAGGCTTTGGAAAGAAGAGAAGCGCTGTTAAGTCAATGATGATGCTGGCACAAAAATATGCGGTGTGAGGTGAAAGAAGGAGAGAAGAAGGAGAGGATGGCAACGGGGCGCTGCCCCGTAAACCCCGGCAGCATTGCATGCTGCACCGCGTGCGAAACTTCGTCTCGCATGGTGAATTTAAAATTGAATTTAAAATTAAAAAAATGCACAGGTATAGAGGTCATTTTTATGGCCTCTTTTATTTGGCATATTATGTATATACAAAAAATGGAGGCTAAGTTCTACAATGAATTTAAAAACAAAATTTAAACAAATGCGGTGGTTAATGATTATCGGGCTTATATATATTATATATTTATGTTTAGACTACTTTAATGTACCATCAAAATGCTTGATGTTGAACATGAACAATATAAATTCTGATTTTAATAATGATACAATAACAGTATTATTGTTTGGAATTGCGTATTTTACTATCGATAGAATAAACGCAGTAAAAAATCAGAATCAGCGAGAAATAGTCAAACATTTGATTATTAAAACATGCGATAGATGTGTGAACAATGCAAGTTTTATAAGAGATAATAAACAAAATATTATAAATTCATACAACAATAATAAACAAAAAATTGACAAATATGTAAGCTTGCCATTTGCGCATGATGAAGACATTAATGCTTTTGTAAAAAACGGTTATTTATCATTAGAAGAATATAATTGTTTTAAAGCAATTAAAGAAGATTATGATGCTTATATAAAAGAAGAAATCGAACCGATTGGTGATATGTGTTTAAGCAAAGAATATTTTAGCTTTTTAGAAAATGATGTTGAGTCTCTTAAAAATATGTTTGAGAAACAATGAATCGTAATTAAATGTCTAAAAATATTCGCAAAAATATTTCGGGCGAACAAAATTTCAGCATATTGATTCCAGAACATAAAAAGAAATCTAAAAAATGGAGGAAAAAAATATGCAGAAGAGATTTACGCCGGATGCAGGTGGAGTGTTTCCGGAGTGGGAAGAGAAAACAATTGAAGAAGCTTGTAATGTGAATGTTTCTAATGGGACCCCAGGCGATAAATTCATATACATAGAGCTCGGAGATGTTAATAAGTATGGCTTATTAAAAAGAAAAAACTTGGTACAGAAATATGAGGCGCCGGTAAGTGCAAAAAGGGTAGCAAAAGTTGATGATGTATTCTTCAGGTCAGTAAGACCGGGAAATAAAGGACATTTTCATTATACAAATGAAATGTCGGAACAGGTTGTTATGTCATCTGCTTTCTTTCAATTAAGTATGAAAGATGGAGACAATGGTTTTTTGTATCAGGCACTTAATTCAGATTATTTTTGCAAGCAGGTATTGAGAAAATGTGCGGGAACCGCATATCCGACAATTAGCTTGAAGGAATTTATTAAATTAAAAATAAGAATCCCTAAAAGCATTGAAGAACAGAGAAAGATTGCTGCTGCGTTGGCGTCTTATGATGAAATGATTGCCGTGAAGACTGCAAAGTTGGAGACTTGGCAGGAATGCAAAAAAAGAATGGTAAAAGAGATTTTTGGCAGGACGAAGCGGTTTAGAGACGATGACGAGAATGAGTTCCCGGAGTGGGAAGAGAAGACGCTGGGGGAAATTTCAGAATCACTAAAGTACGGAATGAGTGCAGCTGCAGTAAAATACGATGGAGAAAATAAATATCTCAGAATTACTGATATTGATGAAGCAAGTCGTAAATATGTTTCTGATAAGATTGCATCACCTGAAGCAAGTAAAATTGCAGAAAAATTTCTTGTACAGAAAAATGACCTTTTATTTGCCAGAACCGGAGCAAGTGTTGGCAAAACATACTTATATGATGAGACTGATGGAAAAATGTATTATGCCGGATATTTAATAAAAGCGCATATCAAACCGGAATATGACAGCCGATTTATTTTTCAGCTGACGCTTACAAATGAATTTAAAAAATGGATAAAAAAAGAGTCTATGCGAACAGCTCAGCCGGGCATTAATGCAGAATGTCTTGCAAAATACAAAATGATGATTCCTTGTATAGAAGAACAGCGAAAAATCGGAAGTTTTCTGGCTGAAATTGATAAGGAAATAGAAATTCAAAAAGAATTCATAAAAACATATGCTGATGGGAAGAAGAGGATGATGATGGAGTTGATAGAGTGAAATCTTAAATAAACATAAATAAAGCATTTTATATATAGAGTCGCAAGGTGCGGCTCTATATTATTTAAAAAAGGAGAAAAAGTATGACCGAAATGTCAAAAGATGATATAGAAACATTATCAGCAAATGCAGTAGAAAACAGCTGCGCAAAAACACAGTATCTTACAGCCTCTCTAAGGAAAAGAGACAAGGAACCTTCGTGGGATGGTGAAATTTATATTTATAATGATAAAAGGAAAAAGAAAGAAGATATAGAAAAAACAGTAAAAGTGCAGATAAAAGGAACAACAAGAAAAAAGAATTTAACAAAAAATGGATTATCATTTTACATGAACGATTCCAATATGACAGATTTAAAAAATTATCTAAATAATGGTGGGTGTCTATTTTTTGTTGTTTATATAGATGAAGAAAATGATTCTGAATGCACGATATACTATATAGAACTTCTGCCATCAAAAATAAAAAGAATCATTTCTAATGGAATGAAAACTCTTCATTTGAATAAATTTCCGTCTAACAATGAAAAGAAGCTTAAAATTCTTAGGCATTTTGCGACTCATTCAACAAGACAATATAGTTTTGTTGAAAATGGTTTTGCTACACAAGAAGAAATTGACGAATGGGATAAAAATGGGAATTTAAAAAGTATTGAAATATGCACTTCGGATGGAAATATAGATGTAAAGACGGATTTTCTTAATAAAAATGCTATTTTTTATGCAAATTCAATTACGAATAAAGCTTACCGGCCGACACCAGTACAAATCGATTATTTGCATGGAATTACAAAAGATATAGTACAATATCCAGTCATTATAGATAGTAAAGTATGCTTTGAAAGTTATTGGCTCGTCGACGATACAGAAAAAAATAGAACATTTCTCTTTGATAGTGAAAGGATTATCATAAATGTAGATAAGAACAATAAAATTAAAAATGTTAGATATATTTCATGTCCTAATAATATGACAGATATTATTAAAAATTTAAATTTTATGATACTGCTGATAGAAAATAAGTACTTTGAAGCACAAAATCAAAAATATATTTTGCCGGATAAATGTAAAAGAGATATTTTGAAAAACTTTTATTTTGATAATGCAAAACTGAAATACAATTGCATTTATTGGATGTCAAAAGGTTTGGTTAAAGCGGGATACTATGGAGATATAAATTTTAATGCACTGTCTGCTAATGAAATAGATGGCTTATATTCTTTTTTTGTATATGCAAATACTGATAAAGGGTATCATATTAATTCTCCAGACTTTCCGCAAAAAAAGAAAAATGAAAATGGAATATTTGAATTTGAAATGATTATACGTCCTTTAAAATTTAAGGTTGTTTTAAAAATCTTTGAACAAACGGGATGGTATACTGTAGAAAATATTGAATATATTGGAAAAGTAAAATAAAATCCGCAAAAATTTACGTTGCCTGCAAAATTCCCGCATACTATATATACAATCAAGAAAAACTAGCGAAGCGAGTTTTTCATCGGGTGCAGGGCGAGTTCGCCCTGCCGGGGTTGAAGGGGCAGCGCCCCTCCATATAACAAATAAAAATAATTCAAAAGGAGATTACAAAAATGACTACTCAGAAACAGAATTATGGCGAAAAGGCAAACAAACTTTCATCAGAGCTTTGGGAAATGGCAAACGTATTGCGTGGAAATATTGACTCCAGCAAATTCAAGGATTATATTTTCGGCATCATTTTTTACCGTTTCCTGTCTGAAAAGGTAGAAGCAGAAGCAAGGAATGCTCTGGAAGATGACGGCTGTACATATGAAGAAGCCTGCAATGGAGCGTTGGAAGAAGTAACCGCTGAAGAAATTTACGACTATATTACCGATAGTCTTGGTTATTACATTAAGCCGGAAAATCTGTTCAGTACAATGATTAAAAAAATCAATAAAGAATGCGGCGATGAAGTGTTTACTGTTGAAGACCTAGAGCTGGCGATTAAAGAACTTCCAAAAAATACGTCAAAAGAATCTGAAAAGGTATTTGATGGACTGTTTGATGATTTGCGCCTGCAGAGTACAGAACTGGGTGCAAGTGTGGCTGATAGAACTGAAATTATCAGTAAGGTGATGCAGCGCGTAAATAATATCGATTTTGATATGGAACATCCGGAATATGACCTGATTGGTACTGTATATATGATTCTGATGGGGCTGTTTGCAAGTGATGCAGGAAAGAAAGGTGGCGAATTTTTCACACCGGTCGGACCGAGCAAATTATGTGTTGAACTGGCTACATATGGACTGACAGAAGCGAAAAATATTGCTGACTGCACATGCGGTTCTGCGTCAATGCTCCTGGAAGCACAAAAACATTTGCCGGATGGCTTCGGCCATATTTACGGACAGGAGAAAAACTCAACTACATACAACCTGGCAAAAATGAATATGATTCTCCACAACGTGGCATGGGATAAGTTTGACCTGTATAACTGCAATACACTGACTAATGATTGTTATAAAGATAAGAACGGTAATGATATTAAAATGACAGTGCAGGTTTGTAATCCTCCATACTCTCAGAAATGGTCTGCGGATAAAAGTTTTGAAGATGACCCGAGATATTCAGGAGCCGGACAACTGGCGCCAAAAAAGTATGCGGATTTCGCTTTCCTGGAACATATGATATATCATATGGATGATGAGGATGGACGTATTGCTGTACTATTGCCGGCTGGGGTATTGTTCAGGGGTGATGCAGAGGACAAAATTAGAAGGTATATCGTAAAAACTATGAACCGAGTGGATGCGGTTGTTATGTTGCCAGCACATCTGTTCCACGGAGTCGGTATCCCGGTTTGTTTGATGATGCTGAAAAGTAACAGAGGAGAGAATGCCGGCAATATCTTATTCATTGACGCTTCAAAAGAGTTTGAGGCAGGAAAGAAGCAGAACGTGCTGACAGATGAGAATATTGAAAAGATTGTGGCTGCATATGGCGAAAGAAAAGATATTCCAGGATTTGCAAAGGTTGTCAGCATGGAAGAGATTGAGGAGAATGGGTATAACCTGAATGTTCCGAGATATGTGAATGACGCTGACGAAGAAAAAGAGCCGATGACTGTGGAAGAAGTGATGAAGAAGCTTGGAGAGCTGAAGGCTGATGAGACGGCAGCGGAAGAGAAAATTGTGGGAGTGATGAAAGAGCTTGGCGTAGCGTGAAAAGTTAAATAATTGATGAAAAGAAGAGGTGTCTTATGATATCTCTTCTTTTGTCATATTAAAAAACAAGGAGAAAAAATATGCAAAAACACAATTGGAAAATCAACATTGTCAACGAATGGACAGGAGAGAAACGAAGTCTTAAATATAATGGAACTGTTGACGAAGCAAAAGATTTTTTGCTTAAACTCGCAGAAGAAGACAGTGATAGATATGGAACTGAAGGAGCTTGGTTTTTTCCATATAGTAGGTCGGATATTCGAGAAGAGATTAATCGTGACGGTTCTTTATATGGTCTGTATACATACAATGGATTGTTAAAGGGTAACGTTACATATGAAGCAGTGTTGATTTCCGATATATCTTAAGATATAATTAAATGTATACGAAAAGATAAGAGGAAAAATATATGGAAATCATCAAGAAAGCAAATAGAGTAATATATAAGGTAAGCGGCGAAACAATCAGTATTCCTTCCAGAATGTATCCACTGGAATCTGATTCGTTTCAATGCTTTGATGCAGATAATACAAGCGAAATTGTGGATGAAAGGGTTGTAACAATCTTTGATTCAATTAAACCAGAAGTGGGAAGATGCTTTACAAATGCTGAAAACCTTTGCGCTGCGTTACAGAAAGAGGGATACCCGGCAGAGCAGTATGTAGGATGGTTGTTTATGGGAGACGAACTCCCTGTGCATCACAGTTTTGTTGTGCTTGATGGCCATATATTGGATTTATCAATTTCTCTGAAATCTGCAGATTTTGAAAAACTGGATTCCATAACAGCGAAATGTAAGACGAAAGATGAGGCGCGAGAATGTATCGCAGAATATATACTGCAAAAAGAGCAGTTGCCGAATCATCAGCGCTGTGTCTTTGGCGTGGTTGATGAGTCATATCATTACATCGGAGCCCCAGGGACAAAAGAAGATGGAATAAAAAGAAATAAAGAATTAAGAAAAATATATCCGCAGCATCCATGTTTTCAGGATGTGAAAAATGGTATAACAAGAGGGCAGGAAATTCTGTTGAGAAAATAAATAGGGACAGGTATGAAAAATAATCTTAAAATTTGCAGAGAAAATAAGCGTATGACCGCCAAGGAAGTCAGCGAAAAAATCGGTGTTAGCAAACAGGCTATTTATAACATAGAAACTGGAGTGAGTAATCCATCAGTAGATACGTTAATGAAATTGGCAGAATTGTATAATGTCAGCACTGATTATTTACTTGGATTAACTGATTTCGAAAATTTCAAATCGCAGTATGAATATTTGCAGTCACTAGAAGGTAATGAGTTGTTTGCTGCGTTAGATTCTCTTGGTATCAACAAATGGATGACAAAAGATGGTGACGAATATTCAAAACTGAATGATGGATGGTATGTCGCAATCAGGAATAACTAAAAATATTATTGAAAAGATATAGGTAAAATTTTTGCCTGTGTCTTTTTTTTGGCTATTTTTCTAGCATATTAATAGTGCCAGAAAAAAATACAAAGATTGGATGGAAAGCTTCAAAGAACTTGAAATGATTCATGAAGCATAAGAGGAGATACTAATGAATAGAAAAGAGTTTTATAATATCGTTAAAACTGAAGGACTAAATAAATACAATATAGGTGATTCTTTTGAAATACCCAAAGTAGCAAACGTTGTAGGTTGTATCAATAATAATGGATGGGTTGTATATGAGACAGATGAAAGAGGCGCATATCATGTTATTTCAAAACATTTATCAGAAGAAGAAGGCTTAGAGGCTCTACTTCTTGAACTGAGAAATAAAAAGAAAAAAGAGACAATTATGAAAAAATTGCGTAAATAAATAAGGGAGAGGCATATGAATATAGTTGAAAAAGCAATAAAAAATAATGAGATTAAATTTCTTTTAGAAGGAATAAATGGGTATAAATTAGAAAATGACAGTTGGGCAAGTATAAGTGCGCCTATTGATTTGACAAGAGTGGTACCATTAATTTATAAACAGTATGAAAAGTCTTTTGATGCAGATATAGAAAAAATGTTTGTAAATGCAATAGCAGATATGCTTAAGGGCAATGCAGAAGAGGTGTATTGTGGAGTAGCAGTTTTGTATTTTCAAATATTAATGGAAGAATCTAGCAAGGCGCCGTTTTGCGTTGATAGAGAATCTTTAATAAAGATTGCATCTCAAACTATTAGAGAAAATGAAGAGCAGCTTAAATCTATCAAAAAATGGGGAGGCCAGTCTTCGGAGAATGGTTTATGGGATGAAATTCAACGTTATAGAAAATTGTTTATTTCGAAATTTGGATTTAATCAACTGGATTTCTAAAATTTCTGATGTGCACGATAAAGAAATGTAATATACCGATTAAGCCGCCAAAACATTTGCGGCTTTTTCTTTTTCCGTAAAATTCATCATATTATTCTTGTAAAACTAAAAAATAATAAAGAAAAGGAGAAAGAAAAACATGAGCTATGCAGATTTGGTATTCAAGAGTATGTGTGAAGATATTCTTAAAAACGGTACAGATACCCGCGGAGAGGAGGTTAGACCGCATTGGGCAGACGGCACCGCAGCATACACTATCAAAAAATTTGGTGTATGCAATCGTTATGACTTGCGAGAAGAGTTTCCGGCGCTGACGCTAAGAAAAACGGCGCTAAAGAGCGCAATGGATGAAATCCTGTGGATTTGGCAGAAAAAGTCGAATAATATTCATGATTTAAACAGTCACATTTGGGACAGCTGGGCTGATGAGGATGGCAGTATTGGTGAGGCATATGGTTATCAGCTTGAGAAAAAATTCCGATGTGCAGACGTAACACTTGAAGGACTGCGAGCTGCATTTCCGGATGGTGAATACGAGCAGGTTGGTTTTGGTACTGAGATGTTTGTCGCATCTAATGATGACGGCAATGTTGCCCGCTGGTATGCAGTTAAAACACCCGGCGAGCCGTGGAGCATGGACCAGGTGGACAAAACCATCTATGATTTAAGAAATACACCGTTCAGCCGTAGAATTATGACAAATATTTACAACTTTGCAGACCTTCATGCGATGAATTTGTATCCATGTGCTTACAGTATGACATTTAACGTTACTCAGGATAAAGACTCCAACAAGCTGGTCTTAAACGCCATTCTGAATCAGCGTTCTAACGATATCTTAGCTGCCGGCAATTGGAACGTATGTCAGTATGCATTGCTGGTAATGATGATTGCTCAGGTATGCGATATGATTCCGGGCGAGTTGGTGCATATGATTGCTGATGCACATATCTATGACAGGCATGTTGATATCATCAAGGAGTTGCTGAAACGCGAGCCGCTGCCGGCTCCGGTGGTGAAACTGAATCCGGATGTGAAGAATTTCTACGATTTTACCGTTGATGATTTGATTGTTGAAGACTATCAGACGCATCCGCAGATTAAGAATATTCCGGTTGCAATCTGACAAAAAATACAAAAAACAGAAAGGAAAAATAATATGAAAATTGTGAGAGACGGAAGAGAGTACGAGTTAACATCAGAAGAGCTGGCTGCAGCAAATGCCGAGTTTGTGACAAGTTTTATGGAATCAGAACTGATGAACCGTTGTGAAATTTCTGACGAAAACCTGGCGAAAGAGCTTGCTGAGCAGGCATACAACAGATATTGCGAAGGGAACGGA
>ERZ772854.1453-NODE-1453-length-22590-cov-8.997027_pt1 | contig 22590 bp, 19 predicted proteins | sample MGYA00580844_ERZ772854 | MGnify/ENA primary metagenome ERZ772854 (study PRJEB29015, sample SAMEA2737727) | human gut metagenome | biome: human gut; feature: human-associated habitat; material: faeces | place: China | collected 2012 ...
AACCCATTTTTCCATACAAGACGACCACAATCTGCGCCTGCACAACCTTGATCTGTCTGTGGGGAAAATTGTAACTGCTTTTGTAGAAAACGGATTGGAGGTATCAGAAGCACATACCTGTGAAGAAAGTCTTGAAGATTACTTCAAGCGTGTGACAGGGGGCGAAGGAATTGCTTAAACTAATCAAATGCGAATTTTTGAAATTGAAACGGAAGAAATTTATTCCGCTGATTATTTTGGCTGCGTTCCTGTTTCCAATCCCGCTGACTTATCTGATGACAACGCCCTCTATGATGGAGCGATATACGGATCGGGCAGATGCTTTCGATGGACTATTTAACATGGTGTTGGGATATGGTATCCAGTTTTTACTGCCCTGCATTATCGGAGTGATTGCCGCTATTCTGTTTTTTATGGAACGCGACAACGATACATTCAAAAATCTGCGTACAATTCCCGTAACCAGCACGCAAATGGTACTTGCAAAGATTATTGTCCTTTTTATCTTTGGAATTGTTTTTTGCGTGGCTTCTACCATTGCAACAATTCTTTGCGGAATTGGAACATTAGAAGTTTATGGAATTGGTTATAAGCTGTTTTTGGCGGTTGAAACGGGGATCTTCATTACGGCAGGAACACTCCCGTTGATTGTCCTTGTTGTCTTTTTCAGTAAGACCTATGTTTTTTCCATTTTGTTGTGTGTCTTTTACAGCGTTCTGAACATGAGTGCTACGGCATTGTTTGACACACTGCCTAAAACTATGTTATGGCTTCTGCCCACGCCACTGACTACATTTTGGAGTGCGGGAGATATGGCGGCTCATGGAATAAAAATGGACTTGGAGCAAATGACAGGGCTAATTCCTTCAACATTTCAAGTTGTATTCATTCTTGGGATTATGGCATTCGTTTCGTTCTTACTGATTGACAGATTATATAAGCAGAGGGGGGAATAAACATGGTTCGCATTGTAAAAACAGAATTTTATAAATTGAAAAGGTATCATATCCTTTGGGCGGGCGTTGCACTCATGCTCCTATCCGTCCTGCTGACCTTGTTTACCTCTATGGCGAATGATGGTTCCGTTTGGGATTTCGCCTATCTTACAGAACAGGTCATCAAAAACAATATGTCCATGATTTTTCCGATGTGTATCAGCCTAATTGCTGGATATATGATTTCTCGTGAGCAGACGGATGACACATTGAAAAATATTCTGACTGTGCCGATTTCTTTTAAGAAACTGTTGACCGGAAAATTGATTGTGTGCGGCGTATTGTCTATTATTTTCGGGCTGATATGCAGTCTGTTTACAATCATAGCAGAAATGATTGTGGGATTTCCCGGCTTTGAGATTTCCTTAGCTCTAAAAGCAGCCTTGCAGATTACTGCGGTTAATTTCTTTTTATATCTTGCGGTTCTGCCGATTATCGCTCTTACTTGTCGGAGGGCAGGCAGCTTTTTAGTCGGTGTAATCATTGCTTTTGTCTATGGATATGGAGAGATGTTTGCCGCAGGAAATATGACATTAGCAAACATTTATCCGATTACCGCAAGTCTTGGAATGGTAGGCTACCGTAGCTATGATACCGCAGTCAACTGGAATATCGGAACCTGTTCTTGCAGTCTTGCGCTTGCTGTCGTTATTTCTGCCATCTTGATTTTGTGCATGAAAGAACGAGAAGCAACCCAAACAAAGAAAAAGGCCAAAAAGGTAGCTCCAAAGAAAGGCTGGTGATGATTTTATGAAGAAAATAGTTTTAGCATTAACATTCGTCCTTGTGGGAAGTTTTATGCTTGCTGGCTGTTCAAAAGATGAAATTCTCAATCATTACAATAACATTGTTCAGTCTGCGGGCTCCATAGAACTGACAGGGAAATCGTCACTGCAAGGGGGAACAGAAAAAGTGGATTGGGTTATCGGCTTTGATCAGTATTATTTTACATAATGAAATACGCAAATGCACAAGCGACACAAGATGAAAAAAACATCGACATCAGAAGTTTCGCACGCTATAATACAGATAGACAGGAAGTTGCCTAGGGCAGTCGGATGGTTGAATCACAGGAAGGAGAAGTTAAGGGGAATATAGAAATTTTTGAGTTCTTCTTGGCAGATGCGATGAAAAAAGAGTATATCGAGCATTATAGTAACAGTCTGGGAAAGCAGATGCATATCTGTATCTATGGTCATGCGGGGGTGCCGCTTCTTGGTTTTCCAACGCAGGATTCAAATTGCCACAATTATGAGGATTTTGGAATCATTTACCATCTGAGTGATTTTATTGAACAGGGGCGCATTCAAATAGTGACAGTGGATTCTGTGGATAAAGAAAGCTGGTCATGCGAAAATGGTATTCTTTCTTGGCGTTCAGCAAGACAAGAGCAATATCATAATTATATTATCGAAGAAGTGTATCCGATTCTGATGCAAAAAAACACATCAAATATGCTGCCAATTGTAACAGGCCCAAGTTTAGGTGCAAATCAGGCCGCTATTACTTTTTTGCGTCGCCCAGAGTTATTTAGTGGACTGATTGCGCTTTCTGGAGTGTACAACAGTGATTACTTTTTTCATGGCTGGTGTGATGAAAATCTTTATAAGAACTCGCCAGAGCGTTTTTTAGAAAATATGCCGGCTGATCATCCGTACATCGATCTGTATAACCAAAAGAAAATGATTTTTTGTGTGGGACAGGGTGCTTGGGAATATGACGGTGCACAGACGCTTCGCAATTTAAAACGTATTTTTGATGAAAAGAAAATTAATGCGTGGTGTGATTTCTGGGGAAGCGATGTTTCACACGACTGGTATTGGTGGTTTCGTGAGCTTCGCTATTTTCTTCCGATTTTATTGGAAGATCAGGGTTGACTTTTTTAGACATGGTGTGGTATAGTGACTCTATCAGAGTAGGAGAAAAATTGCTTTCATTTTTCTGAACAATTGAATATTGTGAGGGAGTAGTTCGCGGACTGCGTGATTTGTCAACAGACTCGGCATATGCCTGGCAAATCTTAAAGAATGAGACTCATGTGTGCTTTTCTAATAAATAAGGCATACATGGGTCTTTTTGCATAGTTAGCGATAGAAAGCAAAAACTGATTCTGAAATAAAAAAGAAAACTGGCAGAAGGAGGGTTTTGTATGACGTATCATAATAAGGAAAAACAAGAAGTCTTACAGGAACTTAATGTGCAGGAAGCAACAGGACTTTCGTCATCGGAGGTGAAAAAGCGCCGGGAGCAATATGGCGAGAATCGATTGCGTGCAAAGAAATCAAAGAGTAATTGGGAGAGATTTGCAGAGCAATTTAAAGATGTAATGATTCTGATATTACTTGCAGCAGCGGCAATTTCTTTTGTAGTAGCATGTGTGGAAGGTGATCCAGAAGGCTTTTTTGAACCATTGCTGATTTTGCTTATAGTGGTTGTAAATGCCATAATGGGTGTTATGCAGGAAAGTCGTGCAGAGAAAGCACTAGAAGCATTAAAAAATATGTCGGCACCACATGCACGTGTTCTTCGTGACAAGGCAGAGTCAATCATTGATGCATCAGAGCTAGTGCCAGGTGATATCATACGCTTAGAGGCAGGCGATTTTGTTCCAGCAGATGCAAGGCTTTTGCAAAGTGTCAGCTTAAAGAGTGAAGAGTCTGCGCTAACAGGTGAATCAGTCCCAGCAGAAAAAGATGCAGGTGCCTGTCCAAAGGCAGACGCACCGCTAGGAGATAGAAGCAACATGGTTTTTTCAGGCTGTAGCATCACATATGGAACTGCTGTGGCAGTTGTGACAGCAACTGGAATGGATACTGAGATGGGAAAGATTGCCAATCTTTTGGAAGGAGCCGATGATGGACAGACACCTCTTCAAAAGCGTCTGGCACAGCTCGGAAAATATCTTGGAATTTTGGCATTAGCAGCATGTGCAATTATCTTTGTTGTTGGTCTTGCAAACGGTCTTGAAGTGATGGAAATCTTTATGACATCTGTATCACTTGCTGTATCTGCAATTCCAGAAGGACTTCCTGTAATTGTTACAATTGTATTGTCAATCGGTGTACAGAGAATGGTTAAGAAAAATGCACTTATTCGTCGTCTGCCGGCAGTTGAGACATTGGGAAGTGCATCTGTCATTTGCTCAGATAAAACGGGAACGCTGACACAGAATCGAATGACGTTGGTAGAAACATATCTTGATGGGGAAACACAGGCTAATAAGCTTGAAGCAAAGCCATCTGAGGAAGTAAAGACACTTCTTCGTCTGGGAACACTTTGCTGTGATGGTGCTGTTGTATTTGATGGTGATAAGGAACAGCATATCGGAGATCCGACTGAGACAGCTATTGTGCTTGCTACACATAAAAATGGAATGCCGAAGGAAAGTTTGGCAAAGCAGTATCCGCGTCTGGCAGAGCTGCCATTTGATTCCGACAGAAAACGCATGACAGTTGTTTGTCGTATGGATGGAAAGCTTGTTGCAATTGTAAAGGGTGGATTTGATGTTATGGAACCTCTTTGCACATCAGGAAATTTATCACAAGCACGTTTGGTAATGGAAGAGATGAGTGAGCGTGCACTTCGCGTACTTGCAGTTGCTTATAAGGAAATTGATAAGATTCCAGATGAAAAATCAATGATGACTCTTGAAGGAGATCTCCATTTTTGCGGACTTGTCGGCATGATTGATCCGCCAAGAGAAGAGGCAAAGGTGGCAGTGGCCGAGTGTCGCAAGGCGGGAATTAAGCCAGTTATGATTACAGGTGATCATGTGGTGACTGCTTCTGCGATTGCAAGAGAGCTTGGCATTATGAGAGAGGGCGACCGCGCTTTAACTGGTGCACAGGTAGATGCAATGACAGATTCAGAATTGGATGCACAGGTGGAAAATATTGCTGTTTATGCTCGCGTGTCACCTGAAAATAAGATCCGTATTGTAAAATCTTGGCAGAGAAAAGGTCAAGTAGTAGCAATGACTGGAGATGGTGTAAACGATGCACCGGCACTGAAGGCTGCTGATATTGGCTGTGCGATGGGAATTACAGGAACAGATGTGGCTAAGGGAGCAGCTGATATGACGCTTACCGATGATAACTTTGCAACAATTGTAGATGCAGTGCGAGAGGGAAGAGGAATTTATGCCAATATTAAAAAAGTAGTGGGTTACTTGCTTGGCACAAATATTGGAGAGGTGATCACCGTCTTTACTGCAATGATGCTTTGGCATAAGACACCGCTTCTTTCTATGCAGCTTTTATGGATTAATCTTGTAACAGACAGTCTGCCTGCAATTGCGCTTGGTATGGAAGCAGTAGAGTCTGAGGTTATGACACAAAAACCAAAACCCAAAAGCGAAGGTTTATTCGCTCATGGGTTTGGCGTGAGAATTGTTCTTCAAGGTGTGATGTTTGGATTACTCGCACTGTTTGCATTTATGATTGGTGAAAAATCAACAGGAACAGTGGCAGGGGGTCAAACAATGGCGTTTGCTGTGTTAGCATTGTCACAGGTCATTCAAGCTTACAACATGCGTTCAGAGCATTCACTGTTTAAGATTGGTGCGTTTACCAATAAAAAGTTAAATCAGGCAGCGCTTCTTTCTATTGTATTGGTACTTGTTGTGCTGTTTACACCGCTTCGCATTCCGTTTGGACTTGAATTGCTTTCCTTAAAGCTGTATCTGACAGCACTAGGAATGGTTTTTGTACCAGTTGTGATTATGGAATGCTCAAAGGCATTTGGATTGATCAAACATCAGCATTAAATTTGCTTCTTACTGTGCAAACCTACTTTATGATAATAAATAAAGAGAAGCACACTGCAAAGAATCCATCCAAATGGGTAGCCAAGTGCAACCGATGTAATGGTGTCAAAACATTTTGATATGATAAACAGATAAATCTGACGAAAAACAATAAAGCTTCCCATCATAATGACCATTGGCGCGGTGGAGTTTCCTGCACCGCGCAGTGCATTGGCATAAATCTGATTAAAGCAGATTGCAATATAAAATGGCATCATCAGTCGAATGAAGCGAACACCAAATGCAAGTACCTCTTCATCCTGTGTGAAAAGGGATGTCAGGGTAGGTGCGAATAAAAGAACTGGAAACATCAAAATTATGGCAGTACCGATTGCGATAATAAGCGCAGTGGTAGTGCCTTTTTTTGCGCGGTTCATATTGCCGGCCCCAAGATTTTGACCGACAAAGGTAGTGACAGAAAGGCCGACACTCTGAATTGGAAGCAGACAGAATTTATCGAGCTTTCCATAGGTTGTCCATCCAGCCATGCAGGAAGATCCAAAGTGGTTGATGTATGACTGAACAAATACATTTGAGAAGGATGTAACAGCCATCTGAAGTCCTGCCGGAAAACCAATGCGAAGAATCGACAAAGTGGTTGCTTTATCAATGCGAAGATCTTTCCAGACAAGCTTGTAAGCATTCGTCTCTTTTGTCAAAATGGACAGTACAAGAATTGCAGATATCCACTGGGAAATGATTGTTGCATAGGCAACACCAGATACGCCCATGTGAAAAACAATTACAAAAACGAGGTCGAGAATAATATTTGTGACTGCACAGACAATCAAAATATAAAGTGGGCGTGTAGAGTCACCGACTGCGCGCAAAATTCCAGCCCCCATGTTGTATAGCATAAGACCAGAAACACCAGCAAAATAGATTGTCAGATATCTGGAAGATTCAGGCAAAACATCTTCTGGTGTATCCATTAAACGAAGAAAAAATGGTGACAAAAATAGTCCTGCAATCGTAAAGAAGACAGCAAGCACAAGTGTCAGTGCGATTGTGGTATGTACGGTGCAATGAAGTGCTTTGTCATCGCGGCTTCCAAAATTGTGGGAGATAACAACGCCTGCACCAGTGGATAAACCAGAGAAAAATCCTATTATGGTGTTGATAATGCAGTCAGTAGAGCCAACTGCTGCGAGTGCCGTCTTGCTGACATAATTGCCCACAACAATACTGTCAACAGTGTTGTAAAGCTGCTGAAACAGATTTCCTACAAGGAGCGGAAGCGCAAATAGAATCAGCTGCTTGGCAATGTTTCCTTCGGTCATCAGCCGGGCACCGGAGGAATGCTTCTTTTGTGAGAAGGAAAAACTCATGATAACGCCTTTCTATTGTGATATGAATGATACTAAAATTATATCATAGAAAGAGCAGTGGAGAAATGGAGAAAGTTGGCTTTTCAAAAATGAATTAGAAAGAGAAAGGGACAGGAAAGTAACATTTTGGTGCTGCATTTTCTGTCCTTTGTAGCATATTAAAATTTTGTTTGTACGGTTAGATATTGTCTGAACTTGACATATTGTAAGCAATTTGGTTTATTGTTTTCAGGTGATTTTCTTCTCTGGCAAAGTATAAGGCAGTCTGAATCCATCTTACTGGACTATAAATTTCTGTAACTTGGCTGTTGTATTTTTCGATAACATAGAGAAGATCCCAGCAATCTAGCTTAAGCAGTTTACTTATCACAATGACTGTTGGTTTTAGCTCTTTTCCAATTGGAATATTGATAATCGAGCTGTTTAATGTATCATACAGAACTGAGAAAACTGAGTCAACAATATCTGTTGAGAATCCCCGCTGTATTGTTATCATATGTACGCTTTTGTAGTCAAAATGTGAGTATAAGAAATCCATGGAATACTGTTCTGATTTTGTTGTGGAAACGATTTCAGCGTTTACTTCTTTAGCATGGAGTTTCAGCACTTTCGCTTGACTTTTCAATTTTGATGGTGTATCATCATTCATAGAACTAGCATTTATAAAGTTTACATTATTTAGGGAAAGCGATTCGTCTTTTTCTGATGCGCCAACATCAGGAAGAGACGCTTTCTTTTTATCAGGAAGATTTGAGGGAGCTTCCTGTATTTTGGCTGTATATCCCAGTACATGAATTGCGTCTAGCATTGCTAACATTTTAGCTTGAGTGTCTTGTACATCAATAGAGCCTTTTGATCGCCATTGATTCGGGTTATCGTAAACAATATAAGTATTGCTGATTTGCCCTCTTCCCTTGCTGAAACGTGCTTGTCTGATCAGTAAATGTTTTTCGATCAGTTTATTAAGTGTGTACTGAACACTGCGTTCTGACATACCTGTTTTTCGTGCAAGAGTCCTAATGCTTGGAAAAGCAGCGCCTGTTTTTCGATTGCCACCATAGCGTATCAATAAAATCAGTAGAAGTTTTTCTTTTGATCGAAGTCCTTCAAAATCCAAAAGATCATTATAAATAATCGTAAAAGGGCGAATGCCTTTTGGTTCTGTAAAGTTTACATTATTTGAGGAAGCCAATTCATTTTTTTCTGATGCGCCAACATCAAAAAAATGCTTTTTATTTTTTTCCGTTTCCATTACCTTGTATCCTGCGGTTTGGAGTAATTCAATTGCTTCTTTAATCGTATCATCAAAAAGATTACTATCATCTGAAGATATTTCGAGCGATTTCCAAATCGAAGGAGTATCTTGAATTACATAGAAATTTGCTGCTCGTGCTTTTGTGCCATTTCGATAGCGAGCTTGCTTAGAAATTAATTGCTTTTCTTCTAATAATTGCAGTGTAGTTCGGACAACCTTTTCTGCAAGTCCTGTTTTTTTTGGCAAGTCCGGCAAAACTAGGGAATGTTGCTGATGGACTATTTTTTCCATAATAGCTATAGCGCATCAGAATAGCAAGCAAAATTTTTTCGTTGGAACTGAGCGTCTCGCAATCCAAAAAATCTATGTGTAACATGGTGAATGGCCGGACATCCTTTTTCTGTACTATGTCCATGCTAAATCGTCACAAAATACTGGTTTGTGACAGTCCTCCCATTCTGTTTTCTATTTTGCTTTAAGTTACATTTTAAAAAACCCTTATCTTTAAGGCTTTTGATTGTTGCAATTGCAGTTGGTTTGGTAACATCCATTTTTTTGGCTAAGTGATCATAGCTGATACTTCCAGCTTCGGTGTCTAGAAGAATGATCAATGCAATTTTTTCTTTGCAATTTAAGGAATCATTATACAAAATTTTGCGATTTACAGGTATGCAATCATTTTCCATTAGTATCATCCCCTTTCCTTCATTTGTTTTTTTAATGAGTAAAAAAAATTTACTCGATATGGACAGTATAGCATAGTGTACTTCAAAAAGCAATTGTTTTGAGAAGAAAGAATGTAAATATTTAAGTGTATATATATGAGTATATTTTGGGTGCAAAATACACTGAACCCGAGTGCAAAATACACCGAACCCGGGTGCAAAATACACCGAATCCTGGGTGCAAGATACACCGAACCTTCAACGAAAGCGTTCACATTACGTAGAATTTATTTATGGAATAGATATATTATAATATGTCTGAATTCCAGCAGAATTGACTTTAATGACACATACAATATGTGCTACATATACAATAATACATGATATTATTAAATAAATAGAAAAAACATTGACTTTAACGAGCTATTTGTTAAAATAAATTTACCGCAAAAGTTTAGATTATGACGCTGATTAGAATGCAGAAAGGAGCCATTGATTGTGAGGAATATATGGATTTTTTAGTAGCATAGCCTATTAGCAATAATTTCTGAGAATATCAATAAATGTAAAATGGCCTGGACTTTATTACTCTGGTATGATAAAATATTTTGGATACATTTTTGATCTAGTAGTTAAATATATGATAGAATGTATTAATTATTCGGAAAGGAGTTGTTGATATGCCGTATGCAATTGATTTATTTTGTGGAGCAGGTGGTTGCTCAGAAGGTTTAATTCAAGCGGGATTTCATATTTTATTTAGTTCTGATATTAGTGATATGGTTGAAGTAACCTATAAGCACAGGCACGAACAGCTTGGTTTGATTCAGGGAAAGAATACCTGGTTTGAGCGTTCTGATATTAGAGATTTGACTGGCAATGATATCCGCAAATACATTACAAGTTTAGAAATGTTCAAGGATAAGAAAATGCCAGAGATTGATCTTATGATTGGAGGACCAAGTTGTCAGGGCTTTTCTAGAGCCGGTCGTCGAGATAAATCTGATCCTAGAAATATGTTGTTTGGTGAGTATGTTCGTGTTGTGAATGAGATTAGACCAAAATATATTGTTCTTGAAAATGTTGAAGGCTTTGTTGATATGCAGTTTATAGGGTATAAGGGAATTACAGGTATTGAATATCCAGATGGTAGCGTGACACCGTTTATTTTAAGAAATGAGTTGAAGGAGATTGGTTATGATACTCTTGAACCCCAAATTCTTAATGCCGCTGATTATGGTGTTCCTCAGAGAAGAAACAGAATTATTTTTATGGGATATCGTAGGGGATTAAATCCACCTCACTATCCAAAACCTACAACAAAACCAGAGGAACGTGTGACTCTATTAGAAGCAATTGGAGATTTAATTACTGATCCTGAACAACGGGATAAAGTAAATCCTAATCTATCGCAATATCAACTAGAGAGTGTTAATGGTAGAACACCTAATATTAATGGGATACCTATTTCAGCAACAGATATTGCTAATACGGAACTTTCTAGACAAACAGATATTGTCCGTGAGCGATTTGAATTATTTAAACCAGGCGAATCAGGTAGTTATCTAAAAAAGCGGGTAATGGAAGTCGGAATAGACATTTCAGATAAGCCTGCATTAATTGACTTATGCAGTAAGCAGCTAAAAATATCCAAAAGTGAAGTAATTGAATTATTTAAGAAACCTGGTGCAACGAAGGAGCAGGTAGAAGTACTTCTCACAAAGAAGAATATTCGTCAAAAATGGTCTCCCGATCAACCGTCTGCAACGGTTGTTACTATTGCAGATGATTATATTAGTCCTTGGGAGCCAAGAACTTTTAGCGTAAGAGAAATGGCTCGTTGTCAATCCTTTGATGATTCATTTGAGTTTTTAGGAAAAAGAACAACAGGTGGACTCCTTCGTCGTAAAGAAGTTCCACAATATACTCAAGTTGGTAATGCGGTGCCTCCATTATTAGCGAAGGCAGTAGCTCTGGAAATAAAAAAAGTATTATAAGTAGCGGACGGGCTCGATGGGATGCCTTCGTCGGCAATAAAAAAGCAGCTGATTTTCAGCTGCTTTTTTATTATTGAAGAATATAAAAACCTATAAAAAGCTGTATATATGCCAATTATACCTGCTAAAAAGCTGTATATATGCCAACGCATTATTAAAACTCTTGAATTATAATATGCACATGAAAAGGAGGTGAATGTAAATTGAATGATCAAAATGAAAAAATGTTATTTGGTAAAAATGTCGATAAGCTTATTAATCAAAGATATCAAACAGTCAAACAAGCTGCCAGAGAAATTGGCTATTACCGAAATGATTTGACTAAGGTAATCTGCGGCAAAAAAAATTTCCAACTAAAAACAGCTTTAAAAATAGCAAAATATTTTAATATATCGGTCTTTCTTCTCTTTGATCGTTTATTTGATGTTGCTGAGTATCGTACAAAATTTCATTATGTAGATGAGGAGTATGACGAAGTAATTCGAGTTAACTTTAGAGAGTCAAACGCAAGACAAAGTGATATAAGAATTGATCCAACAACAGTGTCGCATTTTATGAGGGGGCATAGAAATAATCCCACCATTAAGACTATTTGCGAGATTGCAGATGGAGCCAACCTATCAGTTTCTGATTTATTAAAAACTGTTCAGGATAAGGAATTAGACAAAAGAATAAAGGAGAATGATAAATGATTTTTGTTCCATATGTTGATGAGACAGCAGTAATTAATCGAATTCATAAAGTGAGAAATGCAGACTATGTTTTATTGCGATTGACCGCGACAATGATTGATAAGAATAATCTGGATGCCAACGAGTTTCTTAGAGAAATGTTGTATAATTATGGTGTTGTTGATTACGAAATGCTAGAAAATGGTGGGGATCATGGGATTGAGTTCCCTAGTGTATTAATTTTGCCAGATAGAACTGAAGCTGTGAAGCTTAAGTTTTATCGTGTAAATAATATGCGTGGTGATCGTCGTTTCTCTATTGAGACAATAAAAAAGAAATATCGTGATGGGATTTTTGAGGATGGCGATTTGCTGTATATTTCTTGTTATAAAAACAACATGGGAAAAACAGTTATTTTTATTGTAAATCTTACACATAATATTCCGACAGAGGGGGATATTAGGAGAGTTGTTGGAACAGATCCAATCACTCAGAAATTTTTGGAAATAAAGCCACGACTTCATGAGATTATCAACGGTGGTTATTACGATAATTCAAAAGGCGAAGGAGAAATTGCTCCAAAAGATGTTGGCGATACTCTGGAAAGTTTGCTAAAAATAAAAACAAATAACAATCCTGGGGCAGATTTGGATGGATTGATAGAATTAAAGGCTAAGGGTGCAAAAACATTAGATACATTGTTTACTTTACGACCATGCTTTGAGGGAACTGAGGTCGCTGATTTTGAGCCAAACGATAGAAATAGAGTATCAGCTTTTACAAGGCTATATGGATATGATTCTGATAAACATCCTCAAAATAGTAGTTTATATATCACAATTGGTTCAGCTGATTCTCCTAAGAATGGTCAAGGCTTTTTCCTAGAGGTAGACGAGACAAATGCAGAAGTGTGCCTTATGAGAAGAAATCCTATTACTGGCAGGAATGATAAAACCGCATTTTGGCGATTTGATGATTTGAAAAAACAGTTAATGTCTAAACATCCTGCCACACTTTGGTTTTCAGCTGATAAACGTGTAGTTAATGGAATAGTTCAATTTAAGTATACAGAAATTGAGTATTCTAGAACACCGCAGTTTATGACATTTTTGTCATTAATAAAAGATGGAAGTATAACGTATGATTGGCGCGGGTACACTTCAAAAAAAGGAAAATATTCTGGTAAAAATCATGGTAATGCATGGAGAATTAAGCCAAATGCCAGAATGGAATTATTTGGAGAACTTGAAAAGGTTGAATTATAATGTTTTAAACAATAAAAGCATATGATAATTATTATATGGATTGATTTTGTATATAATTATTATAGGTGAATATTCTTGTGATCTGAAATCGCAAATCCGGAAATTTGGAAATCAGAGTTCCAGTACTCGGAAATCGCCTTTTTGGTGCTTGATTACAATTACATTTCTATGGGAATATTTGTCAAGGTCTTGCCGCATTTGCGGTGCGTAGCAGCAGCCTTTACGAATATTCCTATAGACATTATGACTCAATATACACAAAAACGAATCTAAAAAGTGATTTTCATACGCTGGACAGGTGCTGGATTTCACTCCGGATTATTCAATAGGGGCTAGTGATACATTTTTATTTGGATGATAAAGTGTATCAGATGCTTTGAGATTATCAAGCTTGATCAAACGCTTATGTAGTTTTGTCAAACTTGATAATCACTCTAGCATTTAAGTCAAACAGAGGGATATTAATAACTAAGACTTCTGGTAGGTTGCAGTAAGGCATAGGGCAATGAATAAGCATCCTTGTAGTATTATGTATAGTTAAATAACAAAAAATGACACTTACGCATAAAAATAGTGTTAAACATAAAAAAAATACAATAATGCAAAAAAACACAAAATAACTATTGACAGTATGAGGAAAAATTTATATAATATAAAAGAAATATGTCAGATATAGTGTATTATGTAAAAATAACAAACACTTTATTCAAGTCTGCAAGCATGGAGTAGGATAAAAAAGGAGGTGGAAACCATGGGAAAAGCAGTGTTAAAAAGTATATCAGCGAAGAATTTTGCATCTTTCGCAGATCAAATTGTTTTTACCTGCGTAGCAGATGGGAGTAAAAAGGAGTCTGCAATGAACACCTTCAAAGCTGGCGACGAAGTTATTAATAAAGTTTCCTATATTTATGGATCCAATGGTTCTGGAAAAACATTTTTTTGCAAGATTTTAAGAGAAATTCAGAGAATGATTGCGTTATCACCACTTTCAATGATGAAGAATTCTCAGATAAAGGCATTGTTTCCAGGCGAAGATCTTTTGAAACCACTGCCGAGGTTTGCTTTTGATATTGCGTATCAAGAGATCCCAACAACATTAGGTATTGATATGATTATTGATGATATTACATATCACTATGAGTTTTCAATATTAGAGCAAAAAATAGTCCATGAACTTTTAACCAAAAAATATCGTAGAACGGAGAAAATTCTAGAAAGAACGTCTCCATCATTTCAAGATATAATAGTTAAGTCGGAACTTAAGAACTTTGATGAGATGAAAAGGATTGTTAAGGAAGATGCACTGTGTCTGGTAATGGCAGCAATGTTGAATAATGATTTTGCCAACATGCTAGTTGATGCTATAAAGGAAATACACATATTTAACATGACATCGCCTCGTCTGAATCCAGGTGAAATGGAATCTTTTTCAGAAGAACGTATTAAAAAATATGTGAAAATATTACAGAAGGCGGATCCGACTATTAGGAAAATGCATGTAAAATTTGAGGAAGAGGAAGTTGCAAGACAGAAAGTAGATTCAGATGATTTCGAAAATAGGGAGATCATACAGACTAAGACAACAGTAGGAGTAAAAACGGAACATGCCCAATATGATCATGGAGTTGAAATAGAATCTGGAATGGATCAAATAGAATTTTTCAAAGATGAATCATTGGGAACTGTAAAATTATTTACTACATTGCCACATTTATTTGATGTATTGGAAGAGGGAGGCGTATTGGTTTTGGATGAGATTGAGAATGGTCTGCATCCATCACTGGTTAAAGAGATGATTTCTCTGTTCATTAACGAAGAAAGTAATCCACATTGTGCTCAGTTGATATGTACAACACATCAGCCGTTGTTGGTTAGCGAAAATGTTAAAAAAGATCAAGTGTGGATTCTTAGCAAAGATAAGTTTGGAAAAAGTTTTTTGAAAAGATTAAGTGATAAGAGCTTTTCTAGAACGAAAGTTAACTTGACGAATAAAATTTTGGAGGGTGCATTAGGATGTAACCCAGAAAAGTTTTTTTAAAAGCAACACTGGATAGAAAAAGGCATCGAGCTGCCACACCCGATGCCATGAAAAGACATAAGTCAAAAACTCTGTCTTCATAAAACCAAAAAATATCTTACCACAGAGTTTAAAAAAATACAATAATGATTAAGGCTTTTCGTCAGATTTCACAAATTTTGGATGTTGTGTACTGCCAATACACATGAAATCTGTTTTTCTTCCTTGTGATTTTATAGATAAAAATTGAAAAGGAGGAAGAATAATGTTTCTTTCAGATTTTATTAAAGATGGCCGTAAAGGTCATGTGAATTTTGATTTTGTGGATGTGCAACTAGATTCAGATAATCGTATTTTCATTGATCCAGTTGTATTGGAAAATGCAACGGACGATTGGAGCATTTCTGCTAATAAATGTGTGCAATCTTTTTTCGACTCTCTATATGAAGGTCTTAAAAATAATCGGTCGGATAACTTATTTGATCATGCTCATGAACAGAATGCTACAAAATTAGGCTATGGTAATGGACAAAATGGAAAAGGTAAAACAGCTGACGGGTTAGCGGATATAGTAAATAAATTGAAAATGCTGCTGCATGATATTCCAACCGTTAGTAGAGGCGAAGATATCCCTGTTTTGATAGAGGGATTTGCAGAAGATTGTATGTCAGATCTTCTTACCAATATATTGCATGAGCAGCTAAACGCATTTACAGCATATGAAATGGAACTTAGAAAAATTCCAGCAGATTCTAGGCAGACATTTTGGACATGGGATATGGAAAATAGCACATGGAAACAAGTAACAAGAGAATGTTGGTTTTATAAAGGTAGAGAGTTATTGATGGTTCCTAAATGGATTGTAAGAAAAAGCTATCTTTTTAAAGCACATCAGTATCTCTATGGTGTTATAATTGAAAGAATACAAGCTGAAAACGGTTGGGAAAATCTTAAGAAGATAGATATATTGAATAATATGCCTAAAAATAACGAGCATTGGGAATATGAAGAAGTAATTCAGTATACGAAAAAACATCCAGAAGCCTTAGAGGAATATCATAAAAGAATCCCAAAATATTATAGTAGGGCACATGGTATAATGAGTAATGAAGAATTAGACAAGGCGATTTATGGGTGTGAAATCCAACAAGTTGCATAATAGCTTGCAAATACAAAATTACAGAGTGTGGCATGTAATCTGACTATATATGAGGTAAGAGTGGCTTCTTACCTTTATAAAATTATTATTTTTGAGAGGTAAGCACATGAATCACCATATAACAAAACGTTCTGATGGAAAATGGCAGGTAAAAGGAGAAGGCAATAAACGTGCATCTGTTGTAACCGATACACAGAGGGAAGCAATAAATTTAGGTAGAGAAATATCTAGAAATCAACATGGAGAATTGTTTATTCATGGTGTAGACGGAAAAATTAGAGCGCGCGATTCTCACGGAAATGATCCATTTCCTCCAAGAGGATAAAATAAAGATAAGAATAAAGCCTATATTGTAGTGAGTTTCTACAATATAGGCTTATTTTATTCAGCAAACAATATGAATGTTGTGTTATTGCTTTAGAAGCTCTGCTAAATCTGCCTCTGGCGTTGTAGTTGGAGCAATCGCAAAGTGCTCTACCAGGTAATTTAACACATTTTTGGAGAGAAATGCTGGCAGTGTCGGGCCGAGCTTGATATTTTTGATGCCAAGATGAAGCAGTGTTAAAAGAATGCAGACTGCCTTTTGTTCATACCAAGACAGAACCATGGAGAGCGGAAGATCATTGACACCGCATCCAAAGGCATCGGCCAAAGCGACTGCCACCTTGATGGCACTGTAGGCATCGTTACACTGGTCCATATCCATCAGACGTGGGAAGTTTCCGATTGTGCCAAGATCGAGGTCGTTGAAGCGATATTTTCCACAAGCAAGTGTTAAAACAATGCTGTCTGCTGGAGTCTGCTTCACAAACTCGGTGTAATAGTTTCTACCGGAACGTGCACCGTCGCATCCAGCAACGAGGAAGAAATGGCGAATCGCACCAGATTTTACTGCATCGACAATCTCACCGGCAGAGGAGAGAACGGCATTTTTTGCAAAGCCTGTCATAACGGAAGTTCCACCGTTGATTCCGGTAAAGTGCTGATCAGAGGAGTAGCCGCCAAGCTCAAGAGTCTTCTTGATAAGCGGTGTAAAGTCCTTATGGCCGTTTTCATCCTTAATGTAAGGTGTATTTGGAAATTGTACGGAGCCTGTTGTAAAAACGCGGTCGGCATAGGAAGATTTCGGTGGCATTAGGCAGTTGGTTGTAAATAAAATTGGTGCAGGAAGTGCGGCAAATTCTTTTTGCTGATTCTGCCATGCAGTACCCAAATTACCCTTTAAGTGAGGGTACTTTTTTAATTCTGGGTATGCGTGTGCCGGAAGCATCTCGCCGTGAGTATAGATGTTGATTCCAGTATCCTTTGTCTGCTCAAGAAGTTGCTTGATGTCAGAAAGATCGTGACCGGTAACAACGATGAATGGTCCCTTTTCGACTGTTAATGGCACGGTTACTGGAACTGGATCACCAAAGCTTTCGGTGTTTGCTTTATCAAGAAGCTCCATGCAAAGAAGATTAAAGCGACCAACCTCCATTACAATCGGAAGAAGCTCATTCATTCCCAAGTCCTTAGAAAGAGCAGAAAGTGCATTGATAAAAAATTGATTGAGTGAAGCATCGGTGTAGCCAAGTACCATTGCATGGTAGGCATAGGCTGCCATACCGCGCACACCAAACAGAATCAGTGATTTTAGTGAGCGAATATCCTCATCGGCATTCCAGATGTTATTCATATCATAGTCAGAAACTATAGAACTGTTGCAAGCGTTAGCTGTTTTTGCAGCAGTTGTGTGAATGCGTGCGGTCAGATCTTTGATAGAAGCATCATCGAAATTTACATTGGTGATGGTAGTAAAGAGTCCTTCTAAGATCAGATGATTGATTTCATCCACTAAAGATGCACTCAGATTGCGATTGGAATTTAAAATTATATCATAGAAAGAGCAGTGGAGAAAGTTGGCTTTATTTTTTCTGATCTGACGGTGTATCATTCAGTTCAATGATTCTATCGAGAACGTTTGCTCTTGTTGTTGCTTTCAGATAGTCACACACTTTCAAAAATTAAAAATTTTTCATTTTTTGAAAGCGATATTGTTTCCTTGATTACGTTTTTATGTGTGTAGTGGTGCCGCCAATGGCGGCAGAGCCGGAGCGACGGGTCCCATGGGGCGGTGGGTCGTCCGGCTCAACGGTCGGAAGAGATGATTTTCATATTAAGTATTTCGTCTATATAAAGAAGAAAGAAAATAAAAGAAGGAAAATTTGCTAGAAAACCTAGGAAATAAGCCATTTCCTTTATTTTTGAAGTGTAATATTCGTACATCATTAATGTAATATTTTTATATTCTAACTGTAATTTTATTACAGTAATATTTTTACATTTAAACTGTAATTTTTATTACAGTAATTATTTTATATTAAAAGTATAATTTCTATTACAATAACATAGTAATTAAAATTATATTAACATTGTATATTGACTTTTTGTTTAATGTAATATATATTACATTAAAAGATGAATTATAGAGGCGATTGGAGGAATTGATTAATGAACAAAGAGGGGACTGAGGAGATTTTTTTAAGAGCAAAAAATACTGCTGTCTATGAATCTAATAATATTGTTACGGATGTTCAGAGTGGTGAAATTCTATATCAAGAGAAAAGTACAAGAGTTAAAACAAGTACTGAACCTGATTTTATCAAAGTGTATTATAAGGCTATGATGGCTGTAAATGCTATTTCTGAAATTCCTCTTGATTTTTTGCTAGCACTTAGTGCACAGATTGGTTTTACAAATGGAGATAAGATTATGTTCTACAATAATAAAACAACACGCCGAGCGATTTCTGAGTATTGTAATATTGGTGACAATATGACCGCAAAGTACATAAAACGTGCAGTTGAGAAGGGAATTCTTTTTTCAACACAAGATCGAGGCTCATATGAAGTAAATCCATGGTTAATCGCAAAGGGAAAATGGGAGCATATACGTGAGTTACAGGCAGCGTTCCAATTTGTAGATAAAAAGTGGATTCGAACCATAACGGAAGAAATTGAAACAAAATCGTAAAGTGACTTAAATGAGAATTTAGAATTTGAAGAAAAGGAAAAGAATGATGTTGCATGCTTATAGTTCACTATATTTAGATAAATCATCTAGAACACTGGGAAATATGCTTCACGATGCAGTTATTGAGTTTGGTATGGACGGAACTGATTTTTTGAATCGCTTTATTCAATCGGATATTGCTGAACAATTTGAAAATGGAAATCCAAAATATATTGCTGGTAAGAGCGGGGCAGAGCTGTTTTTAGAAGTTGTAGAAAAGACTACTGGTGATAGTTATATTGAAAAAATGAAACCTATTGAAGTGTATGATCGAAGTGATGTATATTGGGTGGGATGGATATTAGCTCATTATCAGTGGTACTCTGGTCGTACATTTAAAAGTATACTTGATACAATATCCTATCGTGAGCTACTTGGACTTTATGGAACACTTCATGAAGCGGATGTTCAAAAAAGTTACGAAGTGCTTGATGCTCATTTTTTTAATACTGAAAGTAAATTAAAAACAATAAGAAAACGCTGTGGTTTAACTCAAGAGGCGCTTGCGAAGGTCGCTGATGTTTCTGTTAATACCATACGAGCATATGAACGCAAAAGTAAAGACTTAAATAAAGCGCAATTTGATATTATTATGCGAATTACCAGTGCGTTAAAATGTGACATCTCGGATTTGCTTGATTAAAAATAAAGGAAGATCAGAAATCATGAGTTCTCATTGAAAAAAAGGATAAAAAATGAAGAGAAAAACGTAAGCACAACATGAGCGCTTACGTTTTTCTCTTTTATAGGAAATTTAAGGAAACTAGAATAATTACCCCAGAATCTCCTTAAGGTCAGCCTCTGGTGTTGTAACAGGTGCGATTGCGAAATGTTCAACAAGATAATTTAACACATTTGGAGAGAGGAAGGCTGGAAGTGTCGGTCCAAGCTTGATGTTTTTGATACCGAGGTGAAGCAGTGTAAGGAGGATGCAGACTGCCTTTTGCTCATACCAGGAGAGTATCATGGAAAGCGGCAGGTCATTCACGCCACATCCAAAGGCATCGGCAAGTGCGACAGCTACCTTGATTGCGCTGTAGGCATCGTTGCACTGTCCCATATCCATCAGGCGTGGGAAGGCTCCTATGGTACCAAGGTCGAGATCGTTGAATCGATATTTGCCGCAGGCGAGTGTCAGCACGATGCTGTCAGACGGTGTCTGCTTTACAAATTCGGTGTAATAGTTGCGGCCTGCGCGAGCACCATCACATCCGGCAACGAGGAAGAAATGGCGGATTGCGCCAGATTTTACGGCATCGACGATTTCGCCAGCAGAGGAAAGTATAGCATTGCGTGCAAAGCCAGTCATCACGCTAGAACCACCATTGATTCCGGTAAAGTGCTGATCCTTAGAGAAGCCACCAAGCTCAAGTGCCTTTTCGATGACTGGAGTGAAGTCTTTGTGACCATCTGTGGATGATGAAATAAATGGTGTATTCGGGAAGACAACGGCGCCGGTAGTGAAAACGCGGTCTTCATAGGAAGCCTTTGGCGGCATTAAGCAGTTTGTTGTAAATAGAATCGGTGCCGGAAGAGAAGCAAATTCCTTCTGCTGATTCTGCCATGCGGTACCGAAATTGCCCTTCAAGTGAGGGTACTTCTTAAGCTCTGGATAAGCGTGAGCCGGAAGCATCTCGCCGTGGGTGTAGATATTGATGCCCTTGTCCTTTGTCTGCTCAAGAAGCTGCTTGATATCTTCAAGATCGTGACCAGTTACAACAATGAATGGGCCTTTTTCAACAGTCAGGGAAACTGATACCGGTACCGGATCTCCGAAGGTTTCTGTGTTTGCACGGTCAAGAAGCTCCATGCAGGTTAGGTTGAAGCGGCCAACCTCCATAACAATCGGAAGCAGCTCGTTCATGCCCCAATCCTTAGACAGGGAGTCGAGTGCGGTTAAGAAAAACTGGTTTAAAGAAGCATCGGTGTAGCCGAGTGTCATTGCATGGTATGCGTAAGCTGCCATACCGCGCACACCAAACAGAATCAGAGACTTTAAGGAGCGAATGTCCTCGTTTGCATTCCAGATATTGTTCATATCATAATCAGAAACGATAGAAACATTGCAAGCGTTAGCTGTTTTTGTAGCAGATGCGTGAATGCGTGCGGTCAGATTTTTGATAGAAGCATCATCGAAATTTACATTTGTAATGGTAGCAAATAGTCCTTCTAAGATCAGATGATTAATCTCATTCGCTAAAGATTCACTCAGATTGTTATTGGAATTTTTGTTTGAACAGGCAGCAATGTTTGCAAGGGCGATTAAGGCTCCGGTTAACGTGTCCTGAAGCTTAGCTGTCATTGCGGACTTGCCACAGACACCTGCTCTAGTGCAGCCGGTGCATCCTGCGGTCTGCTCGCACTGGAAGCAAAACATGCTGTTTGCTGCGTTTGCATTTGCTGCATTTGTGTTTGCTGTATTCTGGCTCATATTTAAATCCTCCTAAAGCTTGTCGTGTAATTTTTCTTTTCGTGATGGACAAAGTATAGTATAATAACCAAAGATTGTCGGTTGAAATTTCAACGAAAAAAAAGAAAATTTGCAGATGATTTGATGAAAGTTTGATCGAAATTTCAATCAGAATCGTAATTAGGAAAGAAATCGAAATTGATTTGAAATCTTGAATGGAGGTGAATGGCGAATGAAAGATTTTCTTCCTATTATAAAGGCCAGGTCAGGGCTGTTTCGCGGCATTGAGGAGAGTGAACTGGAAAAGCTGTTCGGCTGCCTGGAGGCGAGAAAGCAGACCTATCGAAAAGAAGAATATATTTTAAGAGAGGGCGAACAGACAAAAGTGTTGGGGCTTGTGCTGTCTGGAAGTGTTCTTATTGTACAAGAGGATGTCTGGGGTGGGCGAAATGTTCTTAGTGTGCTTGGACCTGGTCAATGCTTTGCGGAGGTGTTTGCCTGTGTGCCGGGTAGCGTGCTAAATGTAAGTGTGGAGGCTAAGGAGGACACAACCATTCTATTTTTAAATGTCGGTCGAATACTTTCAATCTGCCCGGACGGATGTAGTTTTCATGCACAGTTAATTCAAAATCTGCTGATTGATATGGCACAGAAAAATCGAAAGCTCAGCGAGAAAATCACGCATATGGCAAAACGTTCCACAAGGGAAAAGCTGCTGTCATATTTGTCGGAACAGGCTGTAAAAAATAAGTCTTCCGAATTTGAAATTCCCTATAACAGGCAGCAGTTAGCTGATTATCTTGGCGTGGATCGAAGTGGCTTGTCTGTGCAGCTGTGCCGTCTGCGCGATGAGGGGATGCTGACATTTCATAAAAATAAAATACGACTAATTCACAAAAATAGCAAAGATATGATATGATGATACCAGGGTCAAAAGCTCCAAAAGCCGTTCGTGCTTGCACGATTAGGTTTT